>ERZ773194.865-NODE-865-length-36959-cov-10.262221_pt1 | contig 36959 bp, 41 predicted proteins | sample MGYA00511240_ERZ773194 | MGnify/ENA primary metagenome ERZ773194 (study PRJEB29015, sample SAMEA2737774) | human gut metagenome | biome: human gut; feature: human-associated habitat; material: faeces | place: China | collected 2012 ... | reverse complement strand
GCGCCTCTGTGAAGAAGCGCGAAGATACCCACAAGATGGCAGAAGCAAACAAGGCATTCTCCCATTTCCGCTGGTAACAAAGGAGTTACTCAATGCCGAGACAATACTCACTTGAGAATACAAGAAATATCGGTATCATGGCGCACATCGACGCCGGCAAGACTACCACGACGGAGCGTATCCTGTTCTACACCGGCCGCACCTATAAGCTCGGTGAAACGCACGAGGGTACCGCAACGATGGACTGGATGGAGCAGGAGCAGGAGCGCGGCATCACGATCACGTCTGCCGCGACGACGTGCTTCTGGCGCCATTGCCGGATCAACATCATCGACACGCCGGGCCACGTGGACTTCACTGTAGAGGTCGAGCGTTCCCTGCGCGTGCTGGACGGCGCCGTTACCGTGCTTTGTGCAAAGGGCGGCGTTGAGCCCCAGACGGAGACCGTCTGGCGTCAGGCCGACAAGTACAACGTGCCGCGTATGGTTTACGTCAACAAGATGGACATCATGGGTGCGAACTTCTTCAATGTTCTCAAAATGATGCATGAACGGCTGAAGTGTAACGCAGTTCCCATCCAGCTGCCGATCGGCACGGAAGCCGACTTCAAGGGCGTGATTGACCTCGTGAAAATGAAGGCCAATGTGTTCTATGACGAGCTGGGCAAGGACGTCCGCGAGGAAGAGATTCCCGCAGACCTTGCCGATCTTGCGCAGGAATACCGCGAAAAGCTGCTTGAGGCCGTTTCCGATGAGGACGACGCGATCATGGAGCTGTATCTCTCCGGTGAAGAGATCCCGGAAGATCAGATCCGCGCGGCCATCCGCAAAGCCACCATCGGCGTGCGCATGATCCCCGTTACCTGCGGCACCTCTTACAAGAACAAGGGCGTGCAGGAGCTTTTGGATGCGATCGTCGACTATATGCCGTCGCCTCTCGATAAGAAGGGCATCCACGGCATCGACCCGCACACCGACGAGGAAACCTTCCGTCCCGCCGATGACTCCGCGCCGTTTGCAGCGCTGGCGTTCAAGATCGCGACGGATCCCTTCGTTGGCAAGCTCTGCTTCTTCCGCGTCTACTCCGGTACCGTGGCGAAGGGAACCACCGTTCTCAACTCCACGAAGAAGACCCGTGAGCGCCTCGGAAGGATCCTGCAGATGCACGCCAATCACCGGGAAGATCTGGACATGGTTTATTCCGGCGACATCGCCGCTGCGGTCGGTGTGAAGAACACCACGACAGGCGATACGCTCTGCGATGAGAAGCATCCCATCGTGCTGGAGTCCATGCAGTTCCCCGAACCCGTGATCCGTGTGGCCATTGAGCCGAAGACCAAGGCCGGTCAGGAGAAGATGGGCATCGCCCTGATGAAGCTGGCCGAAGAGGATCCGACGTTCAAGACCTACACCGATCAGGAAACGGGCCAGACGATCATCGCCGGCATGGGCGAGCTCCATCTGGAGATCATCGTCGACCGTCTGCTGAGGGAGTTCAAGGTCGAAGCGAACATCGGTGCGCCTCAGGTCGCCTATAAGGAAACCATCAAGGGCAAGGCCGATGTGGAAACCAAGTATGCCCGCCAGTCCGGCGGTAAGGGCCAGTATGGTCATGTCAAGATCCGCGTCGAGCCGAACGAGTCCGGCAAGGGCTACGAGTTCATCAATGAAATCGTCGGCGGCGCGATTCCCAAGGAATACATTCCTGCGGTCGATCAGGGCATTCAGGGCGCGATGACGGCGGGCGTTCTCGCCGGATTCCCCGTCGTGGATGTCAAGGTCACGTTGTATGACGGCTCCTATCATGAGGTTGACTCCTCCGAGCTCGCGTTCAAGATCGCCGGTTCCATGGCGTTTAAAGAGGCCTGCCGCAAGGCGCAGCCGGTCATTCTTGAACCGATCATGAAGGTCAGCGTCATCGTGCCGGAGGAATACACCGGCGACGTCATCGGCGACCTTTCCTCCCGTCGCGGCAGCATTCTGGGTATGGAACCGAGAAATGGTTCCACGCAGATCGACGCGTATGTGCCGCTCTCCCAGATGTTTGGTTATGCAACTGACTTGAGAAGCCGCACCCAGGGAAGAGGCCAGTATTCCATGGAACCCAGTCATTATACGGAGCTGCCGAAGCAGATTCAGCAGGAAATCGTTGAAAAACGGAGTTCCTTATAAGAAAAAATGCTTGCCATTATTCACTTTTTAGTGTATAGTGTAGGTAAGCGCAATCTGTGAACAATTTTACCATTTATAAATCAAACAGGAGGATTTTTTCAATGGCAAAGCAGAAATTTGAAAGAACCAAGCCGCATGTCAACATCGGCACCATTGGCCACATCGACCATGGCAAGACCACGCTGACTGCTGCGATCACCAAGTATCTGTCCTTCTTCGGCGATGCAACCTTCACCGATTATGCAAACATCGATAAGGCTCCCGAAGAGAAGGCTCGTGGTATCACAATCAATACCGCTCACGTCGAGTACGAAACCAACGACCGCATCGGCCACAACTACAAGACCGGTGAGGACGGCGTCGAGATCCATGGCCGTCACTATGCACACGTTGACTGCCCGGGCCACGCCGACTATATCAAGAACATGATCACCGGCGCTGCTCAGATGGACGGTGCTATCCTGGTTATCGCTGCTACCGACGGCCCCATGGCTCAGACTCGTGAGCACCTGCTGCTGGCCCGTCAGGTCGGCGTGCCCTATATCGTTGTTTTCCTGAACAAGTGCGATCAGGTTGACGACGAGGAGCTGCTGGATCTGGTCGAGATGGAAGTCCGCGAGACCCTGTCCGAGTACGACTTCCCCGGCGACGACACCCCCATCATCAAGGGTTCCGCTCTGAATGCTCTGGTTTGCGAGTCCAAGGACCCCAACGCTCCCGAGTATGCTTGCATCAAGGAGCTGATGGACGCTGTCGACGACTATATCCCCACTCCTGACCGTAAGGCTGACCAGCCCTTCCTGATGCCCGTTGAGGACGTCTTCACCATCTCCGGCCGTGGTACCGTTGCTACCGGTCGTGTTGAGCGTGGTATCGTCAAGAAGAACGAGCCCGTTGAGATCGTTGGCCTGAAGGAAGAGAAGACTCCCACTGTCGTTACCGACATTGAGATGTTCCACAAGCTGCTGGACTACGCAGAAGCCGGCGACAACATCGGTGCTCTGCTGCGTGGCGTTGACAAGAAGAACGTTGAGCGTGGTCAGGTTCTGTGCAAGCCCGGTTCCATCCATCCTCACACCAAGTTCGCTGGCCAGGTTTACGTCCTGTCCAAGGAAGAAGGCGGCCGTCATACTCCCTTCTTCAACAACTATCGTCCTCAGTTCTACTTCCGTACCACTGACGTGACCGGCATCATCACCCTGCCCGAGGGCGTTGAGATGTGCATGCCCGGCGATAACGTCGTTATGAACGTTGAGCTGATCACCCCCATCGCTATCGAGAAGGGCCTGCGTTTCGCTATCCGCGAGGGCGGCCGTACCGTCGGTTCCGGTGTCGTTACCGAGGTTGCTGAATAATCAGCTTCTGAGCTAACATCTTCCTCCCCCTGCCGCAAGGCAGGGGGAGTTTTTTGCTTTCCCTGCCTCTTTGGCAGGGAAATTTTTGTTCAAACAACCTTCACAGAAATGTTAATACTTTACAATCCCACCTGTGATACGATACAATAGTATCAGCAGGGGAGGAAGAGACAATGGCTTATATTGAATTTGAAGATGTGAAGAAAATCTACGGTACCGGCGAGGCCCAGGTGCGGGCGCTGGACGGAGTGTCGTTTCAGGTGGAAAAGGGAGAGTTTGTGGTGCTTCTGGGCTCTTCCGGCGCGGGAAAAACCACCCTTTTGAATATGCTTGGGGGCATGGATACCATCACCGAGGGCAAAATTCTTTTCGATGGCAGGGATATTTCCCATATGTCCGGCTTTGAAATGGCCCGCTATCGCCGCCATGATGTGGGCTTTGTGTTTCAGTTTTACAATCTGATTCCCAACCTGACGGCGCTGGAGAATGTGGAAATCGCAGCCCAGCTTTGCAGCAATCCCATACCGGCGGCCCAGGCGCTGGATATGGTGGGCCTCAGTGGCCGGTCCCGGAATTTTCCGGCCCAGCTCTCCGGCGGCGAGCAGCAGCGGGTGGCCATTGCCCGGGCCCTTGCCAAGAATCCCCGGCTGCTTCTGTGCGATGAGCCAACGGGTGCCCTGGACTATGTGACCGGCAAGGCCGTGCTGAAGCTGCTGTATGACCTGAGCAAGGAGCGGGGCATGACGGTTATTATCATCACCCACAACCAGGCCATTGCACCGATGGCAGACCGGATCATCCGCATCAAGAGCGGCAAGATCCGGTCCAACGAGATCAATGAGAACATCGTTCCCATTGATGAGATCGAGTGGTGAGGCGCCTATGGGTTCCATTTTGAAAATGACGGCCAGGACCATCCGGAGCTTTTTCGGGCGGTATCTGGCGCTGCTTCTGATCGTTGCCCTCAGCGTCAGTTTTTTTGCCGGACTGAAGGTTACCAAGGATGCCATGTATGCCACGGCACAGGACTACCTGGACACCCAGAATTTTTGCGACTTTCGCCTGATCTCAACCCTGGGCTTTTCCGAGGACGATGTGGAAACTCTGAGCCGGGAAGGGTATGTGGGCAAGGTAGAGGGCATGAAGAGTGTGGACGTTCTGATTCCCTACAAAGAAGCCTCCAGCGCCTTTAAGCTGATGTCCATAACGGAGCAGGTGAATTTGCCTGCGCTGGCTGCCGGGCGGATGCCCCAGACTGCCACGGAGTGTCTGGCAGATGCCCGGGCCTTTGATGAATCCGACCTGGGGACCGTGGTCACCTTGTCTGCGGACAATGACGCAGATACGCTGGACCTTTTGGAGACAAAGAGCTTTCTGATCGTGGGCCTGGCGAATTCCCCCCTTTACCTCAGCACGGACCGGGGAACCACAACCATTGGCGACGGGGCCTTAAAGGGGTTTCTTCTGCTGCACCCGGACGCTTTTTCTATGGATGTGTATACCGAGGTGGATGCGTGCCTGCGGCGGTCTGCGGATATCTATTCCTCGGAATACGACGGGCTTGTTGAAACCTACAAGCCGGAAATCACCAAGCGGGTCAATGCCCTTGCCTGGGACCAGTATGATTCCTATCTGGACCTGCTGGGCCTGGATCGGGAGCACGCGGAATATGTGAATCTGGAGGAGCCGGATACCTATGTCCTTACCCGCCAGGAGAATGCCGGGTTTGTGAGCTTCCAGAATGATACGGCCATTGTTTCCGCCGTGGCAAATCTGCTGCCGGTGTTCTTTATCATGATCGCCCTGCTGGTATGCATTACCACCATGACGAGAATGGTCAGCGAGGAGCGGACCCAGATCGGTGTGCTGAAAGCCATGGGCTTTCACAGCTGGGACATTGCGGCAAAGTACCTGCTCTATGCCCTCAGCGCCACCTTCCTGGGCTGGCTTTTGGGCTTCTTCCTGGGCACCTGGGCGCTGCCGGAGGTCTTCTGGTGGGCCTATGGGGTCTTGTACAAGTTCGCACCCCTGAAATATACCTATAGCCAGAGCCTTGCCATGATCACGCTGGGAGTGTCCCTGGTTGGAATTCTCGGCGCAACCCTGGCATCCTGCCAGAGAAGCCTGCGCAGTGTTCCGGCAGAGCTGATCCGACCACAGCGGGGCAAAAGCGGCAAGCGCATTCTGCTGGAGTATATTCCGTTCCTGTGGAAGCCCCTGTCCTTTTTGCAGAAAATCACCCTGCGCAACATGCTCCGCTACAAGCTGCGCATGACCATGATGCTGGTGGGCATCGGCTGCTGCACGGCCTTGATGGTCACGGCCTTCGGCGTTCGGGACTCCATGCTCCATGTTGGAAACGACCAGTTCGGCGGCGTGCAGCACTATGCCCTGTCCTTTAGCTTTACGGAGGGGGAGAATACGCCGGAAGCGGCTGCCAGGCTGGATGGGGTAGACGACGTGCTGCCCTGCATCCAGGACCGGGTGGGTGTCTACGGCGACACGGAGAATATGCACTCCGTAACTTTGATCGGCCTGGACAACTGGGACGCTGTGGAGAACTATTGGACGCTTTCCTGGCAGGGCCAGGAGGTCCCGGAGCCCGGGGCAGGGGAGGCGCTGGTCAGCCGCCGCCTGGCGGAAAAGCTGACCCTTTCCCCGGGGGATACCATCGAGGTGGAGGACAGCGACCTGAACCGGGTGCCCCTCCGGGTGGCCGGCGTGTTTGAAAACTATGTGGGCAATTATCTCTTTGTGCAGGGGGACACCTGCCGGGAGCGCTTTGGCAACGAGGGCTTTAATGCGGCAATGCTCCAGGCCTCCGGCGATTTGAACCAAATCGCCAAGGCACTGACGGAGCTGGACGGAGTCACCGCCCTGAGCCGCATGGATGTGCTGCTGGACCAGGTGGACAGCGCCATGAGCTGCCTGAATTACATCATCTGGCTGGTCGTCGGCTTTGCCTGGGCCCTGGCCTTTATCGTCATCTACAATCTGACGAATATCAATCTGGCGGAACGCAGCCGGGAAATCGCCACGGTGGAGGTGCTGGGCTTCTATCCCAGGGAGACCGCGGCCTATGTCCTGCGGGAAAATCTGGTGCTGAGCTTCCTGGCAGCCATTCTTGGCCTGCCTCTGGGTAAGACCATGCACGGCGTGGTCATGAGTATGGTCATGGTGGACAATTCCTGCTTCAATATCCACATTGAGCGGACCAGCTACATCGCAGCCTTTGTCTGCACGGTGCTCTTCGCCTGGGTGGTGGGGCTGGTCATGCGCCGCCATATTCGCCGGATCCCCATGGCGGAATCCCTGAAAGCGGTGGAGTAATCTGTTGCAAATTCCCGGAAAACCCGCTATAATGATTCCAGTGAATAAAGGAGTCGATTGCTATGGAATATAATAAGCTGCTTGCGGATATGGTGCCCGGAGACCGGGTAGAGGGATTTTACATTCTGAAAGAGGGAGCCATCAAAACCTCCAACAGCGGCAAGCCCTTTCTCAGCGCCACCGTTACGGATAAATCCGGCAGCCTGGACCTAAAGGCCTGGGACTACTCCGGCCCTGTGGGCGCGCCAACGGATGCCGGAAAGGTGGTAAAAATTCGTGCGGATGTGACGGAATACCGGGGGAGCATTCAGCTCACCGCCTCCAATATCCGCATGGCCACCCAGGAGGACAGCTACGATGTGTCTGCCCTGGTGCCTGTGGCCCCCATTGACCGGGATGAGACCCTGGAAAAGGTCCGCAGCCTGATCGCCTCTATGGAGGACCGGGATTACCGCGTTCTCGCCGAGACCATGCTGGAGCGGCACCTGGAGACCTTTCGCAGCATCCCCGCCGCCAAAAGCGTGCACCATAGCTTCCTGTCGGGCCTGCTGATGCATACGGCCAATATGCTGTGCCTGGCGGATTTCCTGGCAGGGCAGTACAGCCAGATCATTGACAGGAGCCTGCTGCTCACGGGGACCCTGCTCCATGATTTTGCCAAGGAAAAGGAGTTTACCTTCTCCCAGCTGGGCGTCGTCACGGATTATTCCCGGAAGGGCCAGCTGCTGGGCCACCTGGTGATGGGGGCCCAGGAGATCGCCCAGGTTGCCGCAGAGCTGGGAACCCCGGAGGAAAAAAGTCTGCTTTTGCAGCACATGATCCTCTCCCACCATGGAGAGCCGGAATTCGGCGCTGCGGTAAAGCCCATGTTTGCCGAGGCGGACCTGCTGAGCCAGATCGATATGCTGGACAGCCGCATGGAGATCTATGCCGAGACCCTGCCGGGGGTACCCGCAGGGACCTTCAGCAGCCGGATCTTTGCTCTGGACAAGCGGATATACCATCACGAATAGACGAAAAGCCATGCCGCCGGATTTCCGGCGGCATATTTTTGTGGACAAATGACCGCCAGTGTGATACAATGGCTCTCGATTTGGAAAAAGAGAGGAAGAATGTCGTGGAGACAATTGCAAGTGTGAACGCCGCGGTGAACAGCTTTGTGTGGGGTGTTCCTGCGATGATATGTATTGTGGGGGTTGGGCTGCTGCTCAGCTTCCGCACAGGCTTTATCCAGTTCCGCCGCTTCGGCACTGCCATGAAGGAGACCTTCGGGCGGATGTTCCATAAAAAGGACGCAGCCGAAGGCGCTGTAACGCCCTTCCAGGCCGTGTGCACGGCCCTGGCGGCCACGGTCGGCACGGGGAATATCGCCGGTGTGGCCGGTGCCATTGCCATCGGCGGCCCCGGTGCGGTGTTCTGGATGTGGTGCAGCGCGCTGCTGGGAATGTGCACCAAGTTTGCAGAGGTGACCCTGGCGGTCCATTTCCGGGAAAGAAACGCGGAAGGGGACTGGGTTGGCGGTCCTATGTATTACATCAAAAACGGCCTGGGGAAAAAGTGGCAGTTTCTTGCCTCCATTTATGCGGTGCTGGGTGTCCTGACGGTCTTCGGCACCGGCAATGCCACCCAGGTGAACGCCATCATTACTGCCGTGGATACGGCGGTCACCAATTTCCATGCCATGCCGGAGGCGGCGCTGGCCCGACTGAATCTCATCGTCGGCATTGGCATTGCTTTGCTGGTGGCCTTGGTGCTGGTGGGCGGTTTGAAACGAATCGGCGGCGTGGCGGAAAAGCTGGTGCCCTTCATGGCGCTCATTTATGTGGTCATGGCCCTTGGGGTGATCCTGCTGAATCTGAACCGGGTTCCGGCAGTGCTGGGTGAAATTATGAAGGGGGCGTTTACCCCCTCTGCCGTCACCGGCGGCGCAGTGGGCAGCTTTTTCCTGTGTGCGAAAAAGGGTGTGTCCCGGGGCATTTTCTCCAATGAGGCAGGCCTGGGCACCGGCTCCATCGCCCACGCGGCCTCGGATGTGGAGGACCCCGTCCGGCAGGGCTATTTCGGCATTTTCGAGGTGTTTACGGATACCATTCTCATCTGCTCTATGACGGCCTTTGTGATCCTCATCAGCGGCGAAAACATCACCTACGGTGCAGCGGCCGGCGCGGAGCTGACTATCGGCGGCTTCACGTCCGTCTATGGCAGCTGGGCCTCATTGATTGCTGCGGTGGCCATGTGCTGCTTTGCCTTTTCCACCATTATCGGCTGGGGCCTCTATGGCACCCGCTGCCTGGAATTCCTGGTGGGCTCCAAAGCAAACCGGGGCTTTATGATCGTCTATTCCTTTGTTGCCATTGTCGGTGCAACCATGGACCTGGGGCTGCTGTGGGACGCTGCGGATACCTTTAATGGCATGATGGTCATCCCGAACCTCATTGCCCTGTTCCTGCTGTCCGGCACGGTGGTGAAGCTGACGAAAAAAGCGGGATAATGTGAAAAGAACATCCATGGGCCGCTGCGGAATTCCGCAGCGGCTTTCTGCAACTTATCCATAGAAGTTCTGGAATTCAGGTTGACGTAATGTGTTTGTGCGTGTATAATGAACGTACATATGCATCTGCATCCTGCGCTGTGCCATATTGGCCGGGTGCGGGAAACATTTGGATGCCGGGGAGAGCTTATGAAAAAGAGAAGAGTGCTGGCAGGGCTGATGGGAGTCCTGGCAGCCGTTGGCGCTGCGGCGACGCTCCAGCTGGGGCTGACTGCACCGGGAAAAGAAACGGCGGTCCTGAAAATGGACCCAAGGGTGATGGAGCAGGCCCAGGAGTTCCTGGATGACCTGTCTGCCTTCGATTTGGAGGGAGCCTCAGCCTATATTCTGGGCACCCCGAAGCTGACGGCCCAGGGCGGCGAGGGAACGGAGAAAATTCTGTGGGACCGATATTGGCAGGGCCTATCCTGCCTGGCAGAGGGAGAGCCCTATACCAAGGACGGAAATCTCGCCGTGGATGTCCGGGTGACCTATCCGGATATTGATGCCATGACCCGGCAGGCGGGGGCCCTTGCGGAGCAGCTGCTGCAGCAGCGGGTCGACGAGGCGGAGTCCGTCACCGATGTTTACGACGGGGACGGTTACCGTCAGGAGCTTCTGGACGAGGTGCTTCTTCAGGCTGTGGAGACGGCCGCAGAGCAGGTGACGGAGACAAAGGAAAAAAACATTGTGCTGGAGCTGACCTATGAGGCAGGGAACTGGTGGGTAGTTCCCGGCAGCGAATTGCGGGACCTGCTTTCCGGGGCGCTTGACGAAGGGTGAGAGAGAATGAAAGTGATGAAGGGATTTGCCGGTGCGCTGGGCTGCATTGCGGCCCTTGCCTTGACGGCGGCGCTGCTGTGGACGCTGCTGCTGGTTCCGGGCGGGAAGCGGAAGACGGATGATGCCAAGGAGCTGAAGCTGGGAGAGAGCTTCCGGATGGAAATCAACAACGGCCTGAGTGATGCACTGTCCGATGTGGTAGACCTGCCGAAGAGCTATTGGATCGAAAAGGATGCAGTCGTGGCCCCGGAGCCCGACCAGAGCTGCTATGGAGAGGCCTCCAGTCCGGCAGAGCTGGAGTGGCTGCTGGAAAAGGCGGCACCGATTCTGGAGGGGCAGGAGCTGTTCTTCTCTACAGACAGAACCATCCTTCCGGACAGCACCATTCACTATTATCTGGACGAGACCATTTTCGCAATCAGCTGGAAAGAGGACGTGAACCACATGGCCGTCACCTATTCCGAGGTCAAGATCATGGACCCCTCCCAGATCCGCAGGCATCTGTCCGGCGGCAGCTATACCTCCGGCACGTTGATGTATACCTCCGATATGTCGAAGCAGGTCAATGCTGTCATGGCCTTCTCCGGAGACTTCTATGATTATCGCCAGAAGGGCACCGTGGTTCAGAACGGCATCGTCTGCCGGACCAACGACGGCCTGTCGGACATCTGCTATGTGGATGAGAACGGCGATCTGCTTTTGGAACGCCACCACAAATTTGACACCGTAGAGCAGGCCCAGCAGTATGTGGACGAGAAGGGCATCCGGTTTTCCCTGGCCTTTGGTCCTATCCTGGTGGAGGACCATCAGCCCCAGGAGCTGCCCACATATTTTGTCGGAGAGCTGAAGGGCAATTTCTCCCGGGAGGCCCTGTGCCAGATGGACCGTCTGCACTACCTGGTTGTGGTGTGCAACTATGAGCGGGGCTGCTACTATATGCCTACGGGCAAGGACCTGGTGAAGCTCTGCGCTAATACAGGCTGCATTCGTGCCTACAATCTGGACGGCGGCCAGACCTCCACAGTGGTCATGAATAACGAGGTCCTCAACAGTATCAGCTACGGCAGCCAGCGGCTGATCAGCGACATATTCTATTTTGCTACGGCAAAGCCGAAGGAGAACTGACCATGGAGAGTATCGCTTTTATCTGGGGCCGGTACATGGTGTATTGGAGCACGGCAATTGTGACCATGGCCTGCGGTGTGGGAATGCTGCTGTTTCTGTTCCTGTATCTGTGGGATGAGGAAGACTACCTGGGAGGCTTCTGGGCGCTGCCCCTGAGCCTGGGCCTTGGAATGCTGGGGGCCAGACTGGCCCACTGGTATTTCCGGCGGGACGCCTATGAAAGCCTGGCCGCAGCCCTGACGGACTACAGCGTGGGCGGCTTCCTTTTGGCGGGGGCCTTTGCCGGTGTTTTCCTGGCGGCGCTGATCTTGGCGGCACTGCGCCGGGGCCGCCATCTGGGGGCTATGCTGGATGCCATGAGCATGGCGGGGGCCGGGGCCATTGCCCTGGGAAGACTTTCCTGCCTGACCAATTCCTCTGACCGGGGAGCCATTCTGCCAGAAGGCTCCTTCTGGGGCGGAAAGGTCCTGAGTGTTTCCACAGGGGCTGTGGAATACCGGTTCAATACCTTCGCCATCCAGGCCGTCCTGGCCGGGGTGGTCCTGGCGGTACTGCTGGTTGTGTACTTCCTGCGCCGCCGGGAATACCATCGCCGCCCCGGGGACCTGTTCTGGCTGTTCTGCCTGTATTACGGCGGGACTCAGGCGGTGCTGGACTCCACCCGGATCGACTCCACCTATTTCCTGAGCAACGGCTTCGTCAGTGTGACCCAGGTGCTGGGGCTGGCGGCGGTGGTGGCGGCACTGGTGTGCTTTACGGTCCGCTATCTGAAAACCGGCGGCTGGAAGCCCGGGGCGGCATCGCTGTGGGTGGTGAGCCTGCTGTTTCTGGGTGGCGCGGGGTATATGGAATACTATGTCCAGCGCCACGGCAGCCAGGCGGCCTTTGCCTATTCCGTTATGGCCATCTGCATGGGCCTGGTCCTGGTCCTCGGAACGATCCTCTGGTCGGTCACCCGCACCCGGGAGATCCCCCGGAGCAGGCCGACGGTGTATGAGAGCCTGAATCAGGGAGATTTTGAATAACAGAGGGCCCTGCGGTAGGATCGCCGCAGGGCCTTTTGCAATGTCTTAAATCGTCCAGCTTTGGCTGCCGATTTGCAGCTTTACCATGTGGACATAGAGTCCGTTCCGGGCGTAAAAGGCGTCCAGGCTGGCGGTTGCCTCATCCAGCAGAATGATGGGGGCATCCTTCAGAAAGGCCCGGGCGATGGAAATTCGCTGCCGCTCACAGCCGGAGAGTGCACAGCCGTTTTCACCGATGGGCATATTCCACTTGTCCGGCAGCTTTTCCGCAAATTCATCGAGGCAGAGGTGGAAGCCTGAACCGAGATGCAGTAATTCCGTTCCCTGTTTTCCGCCTCTCCGTGATTTTTGAAGAGGCGGATTTTTTTTGCGCAAATGGAGCCTTGTGGGTGTAAATTCGTCATTTACAATTGTATGCCGATGTTGTATACTTAAATTGGTCATATTCACGGAAAAGGGGGATAACGATGAAGATCAAATGCGATTTTTGCGGTACCATGATGAACGATACCGAGTCCGTCTGCCCAAGCTGCGGCGCACCAAATGCCAGTGTCCGACGGTCCAGCGGCGATCAGCCCCTGACCATTGAGGAACTGAAAAAGTGGTACGAAAGCAAGGGCCTGCCGCCGGAGAACGTGACCCGGTTTTACATCGGGAAAAACGTCAAAGAGCCGAAAGCCTTTGGCGTCTACTTTGAAGAGGAGTCCGGAAACTATATTGTCTATAAAAACAAAGCTTCCGGCGAACGGGCAGTGCGTTACCGGGGTACAGACCAGGCCTATGCGGTAAATGAACTGTTCCAGCGGCTCAAGCAGGAGATCACCCAGCAGAAAATGCGCAACGTCAAACAGGCCGCCGCCGGGGCAGGGGGGACCGGAAACCCGAAGCAAAGCCTGGCGCAGACCGGCAAAAGTGTAGGGAAGGGCTGCATCGGATGCCTGGTGGCCATGGTGGGTTCCGTGGCGGTCATGTTTGTTCTGATGATCGTCCTGGGCCTGTTCCTCATGCGCAACGACCCCTCCACAGGCTACTATACATATGACAATACCTGCTATTACTATAGTACCCGGAGCTATGGCGACCTCAACTGGTTCCGCTACGATGGGGATGCCTGGGAAGGACCCCTGGATTTGTCCCAGGTGCCGGACCCCCTGGAAACCAAAAAATCCAGCAAGCCCTATTTAACCAAAGGCACCTGGGATTCGGGGCTTCCCTGCTCGGACTTTAAAGAGAGCGTCTACGGCCAGGACATACAGGAGGATATGTATGTCTCCACCGGCTATTACCGGTGCGGAGACCTCTATTTCCATCAGAGCGGCGGCTACAATGAAGAATGGTTCTTGTGGATAGACCAGTGGGAGAAGGTGGCGTTTTCAAAGCTTCCGGAGGAGTTGCAGCACCCCTCTCTTGCAAAGCACCATCTGGTTTCTGTGACCTATACCAGCTCTCTGGGGGCAGATGACTTTGGTCAGAGCCTGATCTACAGAGACAGCCAGGCCTCCAAGACCGCCTCCCGGGGCTACTATCGCATCCACGACCGGACCTATTATCACCAGGGCTACTTCTATGACGATGAATGGTACAGCTATGATGACCAGGACGGTTGGCAGCCCATAGAGCACAGTGCCATGCCGGAGGAGCTGCACCACCCCTCCATGGTTCAAGACTTCTACTACGCGGATACCTGGGACCCGGCCACCCAGACCTCCGACTTTACCGATTCTGATTTCTACGAAGCCCCCACGAAAAACGACTCCGGCAGCAGCTCCGACAGCGATTTCAGCTGGGACTCCGGCGATTCCTGGGATTCCGGGGACACCGATTGGGACTCCGACTGGTAACAATATCAAGGCTCCAAATGATATGCTCCCCATAGAGTAGACACTCGAAAAAACAAAAATTCGAGACTACACTTTGGGGAGCATTATACTGTTGTTTGCGACGATGTGGAGCAGTGGCACCCGGAACACAAATTTGACCGGATGTATCAGGTCAGCGGGGTGAAGCGAGACTTGCTGGTGCACGAGCACTGCGGTGTACCCCATACGCATGATGGCTTGACCCATAGCCATACCCACGGTGAAGTGCCGCATACCCATGCACCGGGAGAGGGGGCAACTCCGCTGAATGAGCTGTTGGCACTGATGAAATATCTGGTCAGCCACAACGATGCTCATGCGCAGGAGGTAGCAAACCTGGCGGCGATTCTGAACCAGTTGTCGTCGGACGACAATCTGTAGACGCTTATTTTTATAATTCCCAAAATTTAGAACCCCCCGGGGGGCTTCCGTGGGCCAGTATGCTGTGCTACTATATAGCTACGGTTAATACACAACCTTCCCGAAAAGGCGCTGCACCATGGGAAGAGGTGCGGCGCCCTTTTTGCGGAGGTGAGGGGGAAATAAAAATGAATCTGTTTACATCCTATGAGGAAGAAAATATCCACTATTGGACCCACCGGGCATCCGGTTACTCCGGTGTCAACCAGGAGGAGCTGGCCACGGCGCAGAAGCACATCTGGGGTGCGGCCCTCTATGAGCGGATCGCCGCCCGTTTCCCGGGCAGAAAGCCCGGCTCCATCCGAGTGCTGGATGTGGGCACGGGCCCGGGCTTCTTCGCCATCATTCTGGCGGAGATGGGCTTCCGGGTGACTGCAGTGGATTATACTGCCTCCATGCTGGAGGAGGCCGGGCGCAATGCAGGCGCACTGGCGGACAAAATTGATTTTCGGCAGATGAATGCCGAGAAGCTGACTTTTGCGGACCACAGCTTCGATGTTTTGGTCACCCGGAATGTGACCTGGAATCTCCACGACCCGGAGGCAGCTTATGGCCATTGGACCCGGGTGCTGGCCCCCGGCGGGCTGCTGCTGAACTTTGATGCCAACTGGTATCGGTATCTCTGGGATGCGGAAGCAGAGCAGGGCCACAGGCAGGATCGGGAAAATCTGGCTGACTCCGATGTGCGGGATGAGAACGCCGGAACGGATGTGGATGCCATGGAGGCCATTGCCCGGCAGACCCCGCTGTCCAGGCAGCACCGGCCCCAGTGGGACCTGAATGTACTGGGCAGCTACGGAATCCAGGCCAGTGCGGATGAAAACATCTGGCGGCGGGTCTGGACCAAGGAGGAGCGGATCAACAATGCCTCCACCCCCATGTTCCTGGTGGAGGGCCGGAAGCCCGGCCTGCTGGAAAATTAAAGGGGACGTTCTGTTTGAAAAAGTATATTGGCAAACGCCTTTTGCAGCTGCTCCCCGTACTGCTGGGTGTTACCTTTTTGTCTTTTGCCATGATGCGGGCCGCAGGAAGCGATGCTATCATCGAGCTGTATGGCGACAAAGGGGCCGTTGCCCAGGAAATCATTGATGCCAAGCGGGCGGAGCTGGGGCTGGATCAGCCTTTTTTGGTGCAGTATGGCGCTTGGCTGAGGGGTCTGCTGACGGGAGACATGGGCGTGAGCTATGTTTCCGGGAAAAAAGTGTTTGATACCTTTGTCTCCAAGCTTCCGGCTACGCTGCTGCTTACGTGTCTGTCTGTTGCTGCCACGGTGGTGATTTCCATACCCCTGGGAATCTGGGCGGCGGTGCGTCAGGACCGGTTCGTGGACTATTTTTTGCGCTTTTTCAGCTTTATCGGCAACAGCCTGCCCAATTTCTTTGTGGCGCTGCTGCTGATGCAGCTTTTTTCGATAAAATGGAAACTGCTTCCCGTGATTTCCAATGGAACAACGCTGGGCGGAGCCATTCTGCCGACGCTGACCCTGGCCATTGCCATGTCCGCCAAGTATCTGCGGCAGGTTCGTGCTACAGTTCTGGAGGAGTTGGGTAAGGACTATGTTTTGGGGGCCAAGGCCCGGGGCGTCCGGGAAAGCGTCACCCTGTGGAAAAGCGTTCTGAAATCCGCGCTGCTGACCATTATCACTCTGCTGGCTCTGTCCATCGGCAGCCTGCTGGGCGGCACAGCCATTATTGAAAGCATTTTCATGTGGGACGGTGTGGGCAAGCTGGCGGTGGATTCCATTACCATGCGGGATTATCCCTTGATCCAGGCCTATGTGGTCTGGATGGCCATCATTTATGTGGTGGTGAATCTGATTACCGATATTCTCTACCATGTCCTTGACCCGAGAATCCGACTGGGGGTGCAGGAAGGATGAGCACATGCAAGCCGCAAAAGCATCCCCAAAACACGGTGAAGACCCGCTTGATCATTTTCAGCGTTCTGGCCATTGTGCTGGTGGTGTGCGCCTTCTTTTCCGAGTACCTCACACCCTATGATCCCTATTTGCAAAATCTGGATATTGCCAAGCAGGCGCCAAGCCGAGAGCACCTTCTGGGCACGGACCGGTATGGCCGGGATATGCTGTCCCGGGTCATTGCAGGCAGCCGTGCCAGTATTTTTTCAACGCTCCTGCTGGTCGCTGTGATCACAGCGATTGGCACGGCGGTGGGCGTTGCCTGCGGCTGGACCGGAGGCTGGGTGGATACGGTGCTGATGCGGCTCTCGGATGTGTTTCTGGCCTTTCCCGGGCTGGTGTTTGCACTGGCGGTTGCGGGAACCCTGGGCGGCGGACTGCAAAACGCAATGATTGCCTTGGCGGCCATCTCCTGGCCCAAGTATGCCAGAATCGCCAGAAGCCAGACCTTGGCTCAGAAGGAGACGGCATGGATGAAGGCGGTCCGCCTTTCCGGCAGCAGCACAGGAAAAATCATTTTGGGGCACATCCTGCCCAACATTATGGGCCCCATTCTGATCACATCTATGCTGGACATCGGCGCCATGATGATGGAGCTGGCGGCCCTGAGCTTTTTAGGGCTGGGGGCCAAGCCTCCCATTCCCGAATGGGGCAGCATGATGAGTGACACCCGGAGCCTGATGACTACGTCTCCCTGGATCCCTTTCAGCCCGGGGATTGCGATCTTCATCTCGGTTATGATTTTTAACCTGCTGGGCGACACCGTCCGGGACTATGCAGACCCCAAAAGCCGGAGGTAAGCAAATGGAAGCCATACTCAAATATGACCATGTGGAGCTTTCCTATTTAGGGCAGCCGGTGGTGCAGGATGTGAGCTTTTCTCTGGAACCTGGGGAGATCCTGGGCATTGTGGGGGAGAGCGGCAGCGGCAAAAGCACACTGATCAAGGCGGCCATGGGGCTTCTTGGCAGCGAGGGCTGCGTTACAAAGGGGCAGATCTGCTACCGGGGCAGGAATCTGCTTGGTTTGCCATCCAAGGAACTCCGCAAGCTGAATGGCCCGGAGCTGGGCTACATTTTTCAGAACGCCGGAAGCGCCTTCTGCCCCATCCGCACGGTGGGGGCGCAGCTGTATGAGACGATGCGCGCCCACGGCAAAATTTCCAGAGCGGAATTTGGGCCCCAGGCGCTGGAAATGCTCGAAAAGCTGGGCTTTGAAAACGGGGAGCGGATTTTGGCGTCCTATCCCTTTGAGCTCTCCGGCGGTATGCAGCAGCGCATCGGTATTGCAGCGGCCATGCTCTTACGGCCCAGTGTGCTTTTGGCGGATGAGCCCACCTCCACGCTGGATGTGACCATTCAGAAGCAGGTGGTGGAGGAAATGGCGCTGGTTCGCAAAACCTTTGGCACAGCCATTGTTTTGGTTTCCCACAATCTGGGGGTCATCGGGGCTTTGGCAGACAACGTTCTGGTGCTGAAGGACGGGAAGTGCGTGGAATACGGCAGATGCGACCAGGTCCTGTCGAATCCAGGAAGCGCGTATGCCAAAGCGCTGCTATCCGCCGTCCCCCGGCTTCGGAGGTAAAAGCAATGGAACCGATCTTGAAAGTAGAGGCGCTGACGAAGACCTTTTCCGGGCAGCGGGAAATTGCCGCGGTAAACGGAATCAGCTTTGAACTGTTCCCCGGGGAGTGTCTGGCCATCATCGGCGAGAGCGGCAGCGGAAAGACCACCGCCGTGAATATGATTTCCCGGCTGACCGACGTGACAGCTGGAAGTATTTTTTTGGAGGGAGAGGAAATTACCAATAGGAAAGGAAAGCAGCTGCGGGAAGTCTACAGACAGATGCAGATGGTTTTCCAGACTCCAACGGATTCCTTCGATCCCCGCCGCACCCTGGGGGACGGCATCGGAGAAAGTCTGCGCAATGCGGGTCTCACCCGAAAAGAGACCCAAAAGAGGGTGGAGGCGCTGCTGGAAAAATGCGGCCTCCCCGGAGAATTTGCAAATCGCTATCCCCATCAGGTCAGCGGCGGCCAGTGCCAGCGGGCGGCCATTGCCAGGGCCTTGGCCATTGAGCCGAAGCTGCTGATCTGCGATGAGGCAACCTCTGCGCTGGATGTGACGGTGCAGAAGGAGATCATTTCTCTTTTGAACGAGCTGCGAAAGCAGCGGGGCAAAAATTTGTCGATCCTCTTCATCTGTCACGATATTTCCCTGGTCCAGCAGTTCTGCGACCGGGTGCTGGTTATGTACCGTGGGGAAATTGTGGAGGAAGGGACGCCGGATGCCGTGATCCGCGCACCGAAAAATGACTATACGAAACGCCTGATCGACAGCGTTTTGTAATATAATTTTGATGTGATGCCGTGACGTCCGGCAAAACATAAAACAACCGTGAAAGGAACCAATAAAATATGAAAAAATGCATTTCCCTTCTCTTGGTTGCCTGCCTGACGCTTCTTTTGCTGACGGGCTGCGGCAGCAACGCAGCGGATTCTTCCGCAAATGGCGGCAGTACGGAGCAGACTTCTGCCCCGGCTGCGAAGAAAACCATGGTCATCGGCGACACCACCTTCAATTCCGAAAACTGGGAGGAGACGGTGGACCCCCACAGGACCTACAATGGCTGGGCCTGCATCCGCTATGGCATCGGCGAGACTCTGGTCCACTACACGGATTCCATGGAGCTGGAGCCCTGGTTGGCGACGGACTGGACCAATGACGGCGACTGCACCTGGACGATTAGCCTCCGGGAGGGCGTGAAGTTCTCTTCCGGCAGGGAGATGGACGGCGAAGCCGTGAAGCAGTGCCTGGAGCACCTGCTGGAAAACCACGACCGGGCTCCCAGCGATACCAAGATCGTGGACCTGCAGGCAGAGGGGCAGACCCTGACCGTTACCACCAGCGAGCCGAACCCCGCCCTGATGAATTACCTGGGGGACCCCTACGGCTGCATCATCGATGTGGATGCCTCGGATTTTGAAACCGGCATTGTAGCCGGTACCGGCCCCTATGCGGTGAAGGAACTGGTCACGGACGACCACCTGACCCTTATCCCCAACGGCAATTACTGGGACGGTACCCCCAAGCTGGACGAGCTGACCGTCCGCACACTGTCCAACGGAGATACCCTGTCCGCGGCCCTGCTGGCCGGCGACATTGATGCTGCCTATGGAATGGCCTATGAGGCCTACCCCAATTTTGAAAACGGCGGCTATCAGTTTTCCGCCATTCAGACCTCCCGGACCTTCTTTGCCAGCATGAATATGACAAGTCCTGTCATTCAGGACGCCGCCGTGCGGAAGGCCATTGCCATGGGCATCAACAAAGCGGGATTTGTGAAAACCCTGCTGGACGGTCATGGGGTTGCTGCCAACGGTGCCTTCCCGGATGGTTTCAGCAGTTTTGGCGGCGAGCACGTAAAGGCGGAAGAATATGACCCTGAGGGGGCTAAGGCGCTTCTGGAGCAGGCCGGTTGGGTGGATACCGACGGTGACGGCATCCGGGAAAAGAACGGCACGAAGCTGACGATCCGCTGGCTGACCTACCCCAGCCGTCAGGAGCTGCCCCTTCTGGCCGAAGCGGCCCAGGCCTCCCTGAAGGAGATCGGCATGGACGTGGACATCAACTGCACGGCTTCTCGCCGGGAGTTCCTGGCAGATATGACCAGTTGGGATGTCTACGCTTCCGCCCTGGTCACGGCCCCTTCCGGGGATCCCCAGTATTTTTTCACCACCTCCTGCGTTCCCGGCATGAGCTATAATTTCGGCGCTTATGACAATCCCGAGGTGACAGCCCTCATCGAAGAACTGTCGAAGGAATTCGACACAACCAAGCGGGGTGAGATTGCGGTGCAGCTCCAGCAGATGATCCTGGACGACAATGCCTATGTCTTCTGCTCCTTCCTGCAAATGAACATGATCTCCAAGGAAAACGTCCGGAACTATACCGCCCATGCCTGTGACTACTACCAGGTGACGGCGGAGCTGGATATCATGTAAGGGAAATCCTGAGCGTAGTAAATGAAATACAATAAGGCATATTGAGACATGAACGCACCATTGCCGACTCTGAGGCTGAAGCCTGGAGCCAGCAATGGTGCGTTTATGTTATGTTGGCATATTTGTGGAATGGGGAGTGGGCATCGGTTGAAACCTATTCTGGTTCTATAATAAATGGGCTGTGGATAACTTTTCGCAAAAAATGATTTTTGTGGCCAGTGCTAGGAAGCACTGGCCACTGCGGTAGAAGGGGACTTTTCCAACAGCCCTCTATTTGATTTATATGTTGATCTCCAGCGTCACCGGGCAGTGGTCGGAGCCTTGGATATCCGTCAGGATGTCCGCCTGGGTGATCTTTTCCCGGATGCGGTCAGACACCAGAAAAAAGTCAATGCGCCAGCCAGCATTCTTGGCCCTGGCCTGGAAGCGGTAGGACCACCAGGAATAGAGGACCTTTTCCGGGTACAGGCAGCGGAAGCTGTCCGTAAACCCGGCGGAGAGGAGCGCGGCGAAGGATTCCCGCTCGGGCAGGGAATAGCCGGCGTTTCCTTCGTTGGTTTTGGGATTTTTCAGGTCAATGGCTGTGGCCGCCACATTCAGGTCGCCGCAGGCAATGACCGGTTTCTTAGCATCCAGAGCCACCAGATATTCCCGGAAGGCCTTGTCCCAGCTGAGCCGATGGTCCAGCCGTTTCAGCTCCTGCTGGGAATTGGGGGTATAACAGGTGACAAGATAAAAGCGGTCGTATTCCAGTGTGATCAGCCGTCCCTCCGTGTCCAGCTCGGGAATGCCGATGCCGTAGGTCACGGACAGGGGCGGCTTTTTGGCGAAGATGGCCGTGCCGGAATAGCCCTTTTTCTCGGCGGAGTTCCAGAATTGGCCGTAGCCGGGGGTTTCCAGGCTGATTTGCCCGGGCTGGAGCTTGGTCTCCTGCAGGCAGAAGAAGTCTGCGTCCAGGTTCCGAAAAACCTCCTCAAAGCCCTTGCCCACACAGGCCCGCAGGCCGTTTACGTTCCAGGAAATGCATTTCATGGTTCTTTCTCCTCTTTGCTGCTGTCCAGGGTGGCGCTGTTATCCCGGAAGAGCAGGTCGTCATTTTTTAGGGTCAGCTCCCGATCCCCGCTTTGGATGGTTACGGAGGAATAGCCGCCGTAGCCGATGCAGGTCTTGGCCAGACACGCTCCGGCCAGGGAAAAATCGATTTCCTGCATTTGGTTGCCGGCAGGGGAGAGGGTGACGGTCAGAGCGCCGTTCTCCTCGGCGACGGTCAGAAGCCGGATGTCGCTGGGGTAGAGGCTTTCCAGGTTTTCGTCCGTTGGCCCCAGCAGGTATAGCCGCAGCACATACTCCAGCGCTTCATCCGCACAGTCCCGGGCCTCTGCACCGATAGGCAGATCGGAGAAGCTGTAGACCAGGTTTTTTCGGGGATAATAGAATGTAACGGTATTTTCTCCGGCGGGGGAGGGGGTGCAGCCTGTGAGCAGCAGCAGAGCCAGAGCAATGGCAATGACGCGCTTCATGTGGCATCCACCTCCGTATCAAAAATCGGGAAGGTCACATAAAATCGGGTGCCGACGCCCACCTGGCTGTCCACCCGGATCTCGCCCCGGTTCCGGGACACGATGGCCCGGACAATGGCCAGCCCCAGGCCGCTGCCGCCGGTCTGCCGGGAGCGGGCCTTATCCACCCGGTAAAAGCGCTCGAAGATGTGGCCCAGGGCCTCCTCGGGAATGCCCATGCCGGTGTCCGCCACGGTGAGCTTGGCAAAGTCCATGCTGCGGCTCAGGGTCACGGTGACGGTGCCGCCGGGGCGGTTGTATTTGATGCCGTTTTCCATAAGGTTGAAGACGATCTGGTACAGGTCATCCCGGGTGATGAGCACGGTGCTGTCCCCGTCCAGCTCCAGCTCCAGGGAAATGCCGCTTTTTTTCGCCACGGGGTTCAGCATTTTGGCGACCTGGCGGATGGTGGGGGCCATGCGGATGAGCTCGGCCTCCGGCAGAGGCTGACCGTCCACCTTGGTCAGGGACAGGAGCTTGGCGGTCATGCGGTTCAGGCGCTCGGCCTCGCTGCCGATGTCCTCCACGAATTCCCGCATGGTGTCGGCGTCCATATCGTTTTGCAGAATGGAGTCCGTCAGCAGCTTGATGGAGGCCAGAGGGGTCTTTAATTCGTGAGAGGCGTCGGAGACGAACCGGCGGCGCTTCTCCTCGGAGTTTTGCAGCCGCTCCGTCAGGTCGTTGAATTCACTGGCCAGCAGCGTCAGCTCGTCGTTGCCGCCCACGTTGACCTTCTGGTCATAGTTGCCCTTCTGGATGGTGTGCATGGAGTCCATAATGGCCCGCATCCGGCGGGAGAAGTGGCTGGTATAGATCAGGGAAAAGAGAATCACCGCCAGTTCCAGGATGACCGTGACCCGGAGAATGGTTTGCAGCAGCAAATCGATGACGGCACCCTGGGCGGTGTCGTATTCCGTGATGTAGACGCAGCCGGCCACGGTGCCGAAGTCTACAATGGGCGTGGCAGCCCGGGAGATCATGGCCCCGCTGTGGTAGCGCCAGGTGAACACGTCGTTGCCCTGGCAGGCCCCCAGAATTTCCGGCAGAAGGGCATACTGCCCCAGGGCTTCTCCGGTGCTGTCGTAGATGCACAGCCCTGCGCTGTCCGTCACCAGCAGCCGGGAGGCCCGGAGGCTTTCCAGCTGATTCAGAATGCCGGAAACCGTGGCGGTGTTCCATACGTCCAGGGTGGACAGCTCGTCCGAGGCAAGCTGGCATTTTTCAATCATGGCGCTTTCTTTGTTTTCGTAGAACAGTCTCTGGCTGAGCCGGGTACAGAAAAGATTGAGAAAGAGCAGTACCGCCGCCGTAACGGCAATGTAAGTCAGGGTGTAGTGAAATTGGGCGGTACGGTACCCCCGCAGCCGGGTCATTTTACTTTCGGAAATAGTAGCCCACTCCCCACTTGGTCAGAATATGCTGGGGTTCGGCAGGATTTTCCTCCAGCTTCTCCCGCAGCCGACGGATATGGACGTCCACCGTCCGAATATCGCTGCGATATTCATAGGCCCAGATGGTGTCGAGCAGCGCTTCCCGGGAATAGACCCGGTTGGCATTGCGCATGAGGAATTCGATCACGTCGAATTCCTTGGCGGTGAGCACCACCAGCTCGCTGCCCTTATAGGCATTCCGGGCGTCCAGGTCCAGGGTGATGTTGCCGCCGGTGAGCCGGTTGGTCTCCTGCTTTTCACCGGCCCCGGACCGCCGCAGCAGGGCCCGGATGCGGGCCTTCAGCTCCAGAATGTTGAAGGGCTTGGTCAGGTAGTCGTCGGCCCCGTGGTCGAAGCCCATGAGCTTGTCCATGTCGTCCACCTTGGCGGTGAGCAGAATGATGGGCACATCGGAAAATTCCCGAATGCGGCTGCAGGCCGTCAGCCCGTCCATGACCGGCATCATCACATCCAGCACCACCAGGTCCGGATTTTCACTTTTGGTCAGCTCCACGGCCTCCTGACCGTTGGAGCCGGTGATCACGTCATAGCCGTCGCTTTTCAGATTGAAGCGGATTCCCTTGACGAGCAGAGCCTCGTCATCTACTACCAGGATCGTCATACAATACCCCTTTCTCCCAGGAAGCTCCCCAAAATCCTGAACAAATCATGACCATTTTGCAAATAGCCGCAAGGACGGATTGACGGGGATTTGAAATACTGTTATAATATCAATAGTATACACGACTTTTTCCTGCCGGACAACCCCGGCAGTAAAATTTTAGGGGGAAACCATGAAAAAAAACTTGCTTTCACTGCTTTTGGCGCTGAGCATAACCGCCGGGTGCCTGAGCATTCCTGCCTATGCAGAGACCACCGCAACGGATGAGACCGAAGACCCGGCCATGACCGAGACCCTGCCGGACCTGGCGCAGGATGCCCAGGCCCCCCAGACGGAGTATGCCTTCGGCTCCGTCAGCATCCTGAACGGCTGCCGCACGCTGGACGGGCAGGTCCCCCTGGCCGGTTCGGACCGAAAGCTGGATACGGCCCAGGCGGCCATCATCTATGAGCGCAATACAGGGACCCTGGTCTATGCCTATAATCCCGACACCAAGCTGCCCCCCGGAGCGCTTTCCAAGATCGTTACGGCCCTGATTGTTGTGGAACGGGTGGAGAACCTGGACACCGTCGTAACGGTCCAGCCCGGCATCGCCTCCCGAATCCCCGGCGGCGCAACCAGTACCAAGCTGAAAAGTGAGGAGCAGATGTCCGTGAGGGATCTGCTGCACTGCATGATCATGCAGAATGCTGCCGATGCCGCTGTGGCACTGGCGGAGTATGTGGCTGGCACCCGGGCCACTTTTGTGGATATGATGAATCAGCGGGTGAAGCAGCTGGGCTGCACCAGCACGGAATTTACGGATGTCCACGGTGTCGGTTCCGGCAACCAGACCACCACCGCCCGGGATATGGTCCGCATCATGATGGCCTGCAGCGACAATCCCGCGGTGAAGGAACTGCTCTCCACCCAGACCTATGAGGTCCCGGCCACCAACCTGTCCGAGAAGCGGAAACTGCAATCCCTGGACTACATGATGCAGAATAAGATCGTCACCAAGTATATTGACGACCGGGTCACCAGCGGCTTCGCCAGTTATTCCGCGGATACCGGGGCCAGCATTGTGGTCACCGCGGACAATACGGAGACCGCAGGTGTAACGGGCATGAATCTGGTCTGCGTCATCATGGGGGCCACCCGTGTCTTCGCGTCCAACGGCTGGCAGGTGACCAGCTATGGTAACTTCGATGAAATGGTGAAGCTCCTGGGCTATGCCTATAATAATTTCCTGGTCCACCGGGTGATCTACAACGGCATGAGCCTGACCCAGCTGCCGGTGGCCGGCGGTGAGACGGATGTTGTGGGTGTGGCCAATGTAAACGTCGATACGGTGCTGCCCTCCAAAGCCAGAATGGCAAACCTTATCCGGAATGTATCCGCCCGGGACGGCGGCCTGTCGGCCCCCATCGAAAAGGATTCCGTCATCGGTACGGTAGAGCTCTGGTACAGCAATTCCTGCCTGACGGAGGCCCAGCTGCTGGCGCAGCAGCCGGTGCGTACCGCTGCGGATTCGGGCCTGACGGTCTACAGCGCCCTGGCGCCCCAGACCCAGAGCGAGAGAAGCAGCCTTTCCGGGGTGGTGCTGATTGTCTGCGCTGTCATATTGGTGCCGGTTGTCAGCTATCTGGCCATCAATTCCTATCTGCGCTACCGGGCCCAGACCAGACGCCGCAAGAGAAGAAAGAGCCGGAGAAGGAGTTATTAAATGGAAACCTGGGAAGCTCTGGAAGAAACCTGCCTGCGCTGCGACCGCTGCCAGCTGTGCAGGACGCGCCACAATGTGGTTTTCGGTGTGGGCAATCGGAACAGCAAGCTCCTCTTCGTGGGCGAAGGCCCCGGAGAGCAGGAGGACCTGCAGGGCATCCCCTTTGTAGGCCCTGCAGGCAAGCTCCTGGACGATATGCTCTCCATCATCGACCTGGACCGGGAAAAGTGTTATATCGCGAATATCGTCAAATGCCGCCCGCCTCGCAACCGGGACCCCCAGCCCCAGGAGCAGGATGCCTGCATTGGCTTTTTGAAAAATCAAATTGCGCTTTTGCAGCCGAAGATCATCGTCTGCCTGGGCCGCATTGCCGCCCAGCGCCTGATCGATCCAGAGTTCCGCATCACCCGTGATCACGGCACCTGGACAGCCCGGGACGGCGTCCTCTACTCCGCCATGTACCACCCCTCCGCCCTCCTCCGCGACCCCAGCAAGCGCCCCGAGACCTTTGATGACCTGCTGCTTCTCCGCAAAAAAATCCAGGAGCTGAATATTTGATCGAAGTCTTGACTTTTTCCCAAAGAGCGGCTATAATAAACGAGCTTGTGATGCTAGTGTAGCACAGTCGGTAGTGCATCTCACTCGTAATGAGAAGGTCGCCTGTTCGAGTCAGGTCACTAGCTCCACAATAGAACCCCGGAACCACAACGGTTCCGGGGTTTTTGCTATACTTTCCGAACTTTTTCAAAATGTTGGTTTTGGCTGTTTTGGCCCTTGCCTAACATTTGCCTAACAAATGAAAAATTTATGCTTGTTTGGAAAGCAAACGCTCCATATTGGCGGCGGCTTCCTGTTCTGCGGTTTGCAGGCTGTGGCTGTAGATATTCATTGTGGTGCTTGTCTCCCGGTGGCCTAGGATAGCTGATACCGTGCGTACATCCGTACCGGCGGCAATCTGCAAGGTGGCTTTTGTGTGCCGCAGTCCATGGAAGGGAATTATAGGCAACTTGTCCTCTTCGGCTTTATCGGCATTGTAGTGGTTGAGAATATCTTGCAAGGCGCTGTAGGGGGTGTAGTAGCTCATCATTCTGCCGTCATCTTGGGTGAATATCCAGTTATCACCCTGCCAGTAGGCCCCCACCTGCAAACGGTAACGGGTTTGCTCCAGCTTCCACTGCTGAAGCTGCTGGGTAATGCTGCGGGGAATGGAAATCAGGCGGTAGCTGTTCTGGGTCTTGGGAACCTTCACGATCTGCTGGCCGCCCACCACGGCGGCGGCCTTTGTGACCGCCACGGTGTTGTTTTCAAAGTCCATGTCATTCCAGGTCAGAGCCAGAATTTCGCCTTTGCGCAAGCCGGAATATATAGCCAGAGAGAAAAGAACTTTCAGCTGCGTAGGTAGCTCCTTGGTGCTGGAATAGTCGCCTACTGTGTATTGCTCGCCGGTGTCATCTGTCCGGGTGTGGCCCTTGGTGCGGATGGTGTAGGGCTTGCTGATGTAGTCCAGAAAAGCGGCGGCCTGCTGGGGCGTAAAGAATTTGATTTTCTCGGCGCTGTCCTCGGCCTTGACCCGCACGGCATCACAGGGGTTCCGCTCAATGGCTTCCCACTCTACCGCCGTCCGAAGGATGGAGGACAGCACATTGGAAACCTTGTTGATGGTTCCTTTACTGTAGCCGCCCGGCTTCCCATCGTGACGGCTGCCGTCCTTCGTCAGAGAGACGAAAAAGGCGTTGACCGTGTGGGGCTTGATTTCGGATAGTTTGAGATGGCCCAGAGCGGGCAGAATGAAGGAATCAATAACGGCCTGATACTTTTCAAGGGTTCCGGGCTGAAGCTCTTGCTGGGCCTTCTCGGCTGTCCAGCGGGTGATGAAATCTTTCAGGGTGATTTTCTCACCTTCCAGCAGTTGCCCGTTTAAGCACCGCTGTTCAAAATCGAATGCGAACGCTTCAACGGCTTTTTGCCGCTTCTTGGGGGTCAATCCGGCCTCCGGGGTGTATGTGGTGTATTTCAGAATTTGCTTGCCGTACACATCCCGGCCCATGCTGACGGTGATTTGATAGGCCCCATTGCGTTCTTTGATACTTGCCAATAGAAAGCCCTCCTTTCGGATGGTCATAGAAAGTGTGGCGGGGGGGGGGCCCGCCACACCGAGGGAATTACGCTTGTGCTGCTTTGCTGTGGCGGTCCTGCTGGTCAAGTTCCATGAGCATTTTTACAAGGGAATCCATATTCCGGGCAATGCTGGTAATGGAATCGTCAACAGCCTTTTGTAAGGCTTCCTGGTAGCAATAACGGGCAAGGAAAGTCTTAGCGCTGCTGCTGTTCTGCAAGTCCATTCTTTCCCCATCGGAGAACTCCCAGAAAACATAGGACAGATCTTGCAGGCTGCTTAAAGCAATTTGAATATCCTGTGCGAAATTGCTTGCATTGGTAATAGCTGTATTCATGATTTTATCCTTTCTCTTGACGCTTTGCGCCAGTTCATGTATAATTTGGGTGTGCTGATTCATGTTGCGTACTGTCCGTTCAGTACGTTGAACCTCTTTCTGCATCCCCTGAGCGCTTGGGCGGCGTTCAGGGGGCTTTTTTAGGCTTCAAGGGGCTGCACCTGAGAAGCACCGAAGAACGAGAGAATCCGCTTGCCGCTCTTGGTGGCGGGGTCACTCACGGAAGCCTGATACAGGGCCTTGCTCTCGTGGACGACTTCATAGCCCAGCTCTTTCCAGCCGTACCAGGTGTGGGTCTCCTCGGTGATCTCGGTGGCTGCCTTGGCGGTGTTCTGGGTCTTGGCATTGGCCCAGGCCATCCGCAGGGCCAGAGAGAAGGAAGAAACGCCCTTGCGGAAGAACTTCCATGCGGCTCTCATAATGCTGCTCAAACTGTACTTTTTCATGTTGCTGCCTCCTGAATTTTGTTTGCCGTCTCTCCGTGCTGTCACCGTTCCGAAACCGTTTATTCTAGGGTCGAGCGATACGGTTTAGCTTGCGCTCCCTCTCTGTATGTCTGTATTATAGCTTATATTGCGCAATATATCAACTTGGGATATTACACAATATATTGCGTAATATTTTGTGATTTTTATGTATTGCGCAATATTGAAAACTGTGATACAATAGGAGCACAATGGAGAAGGTGTGCAGTAACGGCTGCGGCCGCTCCAATATTTACAGTTTGGAGGTAGGAGAGATGGCCGGAAATTCAGAATACAGGAATAAATGGATTTCGGAGAAACTGGATCGTGTTAATCTGACAATGCCCAAAGGGCAAAAGGAAACAATCAAGGCCCACGCAGGGGCCCAGGGAGAGAGCCTAAACGCCTTTATCAATCGGGCAATCACGGAGACCATGGAGCGGGATGGAGCCGCCACAGAGGACTAGGGACGGGAAGAAGGAAAAAGAATGGCGCAGGAAATAGGTGTACTGTCTGAGCGGGTGGTTTCCCTTCTGAGGCTTTCCCTACAGCCGGGGCAGCCGATTTATTTAGGCCAAAGCAATATAGCCCATATGCTGAACCGCCACCCGGAGGATTATGCCAGGTACGGCCAATACATACCAGCGATCCTGTCGGCTCCTGACTATGTGGGTGAGAACCCCACGGACGGCTCCATTGAGTATGTGAAAGATTTCCAGATCAATGGTGAATTTGTGAAGGTGGCGGTTCGCCTGTCTGGGGGTGGGCTGCTGTATGCCCGTTCCCTTTATGTGCTGAATCACAATCGGGTGATAAACTTTATTCAAAAGGGAACGCTGAAAAGGGTTTGACAATTTTCGCCCTTTGGGCTATAATATAATTACCAAAGAGGATTAGAGGACGGAACGGGCAGCCGTCGCCCTTGTTAGGAGATGTGGGAGTGTCGCCCCACCTAATTCTCGGAGCGCTGGCGGGTCACTTCGGTGGCCCGCTTTTCGCATAGAAAGCGCCCCAGGCTGTGAGGCCCAGGGCGCTGCTGTGGCGGGCCTTAAAGTGGTCGATTTCGACCACTTTACTCAATATCCGATGAATCATCATCGTCCGAGTAGTTGGGCCAGTTCTTGGCATTTTTGAAAATCGTATTAGATTCATAGCTGACTTCAAAGAGCGGCACATGGTAGCCTAGATGGTCTTTGAATAGCTCTCTATTCGCATCATCCAGTGCGTTGTATGCCGGGAAAATCTGATTGTCCCATGTCTGCTCGTCTATTTTTTGGAAGCAATGCGGGCATTCTCTGGCCTTCTTGTACCGGCTATGAAGATCCCGGTGGTAAACTTCCCATGTTCCGCCACAATAGTAGCACTTGATTCGTAAATAGCTCATATGTATAAGTTCCTCCTTATGCGCTCTGGCCCTTGCGGTGATAGATTTCCCTATCCAGGGCATAGGCCAGGCTGTCAATACTGTGGTTGTCTTTGTCTGGTAGACGGCTTAGAATGTTGCCGTCCTTATCCTTCTCGTACTCGTAGTTTGCAAGTTCCCTTGCAGCGTTGGGCGTTCTGGCTGGGTCTACGACAATGCGCTTGTGCTGCAACCACTTCACCCGGTATTCTACACATCCCGGCTCCTTGTGGCAGGCCAGGGCTTTTTTGATTCCGCTGTCCCGGAGGTCGGCAATGCTTTTCGGTTCTGCTGCGTCGCAGTAGACGGGTGGCGGGCTGCCTTGAATGAATTCATGGTAGAACTCATTGTAGACGCTGCCGGGGCTGTCTCCATCAATAAGGGGCTTGATCTCTGCCGCAAGCTGCCTGTTTGAGAGGCCACGCTTGTAGATTTCGTTCAGCAGGTAAATGTTTTCGTGCTTCCGGTCATAGCTGCACCGGATGAAGCATGCCGGATCAGCGGCAAAACCAAAATCCACGCCGTAGAAGAAATATTCCATGTTCTGGATTTCTTCGGGGGTGATCTCCCGCACTTCTAGTGCCGGGAATACCTCTGCGCCTGTGCCGGTGGCGATACCCAAATACTCATGCTCGAATGCCTTGGGGTTCGTGGCCTTTAGGCGCTCCGCCTCCAGAATAAAGGCATCCCCCAGCCAGTCCGGCGGTATCATGGTATAGTCGGTGTGGAACGTAAGCGCCTGGGTATCTGGTTCTGTGATGAACTGGTTTGCCCAATTGCTCATGCTCATAGGCGGGTTGAAGCTGCGGAATACCATGGGCTTTGCGTTGTGACCACGGATAACCGATTGCAGCACATTCCGGGCGAACTGCGGGCCGGGAAGTTCTGCGAACTCCTCAAACCACACGAAACGGAAAAAGCCGTGACGGGGTTTGATGGATTTTAGCTTGCTTGCGTCATCTAGTCCTCGGAAAAGAATCTGTGCGCCGGTGGGCAGATATTCATAGGCCATAGGGGAGACAGTGGGCTTCCAGAGGTGGGAAACACCCAGAAGGTCAATGGCCCAGGAGATTTGAGAAAACACGCTGTCCCGCATTGTACCCGCCACACGTCGGAATACAATGGCGTTACTCTGGCCTGTGGGGTCGTTCTGAATGCCGTCCACGATTTCCAGCGACACGAAGGAAGATTTGCAGCTTCCGCGGCCTCCGGGCAGATTGTAGAAGCGGTGCTGTCCTGCCTGTATGTCCTCATGCAAGGGCAGGTAACAAGGTGCTATCGCCTCTGTGATAACTGCACTGCTGGTGGCGGCTATACTGTCCCGGCGCTGTCTCTCGGCTTGCTCTAGGGCCGCTATGCGCTGTTTTAGGCTTCCACGTGAAATCATCCCCGCATATCCTCCAATGCTGTCAGGCGCTCTGCAAGGTCGTTCTGGTCGGTCAGGCGTACAGCATAATCCAGGGCAATCTTGGCGGCGTTTACTCTGGCCGCTGCTGGAATATCTTCATCCGCCATAACCGATTCCAGGGTAGACAATGCGGGCGCTAGAAGCTGCTGCGCCTGCCGGGTGGCATCCTGCACCACCTGGGCGAAGGCTTCCCGGTAGCGCTTGCAAAACTCCGAGCTTTCAAAATACCGGCGCATTGTCCGTTCCGTGATCCCGGCTTTCTGCGCTGCCTCCTTCTTGCTTTTGCTTGTTATCAGGGCCGACAAGGCCCTTTCTTCGCTGGGTGTCAATGTACACCTCCTGTCCGTTATTGTCCGGTTTTGACCGCTGTGGAGCCGCCACGGCCCTGATGGCCGGGGCGGGGTGGCGGCTCACAGCTTTAGCTTTTGGGTCAGCTCCCGCAATGCTTTCTCATAGGCCGCCGGGGTTAATCCCCGGGCGGCCAGTGCCTTTTTCTCGGCTTCATACCGTCGCCACCTGTTCCGCCGACACTTTGCTTTTTTTTCTCACTGCTCAGCCTCCTTGAAGTAGCTGTACTTGAGCCAGAGGTTAAAGCCTGTCTCCCCGGTCTGCCCGTGGCGGTTCTTAGCAACGGTCAATTCGACGGCTGACGGCTGCCCATCAACAGGGCCACCGTTATAGTAATCATCCCGATACAGGAACAAAACACCATCAGCATCTTGCTCTATAGCCCCGCTGTCCCGAAGGTCAGACAACATGGGGCGCTTGTTTTGGCGGCTCTCCACCTGCCGGGACAGCTGGCAAAGGCAGATCACGGGGACATTCAGAGAAATGGCCATGCGCTTTAACTCTCGGCTGACGGCAGAAATGTTCTCGTAGGTTGAGGCGCTCCGGGTGGCGGGCTGAATAAGGCCCAAGTAATCCACAATGACGGCCCGCAGTTCCGGCACGGCCTGGGCCAGTAGGGCAATTTGCTGAACGGTCAAATCATACCGGCTGTTCAAATACAAGCCCCGCTGGGAAATATCGCTGGAAGCCATTGCCACTTTCTCCCATGCCTGATCTGACAGCTGACCGGATAGCAAGCGGGAAGAAGATAACCCGACGCGGCGGGAAACTCGCTTTGCGGTGATCTGCTCAGGGGTCATTTCCAGGCTGACGAACAAGGTATTTCCGCTGATGTTGTCGGCAAGGTTCACAGCAAAGGTGGATTTGCCCACGGCTGGGCGTGCCCCCAGTATGTATAGGCCGCCCCGGATGAAGCCGCCGCCCAGAATGTGGTCCAGATTGGAGTAGCCGGAGGAAATGAAGTTGTCCCGTTTTTCTCCAGCCTGCACAACATAGTCCATAAAGCGGTGGAGCGTATCGCACGGGGTAAGCAGCCCTCGCTGGTAGCTGCTTCCGCGTATGGCCTCTGCCTCCCTCTGCAAAGTCGCTAAAAGCTCGTCAGCACTGGAAACAGTATCGCTCTGTATTCGCTCAGCTAATTCCTTTACTGCCCGGGTGCGGGCTTCCTCCGCCAAACGGTGTGCGTAGTCTACGCAATAGGCAGCGGTTGGGACGACTTCCATCAGCTCGACAAGGAGCTTTTCGGGTAGCTCTACGCCCTGTTGCTTTGCCTTGGTTTTGATGGAAACCGGGTCGATAGGCTCACCGGCATCCAACAGGGACAGGCCCGCCATATAGATAGCCCGGTATGCCTCCAGCTGGAAAGCCCCAGGGGGGAGAATGCCACGCACGGCGGGCATCACCTTTTCGCCGTCAATTAGAATTGCGCCTGCAAGATATTCTTCATTTGTCATTCGTTGTCCTCCACGGGGAACTCCGGTATATATTCCGGGGTAGGGGGGCCGCTCCTTAAAGCGGCTCCCCCGTAAGGATTAGAAGAATCCTCTCCTTTAGGAGAGTCTTCTTCTACCCCGTTTGGTTGCATATGGGGGCGAATGGAACCACATGGTTTTCCCTTGTTTCCCTTGGGACGTCCGCCTCCGCTTCCATTTTCGATACGCATTTTGTAAGTGGCCCATGCTTCCTCTAAGTCGGGCAGGAAAGCCGAAGCGGCTATTTTTTCAATGGGACGCATTGCCTTTGGAAAGCTGCCATATTCCAGAAAATCAAGGCAGGCCAGAAGGACGTTTACCGCTGATTCCGGGGGTAGTTCTTTGATAAGCTGCCGCCGTTCAGTTTTCAGCTTGAACCAACTAGGGTGTTTGCCTTTACTGTTGCGCATACGTCACGCCCCTTAGCACTGTTCCAGGAAGTAACGGGCGTAGCTGACTGGCTCCTGGTATCGGTTACGCCCCGCCACCATTTCCCGGCGAATGGGGTAGCCTGCTGATTTAAGCTCGGAAATCCGGGCAGATAGGCGAGAAATCCCGTATTCCTGCAGAGCCTCCGACTGGGTGAGGCTGCCCACATCTTCAAGATGGCGCAAGATCCGTTCATGCTGGGTCATTTTTTCTCACCTCTCTTCCAAGGCTGTCCAGTTGCTCGCAGAGTGCCTGGAAGTTAATCAGGAATTTTTTTCCTGCGTAAAACCCTGGTAGTTTCCCCTCGGCGCACATTTGCCGCAGCCGGTACTCCGGTAAAATGCGGGTAGCGGCTGCCTGCCTAATAGTTAAAAAGTCCGGAATCATGTCCATGTGCTTTGCCTCCTTGTGTGTTAATGTTCACCGGTGATAAACACATTCTACCAAAGTTTCACGGCGTTGACTTTTGAAAAATGTTGTTGTATACTCTGATTGAAAGTCAACATTTTGGAGGGCAAAAAATGGATATTATAATTGACCCGCAGAAGGTGACCATACAAGTGAGTTTTTCGGAAGTGTATCGTTTGGATTCCACTAAAAACGCACTTGGGAAACTGATAACGGTATTAGAGAATGATTTTCCAGAGATTAAAGGCATTTCTGGGAACGAATATGGGAAAATTATTCTAAACCGTATCTCCAACAAGCTATCAGGCAATGCTGACGGAAAGGATCATGTCGAAATGCTTTGGGGGTTGGAGGTTTCCACAGACAATGCTTATAATGTTTTGAATTTTGCGGATTGCCTAGATGGTAACGACAAAATCAAATTGACCATGAAAGATGTTGAAGTTTGGAGAATTCGACATTTTGTAGAAAAAGCGGTTTCTCCGCTGGATTGGATAAATGTTAGTTATGACAAAGGGATACGCTTGGACGGAATTACTTCCATTTACGATATAGTCTATGCTCTTTTGTTTTACTATGCTGTGAATGACTTGAAGCTAACAAAATGTGAACACTGTGGTAGATGGTTTGCAACGGAGAGCCTCAAGCGCAAGTATTGTAATCAAAAATCACCAGTGCCTAAATATACGCATCTGAATTGTGAGCAAGCTGTGGAGAATATACGGCAGCAATGCGCACGGGTCAGAAATAGTATTGACGCAAAGGCCAGATTGACAGTAGCCACAGGCGGGGCATCTTTTCAACAATGGTTTTGGTCGGAATGTACAAGCAGGACGGATGCAATCAAAAAGGCTGCATCCGCAGAAAAGCAAATGGAGTATTTAGCCTTTTTAGAAAAGACAAATAAGAGCAAGGCGTGGCTTGACAATTCCTATAAAAGCTTTGATAGCTGATCGGGTAACTTTGTGGTTACCTGCCTAACATTTGCCTAACGGTTAGGCAAAACAATAAGAAACAATAAAAAACGATACAAACAAAAACGCCTGCATATAGACATAAATAGGCGTTTTTGTCGGGAATATGAGAACAAAATAGAACGAAACAAAAAGATATGCAACGGGTCTCTTGACCCTCGTAATGAGAAGGTCGCCTGTTCGAGTCAGGTCACTAGCTCCAGAAAAACACCCGGTTTTCTAGTAAAACCGGGTGTTTTTACAACTTCTTGAGGCGGTTTGAAAGACCCCCAAATTGGCTTGGCGTTAATTTGGCGTTATTTTTTTGAAGGATTCAATTTTTTGAAAAAACGGGATTTTGAAAAACCGGATTTTCCGAACTTTTCTGAGGTGATTTGTTTTTGGTGAAAAATAGACGCAACAGGACAGGGGAGAATGATTATTCCGAAAACTCGGAGAATACAGAACTTCTTGAATCGTTTTTGCTTCAATGATAACATGACAGTTTTGGATGAAACCATAACTTTTCAGAAGATACCAAAAGTTGCTGGGTACACCATTATTTGGCGTTACTTTTTACGCTGGGAAGCAGCTTTCGGTGCCTCAACCATAAAACAAAGCAGGTAGGATATGGAATCCGACCTGCTTTGTTTTATACCTGAGTCATTATACTCCGGTTTTGCAGAGCATATTTTCAAGGGCGTTGGATGCTGTGCGATCATTCTCTTTCAGGGCGTGGGCGTAGATGTTCATAGTCGTGGAAGCCTGTGCATGACCCAAGCGGTTGGATACGGTACGGACATCCTGATGCGCGGCAATCAGCAAGGTTGAGGCAGAAATGAAATTCACTCTATTCTGGTTCGTATCAGCGAATCGGGATAAGCTCATATTTTCTTCCCTTTTTGAAACTGAAATATATTTCAGTACATAGTGATAATATGACGTATTCAATCATAATCTGCTGTAATGTAAAATACTACAGAGGTGAATTATATGTCTGAGTATTCACGGGCTTTGGGGGATACAGTAAGAGCGGCCCGGAAAAAGATGGGGCTATCCCAAAATAAGGTCGCAGCATTGATTGATGCGGATGAACGAACGATTATGAATATTGAAACTTATAATGCAAATACAACAATAGTGGGTGTTGGTAAAGGTGACGCTGGCCGTCTGGTTTGCCTGAATCACAACGGTTTTCACCGCCGTATCGAAGCCCCAATAGGAATCACCTGTTGGAATTTCTTTGGTGTACAGCGTTCCGGGCAGCAAACCGGATACGGTCACAGTTCCGTCACTTCCGGTAGTAAAGGGCGAGCCGGAGACAGGTTTGGTGCAGGCAGAATCCGTGTACAGTCCAATCTTCCAGCCACCCAGATTTTCGCCCGTATTGGTTTCCTTATAGTGCATGGACTTTTTGAAGTTGATGGTGTTCAGAATTTTCAGCCGGTAGCCAAAATGCAGAAGCATTTTTCCGCACTCGTTGACAATACCGCCTTTGGGATCGGTGACAACGAAACTGACGGGGTACTTTTGGGAAGTACACTGCATCAAATTGGGTTTCAACCAAAACCTTGTCTTACCGGAGCCGGAACCGCCGATAATCAGCACGTTTTTGTTCCGTGCGGTACGGGGATCGGCGGGACGGTTGTTCATGGTCAGGCTTTCCGTCTGGGTGAGAATCATGTTATTCTCAAAGGTCGGATCGACGTAAGGGGCAATGTCGGTGGCGGTTCCCCATGAAGCGTTTTGTCAAGTGCTTTTCGCAATTTATTGACGCAAAACAGGAT
>ERZ773194.858-NODE-858-length-37278-cov-5.473498_pt1 | contig 37278 bp, 32 predicted proteins | sample MGYA00511240_ERZ773194 | MGnify/ENA primary metagenome ERZ773194 (study PRJEB29015, sample SAMEA2737774) | human gut metagenome | biome: human gut; feature: human-associated habitat; material: faeces | place: China | collected 2012 ... | reverse complement strand
CTTATCTGCTTCTGTCAATCTCCAACTATATAATATTTTACGCTTACCAAGTGAAGCATTATTTTTCTATGCATGACAAGGTGTCGCATAGAAACGACACCTTGTCAGTTTGCTTACATACAAGAGCAAGTTTCGCCATGCGCTACAAAAATGAATTTTTACTGCATGGCACTTGTTGGGGATTCCGGTCCCCAAACCCTCGACAGTAGTGCGAAAGCACGGCCTTTGCTATACAAAGGGAAATACTATTATCAAGTATTATAGATTATAATCTCTTCTTCCTTACGCTGCCAATGCATTCTCATTGACCCGCTCTATTACTCTTCTTATTCCCATCCACACGGACAAATCCGTAAACACTTCTACAACACTTCCCTGATCCGTAAATGGTGTTTCCTGCAAAACAGACAAATCCTTCATCATGCCGTTGTGTACAATGAATTCTACAATCTGATTTACAAAGTGTATCTGCCTACTATCCAGTTTTGTTTCATCTAGATATTCTGCAAACGCTTCCTTTGCAGCCGCCATGTCCAGACCTACAATTTCTCGGACAAACTCACCTAATGGCTTCTCACCATATTCTGCTTCATAATCCTGTTTTGTTCCAACTTCACTCCACAGAATCTCTTCCAAAATCTTAATATCTGAAGATGTTAAAGGTCTGTTACTTTTCAATTTTGCAATAACCTCATTATCCTGATGCTGGCGAACATAGTATTCAGCTTTAGCCTTGTAGTTCTTAAGGTCGTCATTTTCTAACTCTGATTCTTTCCAATCCATTGCAAGAATTTCATCATCAAAATTTGTATCATAAATAGCTTTCGGACCTTTTGGAATGTACTTCATCAAATCACGAAGTTTTTCTCTTACGTGCTCAAATTCATTTATTCCAGCATTATCAAGATAATCCGTATGAAGAATCTGATTAATCAGATCTGCCTGAATCATAATTTCCGGAATGTTTGCAACACTGGATAACGCAGAAACCTTCGAAATCAAGTCATGCATTCCTCGCGAATACTTCTTCTCCATCAAATACGCCAACTCGATGCCGTACATAAGAGCATCAAAGCGCAAAGCAGTTGCCTCATCATGATCCGGCTCAATAAGAGGTGACAATTCTTCTCTTACCATCAATGTATCCTCATAGGTTAAGACCGTATAATTCTTTTCATCTGCATAAGTATCTACATATTTCAAATGCTGCCGAACGGCAAAGTTTTCTCGATTCAGTTCTTTCACCTTCGAAGCCATATGTTCTACCAGCGTATTACGATATGCGATTAATCGATCCGTCTGATATTCCATATCCTGCAATTTGTATGCAATTTCAAATTCAAGTTGGAAAATGGCACCTTGTAATGCAATCATATTCGCTGTTGGACGCCCTTTATTCATGCGGAAGAATTCAAAGTTTCCACAAAAATCAAAAATATAGAATTTCTCTTTATCTTCTCCATCCAGTAATCCTGGACATAAACGTGTGCCTCTTCCGATCATCTGCCAGAACTTTGCTTTACTCATTACTTTTTTAAAGAATACAAGATTGACCACCTCTGGTACATCGATGCCTGTGTCAAGCATGTCAACAGAGATCGCAATCTGAGGCATCTTCTTTGGATCAGAAAATTCATCAATGGCACTTTGGGCATAATTCAGATAATTATCAATGACCTTTGCATATCCAACCAGATGCGGATACTCTTTTCCAAAGACTTCATAAATCTTCTCCGCATGATCATGGTTTTTCGCAAATATAATACTCTTACCAATCTTATTTCCATAATCCACTTTAATACCATTGGTCATGAAAATATGCAGCACCTCTTTGATTGTATCCTCATTGAATACCCAATCGTTTAACGCTGAAGACTTAATACTTTCTGGTAACTCACCATTTTCGTCTATAAATTTACTTTCGTATTCTTCTTTTTCTTCTTCAGATAATTCATCATAAACAATTCCCTGGTCAATGAATTTCAGAGTCGTTTCCACAGACATAAAATCTACTAGGTATCCATCCTTAACCGCCTGCGCAAGCTCATATCCATACGTTGGAACACCATTTTCCAATTCAAAAATATCATACGTATTTTTATCGATTTCATCCTTTGGCGTTGCTGTCAGTCCCACCAGTGGAGCATCAAAGTAGCTGAAGATGTCCTTATATTTATTGTAAATAGATCTATGAGCCTCATCACAGATGACCAGATCAAAATGCCCACAAGTAAACAATTTTCCATTTTCATCATGAACAGAATCAAGACAGTTCATCATGGTCTGGTAAGTTGAAAAAACTCCATGCGCTGTATAGTTATCTTTCTCTTCACATAAATTAGTTACTGATAAATCTGGCAATAGATTTACAAAATTTCGCTTGGCCTGTGTCACAAGCGAATTACGATCAGCCAGGAACAGAATATTCTTTACCCATCCCTGTTCCAGTAATATCTTACAAAGAGCAATGACTGTTCTTGTTTTTCCGGACCCTGTAGCCATAACCAAAAGTGCTTTTCTGCGATTTTTAGTTTCGAAGGCGTCACAGACAGCTTTAATTGCACCTTCTTGGTAATATCTTCCTGCAATATTCTTATCTACTGTAATATATTTTAAACTAGATCTCATAGTTTGAAGATTAAACAGTTTCTCAAGATCTCGCTTAGAATACACAACCGAAATTTTTCTCTCCGGATATTGGTTGTCAATGATTCTAGTTTCAAAACCATTCGTCAGAAATACGACTGGTCTTCTTTTCTGTCTTTGTTCAATAATATCCGCATATAGTTTTGCCTGCTGACGCCCTTTGGAAACATCTATGCAAGTACGTTTTGCTTCAATAACAGCTAGTATTCTACCATCATCCCCCACTAAAACATAATCCGCAAAACCCACTTCAGACTTATTTGGCATTCCTGGAATTTCATATTCATTGATCCAATCTTTTCCCTCTATCCATCCAGCATCCTCAAGCATAGCATCGATATACAGTTTTCTTGTTTTATACTCTGACAAATCAAGTGGCTTAGGGACATAGGAATCCTGCTGTTCCTCTCTTCTAGCTGAAAGTTCCTCTTTCAGTGCTGCATTTTCCTTGATTAATGTCTGTAAATCCAGCTCTTTTTTCTCAAGCTCACAGATTTTCTCCATCAGACTTTCTTTTGTATCTGCAGCCTCTTTTTTTGACTGTTTTGTTTTATTGATTCTGTCCTCGACCAATTGTCTGTCAAAAATATGTTCTTCATAACTTAAAGAATAACAACATGCAACAAAATCAAGAAAAATAGCCAAGTTTTCTAGGCAAAGCATCGCTTCAGCTCTACCTAACTTCTTGTTATTATGTGCAACATTATTCCCGCATCTTCGGATGTAATCCATTCGTTTCCAAATATCGTATCCAACAATTTCTCTAAAATCCTCCGCATTCATAAGACTCTGCAGATTATCTTGATAAGGCATATACAATTCTTTTTCGATGGAATACATCCATTTCACGGCGAATTCCATTGCCCTACGGCAGTTAATAACGCACGCCTCAGGGTCTATCAAAACAATCTTTTCCGCAGAAATTGCAACATCTGCAAATGTCGAGAATTTTTCTTCATTTTTTAAATAATCAAAGTTGGTTTGCATATGAACCTCCTTCTGGTTTCGAATACATATATATTATGAGACAAAATTGTCGCATTGTATTTCTGAAATTTTGATTTGTTGACTTGTTTGACGAAATCGGCGAACTGTCTTTGTTCTTCTATCGGTGGTACTATAACATCCGTCTCAGCAATTACGCCCAAGTGCAAGTGTTTAATAGCTACACCCTTTGTGCCAGTGGTAAACTGTCTCTGAATTCTGTCTGTTTTCAACTGTTCACATAAAAACTCAGGCAACAATTTTTCTCTGTCATACTTTATTACTGCCAAACTTTCGAAAAGACCAAGCTTTTCTTCAGTCTTTACAATAACTGGTGCCCCCAACGAACCACTTTTAGAAAGTAAAATATCATAAATAGCAGTCTGACACCTCTTCTGTATTTCTTGATATTCTTCCTCAGAAATGTGCTTAACATCAGAAAAATCGAGCTCACCATTTACAATGTTCTTAGCGGAAATAAAAGTGATTCCTTCATCAAGGTATGTAGGCGTTTTATGGGTTCCATCTGTAATCTTTGTACATACTGAACCCAGCTTTTCAGTCTTATAATCACCATTTTCAAACAGCTCGACAAATCGAGCCTTGATCAAATCATCCAATTTTTGAAGTTCCTTCTGCCGCGAAGCAATAATACCTTCTGTTTTACCGAGAATGTCCACTATTTCTCTCTGCCTATTCAAAGTATCCAAGTTGAAAGCTTCATTTTTGTAATCTTTGAAATAGATATGTGGAATAGTCGCACCTGTAAAATATTTTTCTAGGTGCATATAACGCACAACATAACAAAGATATTCCGGCAAGATATTTTTTTTAGGTAATAGATACTGCATCGTACCAATCACTGAAGATTTTGCCGGATGCAAAGAAGTTCGCCCAATACCAGCTCCATCTTTAACAACAGCAACATATGGTTGATCTTGATGATAAAAATCAACACTTCCTATATAGCCTGCAGCTCCATAGATCGGATACTCACCAGTTTTATCTATAACATCTGATTGCTTAAGGTTTGATGTACCTTTTACGCAAACATCTTCAAGTTTTACTCTCATCTCTTCATCCCTCACGGGCTACTCGCAGTGCCCATTCGCATTCCGCTTCGCTTCATGCTCATGCTCTGCTCATAACCCTACAAATCCGAATTGAATTTTAGGCGATGAATTTTTGATGAGATGTTTTTACATTTGTTTGATTAACAATTGCATATTGCATGGTTGTATCTATCTGAGAGTGACCTAAAAGCTTTTGTACCTGTTCAATTGGCATACCTTTATCAATTGCTCTTGTTGCCATTGTCCGACGGAATTTATGTGGATGAATTTTTTCCATATTTAATTTTCTTCCAAGCGTACGAATACGAATCTCTACTCCACTTATCTTTAAACGATCATATGGTGCATCTAATGTAACAAAAAGTGCTGGATTATTATCTTTTCGCTCGCTTAAATAATTTAACAAATGAAGCTTTGCTTTTGCATCGAAATAGACCCTACGTTCTTTATCACCTTTTCCAAATACAACGCATTCTCGAGCTTCAAAATCAACATCAGAAATATTCAAATTCACCAATTCACCAACACGTATACCTGTTGAATAAAGCAAATCAATCATAGCCAAATCCCTAGGACATTGACAATGATCTCTAAGCATTTCAATTGCCTCATCTGATATGATTTCTTTTACAGGTTGTTTCGTTTTAATTTTGTGAATGCGCCTCATAGGGCTTTTCAAAATGTAATCTTCTTCCTCAAGCCACGAAAAGAAACTCGAAATATTTCTTCTCACATTATCCACTGTTACTTTACTACAATCATTGATTTTCTGATAATCAACGAGATATTTTCTAATTTCCTCTGTTGAAATTTTTCTCACAGGTGTTTGGATTTTTTGAAGCATTTTATCCACTGTTACACTATAATATTGAATCGTTCGATCAGAACATCCTTCAATACGTTTTGCATCTAAAAATAGCTGTAAATACTCATCATTTGTTACTTCTTCTTTTTGTATCGTGTTTTCTGAAAATGTTTGTAACAGCACTTCCTGCAATTTTTTCATTTGAGAAACATTTAAATAATCAGCCATTTTGTTAATAATCATCACAATTTTCTCTTCCATGTTGGTCTTCTCCTGTTAATACCAACATCCTGCATCCATACTTTTTAAATCACTTTATTTTCTAAATAACATTCTAACAAATAGGATGGATTTTCATAATACATACTACTATTATAATCATCAATCTTATCACTAAGGAAAGAATTATAAACTTTTATCAATGCATCTACTACATCAATTTTTTCATATTCTGCTACAGATTTTATCAATCTCTTATATACTTTTCCTATATCCCAATGGGATGGTATCGAGTATTTACATTCTTTTACATTATCAAATGTTCCTGTAACTATTTCTGCTTCTTTAATAAAATCTTCACTTACGCGATCTATATTGTCGCTATGATAAACATCTGCTAACTCATAAATCTTTGAAATATTTTTTTTATTCAATGCATTAACTACATCTTTCCTTCTATTTTTCGTCATTCTAGCTATATAATCAATTAAGGAGCACGTAAAGAACAGATTGTTATCTTTTGTAGATTCTCTTCCTATATTTTGCATTAAACAACCTCCTCAAATCCTCGATATTCCAAACATTCTAAGGATTCTTTCGTACAGAAATTTATTTGATGTGTCGGATACTTAAATTTTGCCATAATCCAGAATTGCTCTCGTGTTATACTTCCATCCATATAATCCGAAATATAATTGTAGATTTGATCATCAGCCATTGCTCCGATTACAATATCGTACGAATGTGTTTTTCCACTTCTACAATCTATGATGAAATCTAACCACTCATCTGTCATTCCTTGAAATTCTTTTATCTGTAGCTTAGAATTCAAACGCACATCATAAATAGATACAATCTTTGTATCATAACGTTTCGCCCATCTCTGCGCCTGTTCTTTTATGATGGTGCAATAAAATCCATTACCAAAGTCCTTTGTGTTTCTTCCAATTCTGATTTCTGGACTTTTAACTGGAGTATATCCACCATGATAAACTGTCATTATTGCCATTGAAATACACTCCTTTCATCATCCAAAATATTTTTGCATTAGACTGTCAAAAAGCAATTGTGTTTTATCTAAAGCAGCTTGAATTGCAACTTTTGATTTGTTGACTTGTTTGTAGAATTCCACAAACTGTTTCTGTCGCTCTAATGGAGGAAGTTTGAATTTCAATCCTCTTATCACAGTTAGATTCAAACCAGCCATAATTGCCCCCTTAGTTTGTTCCTGAAGTTGTCTCTTAATTTCAGGATGGATTTGAAATGCATTACACAGAAAATATGAATCTACAACATTAAAGTTAGGAGATAAACACGCTAAATGTTTTGTGTTAATCGCTTTAGGCATATCTTCTGGAATAACCGCTGCGCGTCCAACGGTCCCCATTATAGTTATAATGACATCTCCTGGATATACCGTGTATCTTTTTAGCTGCTGATACTTTTCTTCCGTAACATATCTCATCCTATTATATGAAAATTTGTTTTCAACAGCGTTATCAATCCCCAATACAAATACACCTTCATCAACAAATTCATCATGGTGTAAAGAGCTGCCAAAAGGACCGGTTCTTGTATTAGAACATATCTCTGCAATTGTAACTAACGGCCATTCTGTATCTGGATCTCCAAACATCTCGACAAATCGAGCTCTGATAAGTTCATCCAGTTTTTTTATTTCTTGCTGACGAGTATCTATGATATCTGATACCATTTTTAAAATACTCGCAGTTTCTTCTTGCATTTCAAGCGATGGAAATGGAATTTTTGTATTATCAAAATCTTTCTTTATAATGTGTTTCATTGTCGCTCCATGGGTTTTTGACACCATTTCATCCAATTTATGCTTAACCGCAAAGACAAAATAATCTTTATTTACATTTACCTTATCAAAAGCAACTTTAAAAATATGTTGATTTAGTAATGCCTTCCCTCTATTCCAAATATACACACCAAGACTCGCCGACCAAGAAATTAAAACGTCTCCATTATTTATTTCTATTTTTTCTGGATAATCTCCATCATAAAATCCCAAATCATATGCATTTCCTGTTAAATCTTGAATCCTTATAATTGGTAATCCCTCTGTGCCTCTTTGTTCAGGCTTAAATGCATAACCGTTTATGTATGAAGCTATATCTCCTAATCTTTTATATTCCATCTTCATCCCCTACAAATCCGAATTTTTATAATCCTAACAATTGTTCCAAAGCATCCATTTCCTCGCCAATTTTCATTTCCAATTCACGAAGATCTGTCATAATTTCCTGGCTTGATGGATATTCAACTGGTACGTATTCTATTTCCTTGTATTTATTGATACTAAGATCGTAGCCATTGTCCACAATTTCCTGCTTTGTGACAAAGAAACTCTGTTCTGTTCGTTTTCTATCCACTTCTTTATCCAGATTTCTAAAGCGCTCTATAATATCAGGAATATCATTTTCCTTTATTTCGCTACGTTTATCATCTAAACTCAATCCATCTGCTTTCATATCATAGAACCATACATTATCAGTTCCACCGTGACCTGTTTTTGTAAAAATCAAAATTGCTGTTGACACTCCTGCATATGGTTTAAACACACCTGAAGGCATAGAAATAACTGCTTCTAATCTGTTTTCTTCCACAATTGCCTTACGAATATCCTTATGTGCTTTGGATGAGCCAAATAATACACCATCTGGGACAATACATGCACAGCGTCCACCAATTTTAAGCATGCGAATAAATAATGCAAGAAACAATAACTCTGTCTTCTTTGTCTTACATACTTTTAAAAGATCTGCACTTACTGTGTCGTAATCTAGACTGCCCTTAAAAGGCGGATTAGCGAGAATCAGACTATATTTTTCTTTATCCGAATTCTGGTCAGACAAACTGTCTCGATACTCGATATATGGATTATCTACACCATGAGTCATCATATTCATGGCACCAATTCGTAACATCGTTCTATCCATATCAAAGCCATGGAACATATGGTTCATATAGTGATTCTTATTTTGTTTGTTAAAGAATACCTCTTCTTTTTTAGTCTCTTTTAAATATTCACTTGCAGATACAAGGAAACCTGATGTACCACAAGCTGGATCGCAAATGATTTCATTAGCTTTTGGATCCATCATTTCTACCATCATACGAATGATATGTCTCGGTGTGCGAAACTGTCCATTCACTCCTGCAGTTGCCAGTTTTGAAAGAAGATATTCGTACACATCTCCTCTTGTATCAGCTGATTTCAGCTGTGCCATCTGCTCATAAATAGAATCCATAGATGTTACAATTTTATCCAGCATCAGCGGTGTTGGAACTTTAAAAATCGCATCTCCCATGTATTTTGAATAGGCACTGTCTTTATCTCCATGAAGGTTCTTAATAAACGGAAATACCCACTCCTGCACTGTGCTATACATTTTTGCTGCCGGAAAATCATGGAATACACTCCATTTCAGCTGATTTCCTGCAATTGTACGTTCTCCTACCTGAACCTCATCAGCAAAAATACTTTTATGCGGAAGTCCTAACATTGCCGCTTCCTTTGCATGAAGATTATCCGCATCATCTAAATCACGAATAAACATCAGATATGTCATCTGCTCAATCACATCTAATGGATTTGTCAATCCACCAGTCCAGAAGATTTCCCATAGTCCATCAATTTTGCTTTTTAATTCGCCTGTAATCATATTAATCATTCTCCCTATTCCATATGTATGAAGTGTATCTTCCCCACCAATTTTGATTATTTCATTGTTTTTAAGCAACTCATTCAATGCCCGCCGCACCGTTGTTTGACTGATTCCTAGACACTGTTCCATTATTTCTGCTTTGGTAATCTTTCCCAATGTGCCTTTGATTATCTCCCTGATACGATCAGGTTTTGACATTGCTTTATTAGTCAAAAGTGCTGCTCGATCGGTAAAGTCTCTGTATGCAGCAATAATAATTCCTAACATGTATTTCACAAATGGCTGGTAATCATTTTCCTCTTCATGCCAATTGTAAGAACTTTCTTGAAGAGCTTCGTAATAGCTTTCTAACTGCCTCTGGTGTTTCCTAAGACGGAACTGGTTCAAACCTTACTCTTCTTGTTCCATCTAGTAATTCCCCTGTGATCACATTATCAGTAGTCTTGAAATAGCCTCCAACACTGCTTCCACTGAATTTATATAAATCTCTATGCAATTGAAGAATCATATTTGATCTGATCGGAATATATTCATAGCTTTCATGAATTGTTGCAAGGACATCTCTATAACCAGAAATTTCTTTCTCACTTCTAGTCATGGGCATCGTCTTTTCTTTTACAATCAACTTCAAACGGTCATCTGTTGTAATAATTCCTTCAATCCTGTTTGATGCCTCTGTACTCTGAATTTTAGCAATTTCTACTAATTCAGCCAAAATTTCTTTCTGCGATTCCACATTGGAATGGAGCCCTTTAAACTCATGAATCTGAGTCAGATACGCAACGATTTCCGGAGTAAGTAATTTATTGTATTCTTTTTCAAAATCAAACCATCTCATTCGCATACCTCATTCTTATTAAAATCTAATATCTTAATACACAATCCTAAAATAATCCAAATATGCTTTATATTTATCTTGTGCGGTCAGACAGGTGTCTTTTAGATAGCCTTTCTCATTATTCCATTCTTTCAATCCTCGATAATAGAACATTTTCAGATTATCCTCGATAATGAACGGAACGATATTGTATTTGAGGCATTCCTTAAACATAATCAATCTGCCTACACGGCCATTGCCGTCCTGGAACGGATGAATACGTTCAAACTTTACATGGAAGTCCAGAATATCCTCAAAAGTCTTTTCTTTTTTTCCATTGTACTCTGTCAGCAGAGCTTTCATCTTATCGGCAACTTCTTCCGGAAGTGCGGTATACATACCACCGACTTCGTTTGGCAGTTTTTTGTAGTCACCAACCATAAACCAATCTTTACGGGAATCGCTTGTACCTGTTTTAAGTGTGCGGTGCAATTCCTTGATAAACTTTTCAGTAAGTGCACCTTTGGCATTATCAATAATCATATCAATGCAGCAAAAATGGTTTGTTGTTTCGATAACATCATCTACGTTCAACACTTCTTTTTCCACACCGATAGTATTGGTTTCAAAAATATATCTTGTCTGATCGTGAGTCAGACGGCTTCCTTCAATATGGTTAGAATTGTATGTTAAATCAATCTGTGTCTTATGGTAAATGCCGCCGGAATACTTACTTTCTTTCTGTTCCTGTAAAATATCCAGCAATGTAATTGGCTGTTCTTTCTTTTTGTTGGAACGCTCCGGTTTTTCTGCATTTTCAGGAATATTCCAAGTCTTTCCGGTAAGAAATGCACCATTCACTCGACCTTGAGCACAGTAATTTCTGACGCTACGCTCTGACACATTCCATTTTTTTGCTATTTCAGTAACTGAAAGGTATCGCATCTGCTCTCCTCCGTTATAATTCAACTCAAAATTTGTACTTTATTATGGTATAGTATATCACATTATCGGCAAACTATCAAATTTATATTCGCATTCATCTCTTTTATTTTTGCCGTTTCCGGTATTAATTAACTATGTGCCATTACAAAAACATATAACAGCCTGATAGAAATCACATTTTATATATACTCATGTGGTTTATTTCCTTTTAAATTTCAAAAAATCCCTTCGTAAATCAAAAATCCGTTTTACAAGGCATCTTTTTGCTCACATTTTAAAGTAAAACCCTATTTTTAAGTTTTACCGGCAATTTTGCCGATAAAGAAACCAGCCCGTTTTCGAGCTGGTTGCAATTCACATTATGTACAAACCACTTCCCTAACCACTACGTCCTCTGACATTTCTCTCAGCAGATCCATATGTCTTACCCAAGCCATATCGTCTGTTTCCTTATCCGGTGTCGGATTCTGTTTCTGCAGAAACGCTCTGCGCATTCTGCCATACTTATTTAAACTCTTATCTTCCACTGACTTTAATACAATTTCTTGGACAAAATAGTCTCCCACCTGCATACATTTTTTCTGATTCTTCATGATAGCTTCCTCCGTGATTTTTATATTTTCACGGCAAAAATCGGTTCAAAACTTGCATTTTTCATATCGGGGCTTAAAAAAATTTGACGTACAAAAACTTGAGGGTGGTGACTGCTGATATTGTTGATTATATTTAGGTTCAAAGTAATTAATTAAAATAGCCTCTATAAGCAAAATTCTTTGAGCGGCTGAGTAACGGAAATCCAAAAACTATTATACTTTGGTATATGGTTCAATTCCTAATGAGTATTTTACCTCATTTAACAGCTCATTATCTGGCAAATCATATGGAAAAGGATCTGCATCTTCCATAATATTTTTAACTAATTCCTCATAGTTCCCAACCTCTAGAACAATAAATGGTTTATTAAAACATATTTCCGATACTCGGTAAAACTCGTCTTCGAATTCAAATACTCGTCTTTTAGAAATATGTTCCACAACACAATCTCCTGAATATGATATTTCTTTTTGTATATAAGGTAACTCAACAGAAAATACTTTACCACCAAGCATAATGATAAAATCCTCTACTTTATCTTTAACCTTTTCAAATTCTTCTCTTGTAACAAAGTCATATTCCCACATAGCTTTCCCCTAATCAAATTCATAAATTTCCAACTCCACTTATTCTGCTGTTTCCAACATACTCTCGATAAATATCCCGTACCCTCTCATCAAATCATTGGACAGAACATGGCTAATCCCCCTCTAACTTTCCATCCCAAATAAAATGTGGTCCTATGTCAAGATTTAGTACATGTTAAAATAAGATTTTCCTTATCTTAACCTGCAAGCTGCAATTCGTCTTGCTGAAGCTTCCGATACAACTTTTCATAATCATTTGGTGACATATAATCACAGTGACTATGGATTCATTTCGTATTATAAAACGCTTCTAAGTAATTCTGGTAATTGCGTTTTCCCCGAATTCACTTCACCAAAAAATTATCTTAGATTTGTATCTAATGATGACAGTGATATAATCATTTTCCTTTCCTATACTTCCAAATATTATTGTTTTCCATTTTGTAATTACAATATAAATATTTCATAATCTGCTTTCGCAAAAAATCTCGTCTGCAAATGCAATTCTCTTTTCCCCACGAGGATTCTCTCCTGCACTTTTCTTTACATAAAGTATACGGCATTGCCTACTATTAAGCAAGTTGCTTACAAAGAATCACATGGATAATTTTCCCAAAAACCCCCTCATTCTTCCATGATCAGATGCAAAGACTTCTTCCGGATTTCCTTCCACCGCGATGACACCATTCTCCATAAAAATGATCTTATCCGCTACCTTCCGTGCAAAATCCATTTCATGTGTCACGATCACCATCGTCATATGCTCTGCCGCCAGATCTTTGATTACTTTTAAGATCTCTCCGGTCAGCTCTGGATCCAATGCAGATGTAGGTTCATCAAAGAACAACATCTTCGGTTTCATGGCCAGTGCTCGCGCAATCGACACTCTCTGCTGCTGCCCGCCGGAAAGCTGATAAGGATATGCCTCTGCCTTATCCGAAAGTCCCATCTTTGCCAAGAGCTTTTTTGCCTCCTCGTAAACTTCTTCCCTGTTTCTCTTCTGCACATGGATTGGTGCATCTGCAATGTTTTTTATGACAGAAAAGTGCGGAAACAGATTAAAATTTTGGAATACCAGACCGAAACAAGACTGGATTTCTTTCAACTTCTGCTTCTTCGGAAAGGTTGGATTTCCATTCTCTATCCATACTGCCTTCTTTCCCTGATATAGTATTTCCCCGTCATCGATAGTTTCCAGCATTGTTGCGCAGCGAAGCAACGTAGACTTCCCGGATCCAGATGGCCCTATGATTGCCAAAACCTCCCCCTCCTCTACGGAGAGCGAAAGATCCTTAATTACCGTTGTACCTTCAAATTCTTTTTTGATCTGTTTCATTTCTAAAAGACTCATTCTGGAAACCTCCTAACGATAATAGTTCAACTTTTTTTCAAACAATTCCATTCCCCATGCAACTGCATAATTGAAAATATAGTAAAATACACCAGCGATAAAAAATGGAACAACCGTTGTCTGTGCTGCTGCAATCTGTTTTGCTACCGCAAACATTTCAATGTAAGATAATGAATATACCAGAGATGTATCTTTTACCAGTGTGATTACTTCATTTGTCACAGATGGGAGCACATTTTTTACCATCTGTGGCAGTACGATTCTCAAAAACGTCTGCTGTCTGGAATATCCAAGGAGTGCAGCAGCTTCATACTGCCCTTTTGGAATAGACTCTATGCCAGAACGATAGATTTCCGCAAAATAGGCTGCATAATTCAAAGAACATCCAAGAAGAATTGCTGTCAGCTTGTATCCTCCAATATTCATCTGCCACAAGTAATATGGTGCAAAATACCATACTAGAAGTTGCAGCATCAAGGGTGTTCCCCGCATCACCGAGATATAAATTTTCACAATCCAGCTGATTAGTTTGATTCTACTGACTCTTCCAAAATAGACCAACAGCCCTAAAGGCAGCGAAAAAATCAGTGTCATGACAAAAATCAGACAAGTCTGTCCAAACCCTGCTGTCATTTGCCTCAACATTACCCCAAAACTCATGTTTCTTCCTCCTATCAGAATCTCCTTGAAAAGAAGTCCTCTTTCAAAGGGATCTTTTTTATTTTAGAGTTACCATATCGGCAATCTCATATTTTTCCGCGAGCTTTGCAATCGTTCCGTCTTCTGTCAATTTTTTCAGGTCGGCATTGACTACATCGCATAATTCCTGATTTCCTTTTTTAAATCCAATTGCATACTGCTCTGTATTCAAAGTTTCTTCCAAAATCTGGTATCCTTCTCCTCTGGATTTGATCTGATAATTAGCAACTCCTACATCTATTGCAAGAGCATCGAGCGCACCTGCCTGAAGTTCTGTAAAGGCCGTATTATAATCCGCAAACTCATTCAAAGCGCTAAAGGTATCTGCCAGTGCCTTCTGGCCACCTTCTTCTTCACTCTGTAAAAGATCCAGTGCAGCACTTGCTGCCTGCACGCCAACGCTCTTTCCCTGCAAATCTTCCAAAGTTTTCATGCCGGATTTCTCTGCCACAACGATTACTTGACTGTTATCTACATACGGAGTAGAAAATGTATACTCCTCTTCTCTTCCATTCATAGTAAATCCATTCCAAATACAATCAATTGCGCCGGAATTTAATTCCATATCTTTCGAATCCCAGTTGATCGGTTTTTTCACCAGCTCCCAACCTTCCAGTTCACAGACTGCTTCTGCCAGTTCCAAATCAAATCCTGTATATTCTCCATTTTCATCCATATATCCATATGGTGGATATTCTGCATCAAATCCCACTGTAAATGTCTTCTTATCCTCCACACTCTCAGATTCCTTGCCATCCTTTTTGGAAATATTTTCTTTATCTTTGCATCCCCCGAGCACCATTGTTGCGATTGTCATTCCCATCAAAAATATTGCTAAATTCCTTTTCATTCTTTTCATCCTCCTTTTTCTTGCGTTATCACGTTAGTAATTGACCACTTTACTATATTGAATTAATTGCTTTTTATAATATCATACCTTCCCCTTATTGTCAATGCTTGATCAAATTCCTCTCTCATTTTCCGCATAATAAAAGCACCCGTATTTCTACAAGCGCTCTCATCATTTCTTAAAAGACTATATTACTTTCTCTATTTTCTCAATCAAGACACGATCTGCCGGCAACCAATCTACACTATACAAAGCGTCTTTGGTCAGCCATACAGCTGCCTTGTGCTCCTTTAATACTAAGTCTCCTGATCGAACCTGACAGACAAAGCAATCCATTGATAAATGAAATTTCGGATAATCATATTCGACTGTATCCAGCAATTCAATTACCTGAACTTCTGTGTCCAATTCTTCTTTTATCTCTCTTACAATTGCTGCTTCCGGTGTTTCATTAGGCTCAATCTTTCCTCCCGGAAATTCCCAACCACCTTTGAATTCCCCATATCCTCTCTGAGTTGCAAATATTTTCCCCTCATCAATGATAATCGCTGCCACTACTCTAATTGTTTTCATTTGATCTCCCACCGTTTCTATTATCCATTTACAATATATTCATAAATATCTTCTCTCACCGGAGTATCTAATACCCATTCAATTTCCACTGCTGTTTTATCTGTATTGGGCATGATAAATTCTTTTACACCTCCAGTTGAAGCCATTCTACCAAGATAATAAAATTCTTTGGAAATTTTATCATCTTTATTCTTTCTCACAAAAAGCTGCACATCTATTCCTCGTTCTTTCGCATTTAAGAAATTCTGCACATCTTCCGATTCTATACTTCTACCACTTTTCGAAATTGCAATCAAGCGATTATTGCTAATAAAGTGATCCTCATATTTGGTTGTATCACTAATATCTTCTTGCTTGTCATAGTTAATAAATACAGGAAAGGTTTTTGTTTTCTTATCATATTTATACCCACCAATATTCAATGGCACTTCATTTCTTTCCCAATTTAACAAACGACAAGCGTCTTCATATGTATACTTCTGATACAGAACTAAGTCCGTGTCTTGATATCTCATACTAAAATTTTCCTTATAACGCGAAATACCAAAGTCAATTAATTCTTCTAAAATCTTATAGAAATCCTTATTCTTCAACATTTCTCCAAATAATTTAGACACACCATAATCCGAACCCTCTTTTTTCAAAAATACACACTGAGCATACCTCTTCTTAGCTGCACTGGTAGGAAATTCATTTGTCATTATATTCACAACATTCTCTACACAATTATCATCCATAGAACAATTATATTTTTCACGCAATGATTTCTTTAATAAGTCCACTATTCCATGTTGATACTTGAGCAATCGCTTCAACATTTCCAATTCATGAATTCTTTTTCCACTCGCCATTTTTTTGGAAACAAACTCAATTACGTTTTCTTCCTCTTTCGACAGACGAATTGTATACTCCTTTTCATATTTTACAAGAAACTTATAATAAGATCCCAGGCTATTATTATCAAAGATTCTAAGTACATCCATCTCTCCATATTTATCAAAATCGGCAAGTGCGGGTATATGGCCCAACTTATTTTTTAGATTTGCATAATTCTCACGAATTAATTTAATATCACTGAAATTTGCATTATCGATTGCCTGAAAAATTTTCTTTCGAGAAATTTCATCAAAGTGAATCGTACTTGCTCCCGGAATTACGCGTCCCCCTTCTGTTACATAGCGACGGATATTGTCTTTGTTGTAACTTCTATCTCCAGAAAGTGCAATCGGAATCATAAAATTATTCCGATAATTTCCAATAAAATCAATTACAACTACGTATTCTTTGCCTTCTGCTTTGCGAAGTCCACGCCCTAACTGCTGAATAAATATAATTGGCGACTCTGTTGGGCGAAGCATAATTACTTGATTGATCTCTGGAACATCTACACCTTCTGAAAAAATATCCACAGAAATAATATAATCCAATGCATCTTCTTTCTCTTCACCAGCAAGCCGTTCAATCGCTGCTGCTCTCACCGCTTCTGAATCACCACCACTTAACACAAGAGTTCTCCAGCCCTTTTCATTAAACTTAACAGATAGCTCACGGGCTTCATCAATCCGGCTACAAAAAATCAATCCTTTCACTCTTTCTCCGCTATATCCAAAAAATTCTGCCTGTTTCATTACATTTAACACACGCTCATCTGATGTCAAATATCTAAAATTTTCAACTTTTTCTTCCGATGATTTGCCGACATCGGCGATAATCTCCAGATCAGTGAGTCCAAAGTAATGAAATGGGCATAACAAATTTTCCTCCATTGCATTTTGCAAACGAATCTCGTATGCAATCTGATGATTAAAAATTTCATAGATATTTCTATCTCCTAGATGATCATCGCGTTTATCCGGTGTTGCTGTCATCCCCAACCATAACTTTGGCTTGAAATAATCCATAATTTTCTTGTAACTGTCTGCAGAACTATGATGAGCTTCATCAATAATAATCAAATCCCAATGCTCCCTGTTATACTGACTAAGAATATCCGTTTTACTTAATGTCTGTATCGTGGCAAACACAAAATCAGCATCGTAATCTTGATATTTTCCAGTCACCATCCCCATAGAAACCTGGCCACCGAATACTTTCCGATAAGACTTCAATGCCTGTTTGACAATCTGATTACGATGAACTAAAAATAACACACGTTTAAATTCCAATTCTCTTGCTGCAAATGCAGAAGCGTAAGTTTTTCCAGTACCCGTCGCAGAAATTAATAATGCCTTGTCCTCTCCAGTTTCATAAATTTTTCGAAGATTATTTATAAAACCAATCTGCATAGAGTTTGGTTGTAAACGATATACTTCTAAAGATGTAATTTCTGCTTGCTTCGCCAATTCTTTCTGCTTTTGAATAATTTTATTTTTTATGTAGATATTAGTGTAAGCTTCTATAAATTGTTCGAATGGTAGTGATTGCTGCGCATTCCATAAATTTTCAAATTCAGCAACAATGTTTTGCGTATATTCTCCCTGTTCTGTCGAAACAATTTTGGTATTCCACTCACGATTTGTTGTGAGTGCACTTAATGTCATATTGGAACTTCCAACAATAATTCGATACATTTCTTCCTTTTTAAAAATATACCCTTTCGTATGAAATCCTTCTTTAGAATTCTCGGTAATAAACATTTTTAATTGAATGTTTTTAAAATTTGCGAGGATACGAAGTGCTTTGGGATCGCTAAACATCAAGTAATCCGTTGTTAGAATTTTGCCGGATATCCCGCGTTGTTCTAGTTCTCTCAAAGTCTGAAGAAGCGGTGTAATCCCTCCCATAGTAATAAATGCAACGCTAATTGCAAATTCTTCGCATGACAAAAGTTCATCCTCGATGGATGAAATAACTTTTCTTCCTTCTCTATAATTATTTGATACAAACTGTGGCTTATAAGCCAAGTTTGAAGAAGTATTTTGATTAATAAAGGCTGTTGTTAAACCTTGTTTTAATTGAACAATTTTCTCTTGATTCATAATGTTCACCTTTTATCTTGTAACGTCCAAAATTCGTATATATCTTCTAATCATCTCATAAACCGGGCGCATATTTCCTAAAATACTATAGAATAGTGTCGCCAACTTTTTCAATCAGAGATATATCTACGCTTCTATTTCTTGTATCATAACTTGTAACATCTGCTCTTCATCTAGTTCATTCAAGTAGAACAAGTATCCATCCTCAAATAGGTTCTTTTTCACCTCAGTTTCTGATCATGCATACTCTACCACAATCGCTTTTGCCCATGTCAATCCCGTAACCGTAAAACTCCCCTTCTCACTTGTCCGAAAGCATGTATAACCCAAAATATCAGGAATTCATTCATACTTTTCTTCAAATTTTTACTCTAATATCTTACGTCGTTCCTCAACCTGTCTTTTCATTTCCCTCGACATTATATTTGCTTAGACTTCCCTTTCCTCATTAACCTTTTAAACATATGCCATTATAGTACTTTTTATTGGACTCTACCTACTTTATATATATATTAAAAGACAGATTGGCGATAGTAAACCAATCTGTCTTTCTAAAGGAAAAGGGACGATTCATCACCGCCCCCTGTAATTTCTATGTGTAATTCGATTTACTTATAAGAAATATTTAGTTTCCCATCTGTGCAGCCACTTCAGCAGCAAAGTCTTCGTTTTTCTTCTCTAATCCTTCTCCAGTTTCGAAACGAACGAATTTCTTAACTGTTACGTTAGCACCGTTTTCTTTTGCTACTTTTTCTACATATTTAGCAACAGATAAGTCACCATCCTGTACGTATGCCTGATCTAATAAGCAGATTTCTTTTAATTCTTTGTTGAGACGTCCGATGATCATCTTTTCGATGATGTTGTCTGGCTTCTCTGGGTTTTCTGTCTTAGCCTGAGCTAATAAGATTTCTTTTTCGTGCTCTAAGTATTCTGCAGATACTTCATCGCGTGAAACGTATTTTGGAGACATAGCTGCTACCTGCATTGCTACGTTCTTTAAGCAAGCTTTGATCTCGTCGTTGATTACGTCTGTCTCAGCTTCTACTAAAACACCGATTCTTCCGCCACCGTGGATGTAAGGTACTACACATCCGTCTGTAACTACTTTTTCAAATCTTCTGATGCTTAAGTTTTCTCCGATAACAGCGATTTTCTCTGTCAAAGCATCTTTTACAGTCTTTGTGTTGTCTGCTAACCATGCTTCGCTTAAGAAAGCATCCATATCAGCTGCTTCTGTTGCTACTGCCTGATTTGCAACTTCTTCTACATATGCCTGGAAGTCAGCATTCTTAGCAACGAAGTCTGTTTCAGAGTTTACTTCTACGATTGCTGCTACTTTGTCATCTTTTACAACAGCTTTTACAAGACCTTCTGCTGCAATTCTTCCTGCTTTCTTGTCAGCTTTTGCCTGTCCGTTCTTTCTTAAGTATTCTACTGCTTCGTCCATGTTTCCGTTTGTTTCATTAAGAGCTTTTTTGCAGTCCATCATTCCTGCACCTGTCATCTCTCTTAATTCTTTTACCATACTAGCTGTGATTGCCATGATCATTTCCTCCATTGATAATAGTTTCTTTAAAAAAATGCTTCAACCTGTATTCAGGCTGAAGCATTTAGTTCCAATCTTAAGCTTCTTCTGTTACTTCTTCAGCTGCTTCTTCTGTTACTTCTTCAAAAATTTCTTCTTCTCCTGTAACACCCTGGTTTGCTTCGATTACAGCGTCTGCCATTTTAGCAACGATTAACTTAACTGCTCTGATTGCATCATCGTTTCCTGGAATTACATAGTCTAATTCTTCTGGATCACAGTTTGTATCTGCGATACCGATCAACGGAATTCCAAGTGTGTGTGCTTCCTGAACACAGATTCTTTCTTTCTTAGGGTCTACGATAAAGATTGCATCTGGAGCTTTCTTCATATCTTTGATTCCGCCTAAGTTCTTTTCAAGTTTCTCCCACTCTTTTTTGATTGCGATAACTTCTTTCTTAGGTAATACGTCGAATGTTCCGTCTTCTGCCATTCTTTCGATATCTTTTAAGCGTGCGATTCTGCTCTGGATTGTCTTGAAGTTTGTAAGCATTCCACCTAACCATCTCTCGTTTACATAGAACATTCCACAACGTTCTGCTTCAGATTTGATTGCATCCTGTGCCTGTTTCTTTGTTCCAACGAAAAGGATTGTTCCTCCTTCTGCTGCGATGTCAGAGATTGCTTTGTAAGCTTCATCTACTTTTCCAACTGATTTCTGTAAGTCGATGATGTAGATTCCGTTTCTCTCTGTGTAGATGTACTCTGCCATTTTAGGATTCCATCTTCTTGTCTGATGTCCAAAGTGAACACCTGCTTCTAATAACTGTTTCATTGAAATAACGCTCATGATTTTTCCTCCATTGGTTTTTACTCTTCCGCATATTTCCTGTACTCTGCAACCGTTTCTTCTATATATAATGCGGTCCTGATCTTATCTGGCTGTCATCTTTCTCTCAAATGAAATACAGATGAAAGTCCTATTCAGAATCCATTGAAGAATATTGGCACCGGCAGAGATTGCCATATGCGTGTTTTTTACGACCGTTTAAGTATAGCATAGCAAATCTATGGATTGCAAGTACTTTATCATACTTTTTTACAGTTTTCGCATTTTCTATGACTGTGTCGTACTTCCGAAACCACCGTTTCTCACACTTGTCACATCATCGTCAACTGTGATTCCATATTCCACAAAGATTCCCTGCATAAATCCTGTTCCTTCTGGAATCTCAACGGTTTTATTTTCGTTTGTATCATTTGTGATCTTTGCGAAAATATGTCCCTCATTATCAGAGTAAAAGTAATCGCTGTCAATAATTCCAACCGTATTATTTAATTGCAGACGATATTTGAATCCAAGACCGCTTCTCGGATAACATTTTAGAACCCAATTTTCTTCCATCTCCACACGGATTCCTGTAGGAACTTTCACAGTTTCCCCTGGTTTCATTGTCAATGTCACCGGTGCATAGAAATCATATCCTGCCGATCCTGAAGTAGCACGCTTTGGAAGTTTGATATGATCGTAAATCGTCTTGATTTCTTCTGCATTGGTAGCACCAAAAGTATCGATCCATCCTTCTGTAAACTGCTCGTAACTTACTTTCTGAAATTTTGCAATTCGTTTCATTTGTTTTCTCCCGTTTCTATTTTCTCTCTTGTTGTTTCTTCTTTATGTTTCTGTATTCCGAAACAGATAGCCGGTTCCTCCATGCTGAAAATCATAAGAAGTCCCGGCTAATCTATCGTTTTCTTTCCCAGTCTTTCTGCCGGACAAGCTTACATTTTCGCCGACAAAAATGAAATTTTAGGAATCGTGCAAGATCACTTTCTCTTGGCGAAGAGACTCCTGTACATCGATGACTCTCTGATTTGCGCTTCCCTTCCAGTGAAGACTTACATCTTTTTTATCACACTCGAATTCGCCATCTACAAGCACATCGAGATATTTCACAATCTCCGTGTTTTTAATTTCCTCCCAGAGAGAACCTGTGTAAAGCCAGATTGTCTTTTGTGGAAATTTCTCTCGGATTTCTTTTGCCAGTTCTTTGACATCATAAGCATTTCTGACATGAAGCGGATCTCCTCCGCTAAATGTGATTCCACTGATATAATCTTTGGAAAGTTCCTCAAAAATCTCTTCTTTTGCTGCCTGATCAAAATCCAATCCCCCGTTCGGATCCCATGTGATCGGGTTGTGGCATTCTTTGCAGCAGTGAGAGCAGCCTGCCACCCACAATACGACACGAAGTCCATCCCCGTTTAGCATATCGTCTTTTGTTATGTTATGATATCGCATCTTACATACTCTTCCTTTCTGCGATTTCCGCCATCTTTGCATCGTTCAGACGTGTATCTCCTTTGACTCTTGAATAAGAAAGGTATCCATTCATCCGGTCGATCTTCGTCAGATTTTTGCTTCCGCATACCGGGCAGACATCCATCGCAAGTTCTTCGTGTCCGCAATCGTCGCAGTACGCCAGAGACAGATTGACCCCTTCATAAAGCCCCATATCCATCGCGCGGCGCACAAGGGCTTTGATTGCTTCTTTATTGTAGTTGATCGGATATTTCACATACTGGATTTTTCCTCCGTTGCTGAGTTCCCAGAAACGATACTCCAGATCCTGCTTTTCAATCGGTGTGATGTCTTCTGTCACATGACAGTGGAATCCATTGCTGACATATTCACGGTCAGATACGTTTTCTACGATTCCGTATTTCTTGCGGAACTGCTTTACCTGAAGCCCGCAGAGATTTTCTGCCGGTGTCGCATAGATTGCATACAGATGTCCATCTTCTTCTTTAAATTCGTTGACACGCTTGTTGATGTACTCTAATACTTCCAGTGCAAATGCGCCGTCTTCCACAAGTGATTTTTTATTATGAAGCTGCTGAAGCTCATTGAATGCTGTAATTCCAAAGGAAGCAGTCGCTGATTTTAAGAGAGGCTTGATCTTGTCGTGCAGACCAAGATTTCCACCGTAAAATCCACCTTCACAGTATGCAAGCGGATTTGTCGATGCTTTCATCTCTCCAAGATACTCATATGTACGAATATGGAGCTTCCGGATCAGATTTAAGTAGTAATCAAGCACTTCATAGAAATCTTTGTTCTCTTGTTTTGCCTTTGCATAGATCATTGGCAAGTGAAGACTTACTGCACCAATGTTAAATCTTCCGACAAATACCGGTGTATCTGTCTCATCTTTTGGATACATGCCCCCCTTTTCGTACCATGGGGATAAAAATGCACGGCATCCCATCGGGCTGATGATTTTACCATACTGCTTATACATACTTGCGATGTAGCCTTTTCCAGTCAGACTCAGCCAGTCCGGATACATTGTCTTTCTTGAACATTCGATTCCTGCTTCAAATACATCTTCCAGTTCTTTTCCCGGTCCATGCAGGTTCTCATCATAGAGGAATACGATTTTCGGGAACAATACCGGCTTTTTATGACCTTCTTTTCCCTGTCCGTTCATTCTGACTTTCAGCATCGTGATCGTGACAAGCTTTGCAAAACGGCTTCTTCCGGTTCCTGCTGTCACTGTGATAAACGGATAATCTCCTCTGCTGGAAGATACGGAGTTAAATTTGTATTCCCACCCTTGGAAGCCCTGCTCCATCTCTTTTTCCAGATCTTTCCATGCGACCTCTTCTGCCTTCTCCCGCTCGATTCCAAGTCCCAGATATTTCTCCACATGGTTATGGAATGATTTCTCTGCAAACGGCTCTAAGATATCATCTACACTTGGCACAGTAAATCCACCGTACTGCTGGCTTGCTGCACTTAGAACAATATCTCCGATCACATCGAATGCTGTATCCAGTGTCTTCGGCTCATTGTACCAGAGATTTCCCATCTCAAATCCCCCGCTCAGCACGTTCTTTACATCGAACAGACAGCAGTTCATTGTATCGCGTCTCGCGGACATGTCGTGGATATAGATGTATCCATCTCTGCATGCCTGAATCTCTTCTGTTGTCAGGAAAAACTTCTTGTAAAGTTCCTTATTCAGTTCATTGAAAATCAGACTGCGCTTTGTAGATACGAGCGCACTGTCTGTATTACTGTTCTCCTTATCACCGATGTACATAATTGACTGACTCTTTTTGTACACCTCGTCAAGCATCTGCACAAAGTCCTGCTTATAGTTGCGGTAATCACGATAGCTCTTTGCCACAAGCGGATTCACTTTCTCCAATGCACCTTCTACGATGTTGTGCATCTCGGCAATCCGGACTTCTTCCACTCCCATATCTCTTACTTTCTCTTCCACAAATTTACAGATAAATTCAAGCTCTGCATCTGTAAATTGGATCAATGCACGATAAGCTGATTTATTGACTGCGACTACTACTTTCTGTACATTAAACTCTTCTGAAGTCCCGTCTTTCTTGATTACTTTCACCATACTACACTTGCTTCCTTTCCCCATTATTTCATCTATATTTAGTGTTTTATTATCTTTTAGCAAACTAGATAATGTGTCTGCACGAACAATATTACCACTTCCTGCAAGCACCGTCAACAAGAACTGCGCGAAAATATTATACAAAAATCTTCGTTTCCGTTCTTCTAAATTTTGTGAAAAATAAGGATGGACATTGCTGTTCCATCCTTATGTTCTCTCTTCTATTTTAGTTGCCGCACTCAATGCTGATTTCATTAAACAACTTTAAAATTTCTTCCACACTTGTCTGCTGCTTTTCTTTGCCTGACCGATCCATTATGATCTCTCCCTGATGCATCATCAAGAGCCGATTCCCATACTCTACAGCATAGCGAAGATTGTGTGTCACCATGATCGCTGTCAATTGTTTCTTTTTCACAATTTCATCTGTCAGCTCCATGATCCGCTCTGCCGTCTTTGGATCCAGCGCCGCTGTATGTTCATCGAGAATCAGAAGATCCACCGGTGTCATCGTAGCCATCAGAAGAGCCATTGCCTGTCTTTGTCCGCCGGACAATGCTCCCACTTTTGTCTCCAACTTTTCTTCCAGACCAAGTCTTAAGGAAGATAATAGTTCCCGATAATAGGAAATCTGTTTTTTGTTGATTCCTCTTGCAAATCCATAACGTTTTCCTTTGTGATCCGCTATCGCCATGTTTTCAAGAATCGTCATCCCCGGGCAAGTACCAAATGCAGGATTCTGATACACTCTTCCAATCTTCTGATTTCTTCTATACTCCTTTTCCTTTGTGATGTCTTTCCCGTTCATGCAGATTTGCCCTGCTTCCGGCAGGATACTGCCACAGATCAGATTTAGAAGAGAGGTTTTCCCTGACCCATTACTTCCAATCACAGAAACAAAATCCCCCCGATTTATTTTCATTCCAAAATCTTCAAATAAACATATTTCATGAACCGTCCCAGGATTATAGTATTTATAAATATGATTTAATTCAAGCATTTCCTTTCACCTTCCTTTTTCTCTCCGTACTGATCAACAAAATCACAAGAAACAGCACTGCTGTGATCAATTTCATGTCTCTTGGTTCAAAGTTTTTAATTGCAATACCGACACACAACTTGTAAATCACCGCTCCGAAAAAGACAGTGGTAGTTGTTTTCAGAAAGGAAAGCTTACGAAACAGGCTCGTTCCGATGATCACACTGGCAAGCCCGATGACCATCGCCCCAGTTCCCATGGAAATTTCAAAAACCCTCTCCTCCTGACAGAATACACATCCCGCAAGTGCCACAAGACCATTGGCAATCGCAAGTCCGATGATTTTCACATTTCCTGCATCTTTTGCAAGAGAAGTGACTAACTTGTCGTTGTCACCTGCCGCCCGCAGAAGAAATCCTGACTTTGTTCCCAAATAAAGATCCAACAATAATTTTGCCCCAACCGCAATAACAAAGATCAGTGCCAGTGTGGCATAGTTTTTAAGTGTTCCCGGAAACATCCTATCGATCAGATTATTTTTAAAAATGGTTTTCTGAGAAAACAGTGGGACATTTGCCGTCCCGGCAATCCGTAAGTTTACCGTCCACAGAGCTGTCATCATAATGATCCCGGCCAGAAGATCTCTGACCTTTCCTTTCACATGAATCAATCCAGTGAGCATTCCTGCCAGCGCTCCTGCCAGAAATGCCAGAAGCAGTGCCAGAAATGGGGATATTCCCTTTGTGATCAGCGCAGCTCCTACCGCTCCGCCGAGCGGAAAACTTCCATCTACAGTTAAGTCTGGAAAATCCAGTATTTTATAAGTAATATAGACACCAAGAGCAAGTATTCCATAGATGAAACCCTGTTCCATTGTTGTTATGATCAAGCTCATTTTCCTGCCTTCCTTTCCTCATATCCTTTATTCGCATATCTCAGCGTTTTCCAAAAGTTCCTCTCCAAAAGAGATCCCCAGTTGTTCTGCCACTGCAGTATTCAAATAAAGATTTCCTCCTGAAATCTCTTCATATTCCAATTCCGATGCCTTTGCCTCTCCTGTCAGTATCTTTGCTGCCATTTTCCCAGTCTGCTTTCCAAGTTCCACATAGTCAAGTCCTTCTGCCGCCAGACATCCAAGCTTGACCTGCTCAATTTCGCTTCCAAATACTGGAATCTCTGCTTCTTTTGCTCGTTCAAGAATCGTCGGAAGGGAATTTACTACCGTGTTATCTGTCAGATTAGTCAGACAATCTACCTTTCCTACTAATGCTTCTGCTGCCATCGCAATTTCCGATGTATTGCTGACACCTGCTGTCACAATCTCAAATCCATAATCTTCTGCATAGTTTTCATATACTCGAATTGCGGACAAAGAGTTTACTTCGCTTGTCGTATAGAGAATCCCGATTTTTTTCGCTTCTGGAAGAATCTGACGAATCATTTCAAGCTGATCCTTGATCGGAAGTCTGTCACTTGTCCCGGTCACTTCCCCTGCCGGCTTTTTATCTTTTCCTGCCAACTCTGCCGTTTCTGGATCTGTCACCGCCGTATAGATGACTGGAATCTCTGTATCCATCGCCGCATTAAATGCAGTCTGTGCACTTGGGGTTGCGATTGCACAGATCAGATCCATCTGATCTGCCACAAACCGATCCGCAATCTGACTTGCAGTGCCCATATCCGCCGCTGCATTTTTCACTTCGATTTTTAGATTTTTCCCTTCTTCCAACCCTTCTTCTTTTAATCCTTCCAAAAACCCTTCCCTGCAGTTATCAAGAGAGGCATGCTCCGCAAACTGTGAGATACCGATACGATAGATTTGCTCTCCTTGCTCTTTCTTTGCTTCCTGCTTGCTTCCACAGCCTGTGATTGCTACAATCGCTAGCACAGCTGCCAGACTTCCTGTTAATTTTCCTACCTTTTTACTCATTCTTCTCATCATCTTTCTCTGCTCCTTTTCCTTTTTTAATTATGCTGATATCCACTTGCCAGGCAGATAACTATGATGTTAGCAAAGATTAGACAATTCGGATTGTGAGCACTTCGAGGCTTCGCCTCTCAGTCGCGGGCAGCCCGCGAATATTTTTCCAGGAACGCTCTCTTTTGTGCAAGCACAACAAGCGCCTTCCTGGAAAAATGCTCACGATCCTTGCCAACACGAAAAAAACCGCCTCAAGCTCTTGCTTGAGACGGTAATAATAGGTATTATTATCGCGGTACCACTCAAATTGACACGTACTGTCCTCTTTCTCATGTACTAACATACACTCCTGATTGATAACGGGTTCGGTTCCCGACGTACCATACTCTCCTACTGATTTCAGGCCGCCCTCGAAAGTCCATTCAATCATCAACTTCATATGGCAATCGCACCTCCTGCCACTCTCTGGGATGTCGTTTGATAACCTACTCCTCTTTCTCAACGGTTTAAAAAGTTATTTTTTATTAATTTATTACAGAAATATAAATTTGTCAATACTTTTTACATCTTTTCAAAACATTTCTATTTTTCTGTCTAAAGCAATTTCAAAAGGAACTTCTCTACCTTCCGTCCTTATAATTAAAATCTGACAAAGAGATATCCTTCTGCTTCTTCACGGTTTCTACGGATCGTTCCAGGTTCTCCTGCATCTGACTCGCGTAGTTTTTTAATTCTTTTTTGTAAATCTCTTTTCCAGAAAAAATAGAAGAGGCAATGTCACCAAAATCCGGAACAACCGGCTGGATCATACTGTAAACCAGTTCGATATTGCCGTTTTCTGCCACCGGATTCGGAACAGCAATGCTCTGTTCCATCGCATATTGATAATAACGTCTCATATGTTCATTCTCAATATCTTTTTCTCCGAGATCCCCTCGCACAGACACAAATCCTCCCTGCGCCATCAGTTTTTTCTGATATTCATAAGAATAGAGATATTTTAAATATTCTGCCGCAACATCCGGGTGTTTACTGTTCGCTGAAATTCCCATCCATCCCTTTGTAAACGGACGCAGTAGTTTCCCATCCGGAAGTTTTTCATTCACCGGAACTTTCATCACTCCGAAATCCAAATCCGGATTATCCTTCTCCCAAACTGGAATGCACCATGCTCCCTGCACAAGAAATGCTGCCTTGCCTTCTCCAAACAACTTTCTTGCCTCCGGCGCTGTCAACGATGCTGTATCCGGATGAAAACATCCTTTTTCATACAACTCTTGATAGAGGTCAAACGCTTGAACCACTTCAGGATCTGCAAATGTTGTCTGCTCTTCCTGTAAAAATACTTGTCCTGCCGGTCCTAATTTTGCTCCTCCTACTTCTGAAAATGCACGAAGCTCAATATCCATACGGTTTTTCTGTGCACCGCTTGCAACCATGCCGTAATACTTGCCATCTCCATTTTCCGTAACCTGCTCGCAGACTTGTCGAAACTCCTCCCAGGTTACTTTCTCCGGATCAATCTCTGCCCCCACTTCTTCCAAGAGAGCCCGGTTATAAAATAAAAGTGCACTCGGAATGTCTACCGCTTCTGGAAGAAGATAGACATCTTCCCCTTTCATTGTAACATTTTCACATAGAAATTCCGGCTGAATCTGCGCAAAGAAATCTTCTTCCAAATATAGATTCATCGGAAGAAACCATCCCTCACTGACTGCCGTGGAAAACGTAACCGTAGACGGTAATGGAAATAAGTCCGGAGCATCTCCTGCCCGAATTCCGGACAGCATCGTTTCATTAAACTGCGCCTGTGTCAGCGTCGTATAATTTACAGTGACATTTGGATGATCCTTCATAAACTGCTCATTCAATTTTTCTCTGGCATCTTTCGTACTGTCACTCCAGTCGACGATATTTAATACGACTTTTTCATCTTCCGGTGTCTTAATTTTTTCAAACTCTGCTTTCTGACTGCTGCTCCCCGCTTCCGGACTTACGACTTTTACTCCACCACAGCCAGTCATACCTATCAATGCTCCTGCCAACAGCACTGCAATTCTTCTTCTCATATGGCATCCCTTTCTTTCCGCTATTCTTTGACTGCCCCTGAAATTCCCTGGATAAAATATTTTTGGAATGTTACAAACAACAATAGCATCGGAAGAATGGTAATACAAGCTCCCGCTGCAATACTTCCCCACTCCACAATATTTTCTCCCTGGAAAGAATACAGACCGACAGAAAGTGTACGGATTTTCGGCTGATTCACAGACAAAATAAGTGGATACAGGAAAGAGTTCCATGTCCAGATTGATTGCGTGATCACTACGGTTCCGATCACCGGTCCCGCAAGCGGAAACATGATTCGGAAAAACACATCAAATTCACTTGCCCCTTCCAGCACTGCAGATTCTTCCAGTGCTTTTGGGATCGACTGAAAGAATTTTGAAAACAACAAAATAAAAATTACATGTCCACCACCGACTTCTGCCAAAATCAGCCCAATCAAAGAACTCTCGCAATGGAGCATCCGCAAAATCTGATACACCGGGATTGTAAAAAAGATTGTCGGGATTCCCATAGAAATCATCATCACCGTATAAATAATCTTTTTTGCCCGGAACTCAAAACAGCCCATAATATATCCCGCAAGCGCTGTAACTGCAAGAATCACAACAACCGAAACAACCGTCACAATCACAGTGTTCAAAAAATATCGGGAAAATTCCGCCTGCTCCCATGCATTTTGAAAATTTTGAAAGGTAGCACGATTGTCTGCAAACAACTCCAAAAAGGAATTCGTATTTTTACTGCTGAATGCGATCAACAACATCAGCACGAATGGTGCAAGCCAGATTGCTGTGCTTACAAATAATAAAATTTTCTTTAACATGCCTCTTTTCCTTCTTTCCACTTCTTTTGAAAGAATCGTATCAATCCACTGCACAAAATCAAAAATACAAGACACATCACGACTGCCGCACTTGCATAACTAAGTCTCGGCGCTCCAAACGAACTGGAAAATGCTGTCCTGTAAATATAAGTCGATATCATATCTGTCGAAAAATAAGGGCCTCCACTCGTCAATGTCTGTATGATATCAAACATTTTCAAGGCATTTAAAAATGCCACGGAAGTAACCGTAAAGATGACCGGCTTCATTGTCGGGATCAAAATGTAGCGGACAAACGCCGGTTCACTGGCTCCATCTACCTTAGATGCTTCAATTACTGCCGGAGATACCATCTGAAATCCTGCCATCCAGTAAATAAATAATGTCCCTGTCTCTTTCCATACAGATACAAGGATAATCATTAAAAATGCCCACTTAGGTTCTGTCAGCCATTCAATCTTCTCAAGACCAACACCGTTGATGACCGTATTGACAAATCCATCATAGCTGAAAATACTTTTCATCAGAATACCAATCGTAGCAGAAGTTGCTACGATTGGCATGATAAATACTAGGCGGACCATTTTTTTCTTTTTAAATGTATTATACTCTACAAGATAAGCAAGGAAGAACGATACTGTTACCTGAAAAAAAGTTCCTGCCACTGCATACAATACACTGTTTTTCACTGCGTTCCAAAACAAACCATCTCCCAGGACTTCTACATAATTGTCCAGCCCTACAAAATTTGCCGTTTTTGTAATTCCATTCCAATTCAACATGGAATAAAACAGATTTAGGAGCAATGGATATAACTGAAATACTGCATACAGAAAAAGTAGTGGCAGCAAAAATGTTACAATGATTTTTTTATGGTCTCTTTTCATATTCGCTCACCTTATCACAAAAGGACTTTTGTCCTTTTACAACTTGAATCCTGCATAATTCTTGGCTACCTCGATGACACGGTACACATCCAGGTTTTGTTGGAATGCCATTTCATTTCTGCGAATGAAGTCAAGTACATCTCTCCACATACGCTGTGCTTCTGTATGTTTTCCTGCACTGATCAAACGGAGTGCCTCTGCCATCTTCATCGCATATTCTCTGTGGTATCCTAACTGTTTCCACTCCTGCTTTTGAAGACCATCTCTTTTGGCTGTATTTGCCTCGATCACCGGAAGCATCTCCTCTGCGAGATTTACACACACTTCATATCTTGCTGACAGAACTGGATTTAATCTCTCACCGATTGCGTTGAAATAATCGCAGGAAGAATATGCAGAAAGATTTTCCAGATAAGTGATCACTTCTTTCCAATTTTCTCCGTACATGCTACTGAAGTATTCTTCCTTGAGCTCTTCGTAATCGCGTGTATTGTTCCAGAGCATCTGTCCCATAACATAGTTCGGGAAGTTATGCGGAAATCCTGCCCGAAGTTCCTGACAGCTGATATATCCGTTTAACTGCAAGTTTTTCAGGAAATGAATATCGCGGTAGATCACATGACTGATCTTCATGTAACCAAGGTCTCCATAATGTGCTCTTCCAAGCGGATAATCATATACAAAGCTGTCTCCGTCAAACATCTTCTTCCATGCAAAAAGATAAGAAAGATTCTCTTCCAATGAATTCGGAAGCACAATCTGATTTCTTACATATGCCTTCGGTTCCGGAACATCTGTTTCGTAATTGACATCTTCATAACTCATTTCAAATGTACGCGTGATCGGCGCAAACATCATTGTAAATCTCTCTGGATTTTTGAGTTTTTCTTTCTCTGGCGCAAACAACAGTTCATGGTACAACAAGAAACAAATCTTTGTATCCAGACCTTCTTTCGTCAGCGCTTCATCCAGCTGATTTAAAATGCGGACATACTGATCTGATGGAAGATCCTTTTGACAGTGCTCACATTCACAGATATTATTTCTCGCATCGGAAAGCCATACATGCAGATAATCTACATCTCTTCTTTCTTTTGCATAATTGACGATCAGTTCTACCATCTTGTTTCCGACTTCCGGATTTGCAAAGTCAAGACTTGTCAAGATCGGCGCTGTATCAAACAGCTCTCTTTTTCCATTTAATTCTGCCACAAGATGTTTTTTCTCTTCCGGAAGGGTAAGACCTGATTCCCATCCATACTTTGAAGAATATCCGAGCACTTCCCCAGTCCATCCATGACCTACACGATGATGCACAATTCCTCTGACCTTCATCTCCTGATCGATCCGATCGCTCATCTCCTGAGCAATTTCTGTATTGAACGGTTCTTTTTCTACATATGGATTAAATTCATGTTCATACCATCTCTTAAAGAATGAGTATGGATTTTCAAACTGGATAAAGAACGTATTCATTCCAATCTTCGGAAGCCAGTCGATAAAATCTCTCAGATTCTCATAAGAATCTGCTCCTTCAATGCAGACTCCTCTGTGTCGGAAACTTGCTGTCTCCTCAATAGAGATTTCCTTTTCTGCCCAGTCGTTTTCGGAAAGAACTTGGAAGAATTCATTCTTTCTGCCCGGACGAAGATATCTCACGCCAAATTCATGGAAAAGACGATACACGGCAATCAGTACTCCCACTTGAGAATCTGCCTGAATCTTCCCCTTTCCTCCGTGGAGTTCGATACAGATATGATCCATATCTGTATCTTCTTTTTCCACGATCACTTTCAGATCTGCATCTTGCTCGGATGCTTTTTCTGCCTGCATTTGTAATACTGCCTCAAAATAATGCTGCATCTCTGCATGCAGAAATTCCTGCTCTTCTGTCTGATACCAAATTTTTATACTCATTAGTTTGCACCTTCTTTTTCTTTCAATAAGTTTCTCTTATCTGCCGCTTTGAAGAACGGGTAATAGATAACAAAGGACACAATCACAAGCACGATCTGTAATACCGCACCTCTCCAGCTTCCTGTCGCTAAAAATCCTCCGATGATCGGTGGTGTTGTCCAAGGAAGTGTTACACCTGTTGTATAAGGAACAAGGTTTGTCAGCATCGCTACATATGTAATTACTGCATTGACAACTGGTGTCAGTACAAACGGAATCAACATGATTGGGTTTAATACTGTTGGGAAGGTAAATAAAATTGCTGTGTTAATATTAAATAACGCTGGAATACCAGATACTTTTCCAAGTGTTTTGTATTCTTTGCTCTTGCTGAAAAACATCAGGCAAAGTGCCAGACCGATTGTCGCACCGCCCCCTCCAATATACACAAACAGGTCCATAAACGGCGCTGTTACGATATTTGGAAGAACTTCTCCTGCTGCCTGAGCGATACGGTTTGCATCTGCATACTGGATCCAAAGAGGATTCATAACTGCTCCGACTACCTGTCCACCATTGACACCACAGAACCAGAACAGAGAATTTAATAATACTGCAACGAATGTTCCCGGCAATGTACTTGCAATCAATCCTAATGGTTTTCCTACTACAATAGAAAGAATTGCATTTAAACTTCCAAGTCCTGTCGCTTCAATTACTTTTAATACAACTGCAAAAAATGTTAAAATTACGATTCCCGGAATCAATGCAGAAAATGATTTACTTACTACATCCGGAACACCTGCCGGCATTTTAATCGCAATATTCTTTTGGATAAACCAGCGATAAATTTCCGCTGAGATCATAGCTACAACAATTGCTGCAAAAATTCCTTTTCCACCTAACATTCCATAAGGAATTCCAACTGCTCCGTCTTCTGCTGCCAGTGGCGGTGTCATCAGAAGAAATGCTCCCAACGAAATTACACCTGCTGACGGACCGTCAGTTCCATACGATTCTGACAGACGATACGCGATTCCAAATGCTGTTACAAGCGCCATCAAGCCGAATGAGTTATTTGCCATTGTGTTTAAAAGAACATCCAGATTCCAATGAGAATGCAGCCATGCGATCCATGCCTGTATTGGGAAATCTTTTATCAAAACAAAGAATGATCCCAATAATACCAATGGCATTGCCATCATAATTCCCTCTCTCAGAGCTTTTAAATGTCTCTGTTTTCCAATCCGCTCTCCGAGCGGAGCGAGTTTTCCCTCTAAAAATGCTAAAATACGATTCATAGCAACCTCCGTTTTTATTTATTTTTTATAAATATATATTATACCATTCGACAGCATTTGTAAAGTTTTATTTTATTTTTTATAAATAAAATTCTTTTTTTGTCTAATTTACCACGAAATTAGCATTTTTATCCGCTTTTTTTTAGATTACAGTGATTTCTTATGGCAAAAACTTCCTTTGCGTGATAAAATAGAAACAAATCACATCGATATGACAGTCATTTTATCTTACTTATTTATTTTCGATAAAGAAAGGATTGTATTTTATTTATGTATAAAAAGAAATCAGATGTTTACAGTCAGCATGTCTCTTCTGTTTTGGAATTTATTTACCGAAAACAGAAAACCTCACGAATCGAAATCGCTAACGCAACCGGTCTGACTCCCGCGTTGATGACAGAGATTACCGGAGACCTTAAAAGCCAGAATTTAATCATCGAAATCGGTGACGAGATCAGTAACGCACCCGGCTCCGGCAGAAAGCGGAAGCTTCTTACTTTAAATGCTTCTGCAGGATATCTAATCGGGATTGAACTAAATATGAGAGGAATTTTTTTCGTGATAACAGATCTCTCTGGAAAGGTGATTACAGAAGCTCACGAAACTTTTTCGTCCTACGATGTCAATAATATCAATTCAGAAATTGTTCTACAGTTGAATCTGTTGCTCAAAAAAGTGGATCCTTCGAAAATATTCGGAGCGGGGATTGCCATTCCAGGACATTTCGATTATGACTCACAGACGATCATCTCCAACAATCCTCTTTGGAAAGCGTTTAATTTAAAAGAAATTTCAGTATATTTTCCATTCCCATTCATCGTCAACAACAATGTAGAATGTATGTCTCTCGGAGAATATCTGTTTCAAGCTAAAAATTCTCCGGACAAGTTTTTGTTCTATCATATCGGTCATGGTCTGTTTTGCTCTTTTTTCAATGCAGAGCAGTTGGGGATCAAAAACAACTATTATATTGGCGAAGTCGGTCACACGGTTGTAGATATCAATGGTCCTCTCTGTGAATGCGGCAAACGCGGATGCCTTCAGACTTATATTTCCGAATCATGGCTGATCAAAAATGCGAGATTTCTGTTTCACCAGTCTTCTTCCAGCATTTTCAGAAGCCTTGTAGATAACGCGGAAGCAATCGACATCGATACAGTGATCAAAGCCTATGAACTCGGCGATCCTTATTTCAACACGCAGATTGACCTCGGTATCCGCCTTTTAAGTGTATCCGTCGCAAACACTCTGATCATTCAAGACATCGATAAAATATACTTAAACAGCAGGCTGTTCCGGCACGATTCCTTCCAAAATCAGCTGACCGCTCTGATTCAGGAACAATTAAATTTTATCCCGACCAAACGGAATATCGAAATTGAAATCACTCAATTCGATGATTATCGCGGAGCAATCGGCGCCTGCGCGCTTGCTTCTTTTGCATTTTTAATCAAGAATAAACATTTTGATATTTAATAGAGAAAGAGGGGTTCACTATGAGAACAAAAGAAGAAAACATATGTCTCATCCAGGCACTTAGCAATGCAAACGGCGTATCCGGCTTTGAGGATGAAGTTGCAGAACTTGGTCAAAAAGAGACCGAGGCATACTGCAATGTAACGATCGACTCCTTAAGAAATACTTACATGAGCCTGAAAAATAACCGTAAGCAATCTTGTAAGGTCTGGATCGATGCACACAGCGATGAAGTCGGGTATATCGTGCAGGCGATCAAACCCAATGGTACTATGAATTTCCTCACAATCGGAGGAAGTGATATTTCCAGTCTCCCATCAAATAAAGTACGCGTGCAGACTGCCAAAGGAGAGTATATTCCCGGGATCATTACAAGCAAACCTCCTCATTTTGTCAGCGCTGCAGAGAAAAATCAAGGGCGGATACTTTCAGATCTCGCTATCGATGTCGGTGCTGTAAGCGCGCAGGATTTGAAAGAAAACTTTCAGATCCGTATGGCTGCTCCGGTTGTCCCGGACGTGACATGCACCTATGATGAAACGCACGATTTATTTATAGGAAAAGCGTTTGACTGCCGGATTGGATGCGCCGCTCTGATTGAAACACTGAACCAGTTAAGTACGGAAATGCTGGATGTAGATGTAGAGGCAACTCTGACCGTGCAAGAGGAGGTGGGAGAAAGAGGCTCTATGGCTGCTGTCGATAACATCGATGCCGACGTGTGCATTGTATTTGAGGGATGTCCGGCAGATGATACCTTTTCTCCTGACTATCTGATCCAGGCAGCACTCCGAAAAGGTCCAATGCTTCGCCACTTTGATTGTTCGATGATCACAAATCCTCGTTTCCAGCGGTTTGCTCTGGATCTTGGGGAAGAACTCGGTATTCCAGTGCAGGAATCTGTCCGCAGTGGCGGAGGTACAAATGGAAAATACATCCATGCTTCCCGCCACGGTGTCCCAACCATCGTGATTGGCATTCCTGTCCGTTATATCCACAGTCATCATGGAATCTGCACACTCGAAGATTACGAAAATGCGGTAAAACTCGCCGTGGAAATTGTCAAACGGCTCAACGAAGAAACAATCAAAAGTTTTTAATCCAAAATCGGGTAGGAGGTAAATAATTATTTTATTTACCGTCCTCCCACACCACCGTAC
>ERZ773194.856-NODE-856-length-37337-cov-6.129580_pt1 | contig 37337 bp, 29 predicted proteins | sample MGYA00511240_ERZ773194 | MGnify/ENA primary metagenome ERZ773194 (study PRJEB29015, sample SAMEA2737774) | human gut metagenome | biome: human gut; feature: human-associated habitat; material: faeces | place: China | collected 2012 ... | reverse complement strand
GAACGATTGCTTCCATTCTCAAGCGTCAGGAATACGTCGGTGATACGGTCAATTTTCGCACACAGATTGCTTCTTACAAGAATAAGACTGTAATCTATAACGGAAGTGACAAGATCAAGATTTTTCCCGACACACACCCTGCAATTATCAGTCGTGAACTGTTTCAGATGGCACAGGACAGGCGTGAAAAAACAATACGTCATCCGTCAAGACCACATAAGTATCTTTTTGGTGATTATCTGTATTGTATGGACTGTCACGCAAGAATGCACGGCAGAAGATGTGGGACAAAAAGCGAAAACGTTCTTTATTGCTATGAGTGTACAACTTACAGGAAAAACAAAGGGTGTTACTTCCATGGTGTTCCTGAGAAATATCTTGAAACCGAGGTCTTACAAGCAATTCAGAGCGTGATCTATAAGGCAAATGCCAATCCCGATGAATTCTACAAGACCATTCAGAAACGTGTTGAGAAGAAATCTGACGACTGCAAAGCGGTTGTTTCAGCGGAGCTTGAAAAATCTCAGCTTCGCATTACGGAAATCGATAAGTACATTCAAGGTTTGTTTGAGGCAAAGGTCAGAGGTGAAATAGATGGCTCGCTGTTTGCAAGCTTGAAAAGGACTTACGATGAAGAAAAAGAACAACTTAACGAATTGGTTGCAGAACTCATAGGAAAACTTCATGAGAAAAATGAGTCTGTCAACAAGGTCAAACTGTTTATGCAGGCAATCAAAAAGTATGATGCCGTTATAGAACTCACTCCACAGGTATTGGCTGACTTTATTGAACATATTGAAGTCGGCAAATGTCAAAACACGAGTAAAAAGCTGCCTTTCTTCAAAAGAGATAACGCAGTTTCGGTGTTTTTCTGGGGTATCGGCATCTTTTAATTGGAGAATGGTGAGTTCCCTAAGCGTATTACGACCAGTACTACATTGAAGATGATCATGAAGCTATCATTCCGAAAGAGATGTTCCTGAAAGTGCAGGAGGAGATTGCCAGAAGGGGTGAGGTGAGTACCTGCTTCGGCAGAAAAAAAGGATTCAGCGCAAACCACGCTTTTTCACAGACCGTATTCTGTGCCGAATGCGGTGAGCAGTTCCGCCGGATTCACTGGAACAACCGTGGGAAGAAGTCAATTGTGTGGCGGTGCATCACCCGACTGACCGATAAGGACAAGTGCAGAGCGAGGACAGTCAACGAAGATAACCTCATTGCAGCCTTCCTTGCGGCTTTGAACGAGATGGTCAGTAACAGCACCGAGTATCTGCAAAGGCTGAAGGACAACCTTGAAACCGCCCTCAAAGCAGCAAATCCCGAGAGCGCAGAAGCGCTTGCAGAAAGAATGGCTGAACTTCAGCAGGAACTGATTGACCGCACAGAACGCCGTGAGAGATACGATGACCTGACAGAAGAAATTCTGCGTCTGCGTGAACTTCAAGCACAAACGGCAATGGACGATACTGCGAAAAAGGAACACAAAAAACGAATCAAGGAACTGCGCACCTTCATTCAGTCACAGCCGAGTGAGATCTCCGAGTTTGACGAGACCCTTGTAAAGAAGCTGCTTGAAAAAGTGACTGTATACGAAGAATATATGGAGTTTCAGTTCAAGTCGGGTGTGACAGTAAGCGTGGAAAAGTGAATAGATAAACGATCCCCCTCATCAGGCAGGAAGTAGTGATAAACTCACTTCTGCTTGGTGAGGGGGATTTTTTGTTTTATGATTCAAATGCCTCCAATTCACTGCACAGTGCAACAAAGTCATCATACACAGTGATTGTCTGCAAATAGCGATAATCGAGAATATATCCGGATGCACGATGACGCAGAAAATCAGAATCCCACAGTGGAACTGTGACAAAGCCCTTTTTGTAGTCGTATTTCAGCGGCTCAAAGTGGTCAATATTCGTGCGGAAATACTTGACCTTTGCCATGCACAGCTTATTGATGCGAAACAGCAGACCGATCACATCCGTTCTTTTAAAAAACGCATCCTTGAAAATAAGATGCTTGTGGGAGTTTTCACGGTCAGAATACCATGCGTTGTTTTCATGTATCAGATGATGTTTTTCGACCAGCAGCATTTTCTCATCCACCGTCATCGCTCCTTTCTGTGTGGCAGCATTTCCACTCATTCAACCCTGTCCAGAATTCCGACATTCCTGACAGTGTGGTTTTCTGCAATTTTACGCCATTTAATTTCTGACAACCAATCGGCTCATTCAACCCTCGAAAAACATCTAATCGACATAATTTCGTAAGTGCGTGTATCTGTTCCGAGTGTCTGATTTGCCGTTAGATTGCTTTCCGAATACAGAAAAAACGGCGCTTATCTCGGATGCGTCAAAAGACTGTCAGCCGAAAAAGTGCGTAAAATTGGGCGTTTTCAGCCTATTCCCTTGACATCAATACTACGCACTCAACGTGCCTCGTTCTCGGAAACAAATCAAAACCGCAGACTTTTACAGTGGAGTAACCATTATTTGAAAGCCACTTGGCGTCGCGGGCAGCCGTAGAGGGATTGCACGAAATCATAACGATTTTATCGGGCTGAGCGCCGAAAACAGTTTGAAGAGTTTCCTCGGAACAGCCTTTTCGCGGAGGGTCAAGCACAATGATATCGGGATCGCAGCCGCGGCTTCTGAGTTTAGCAAAGACCTCGCCTGAATCGCCGCAATGGAACTCAGCGTTGGTGATATTATTGGACTCCGCATTTTTTCCGGCATTCTCCACCGCCTGCGGAACAATTTCCACACCTATGATTTTTCCTGCCGTTTTTGCCATGGAAAGCCCGATAGTTCCCGCGCCGCAGTAGAGGTCTACAATGACTTTGGTATTATCCGGAGCCGCATACTCCAGAGCCTTGGCATACAGCCGCTCCGCCTGAACCGTGTTGACCTGATAGAACGAAAGCGGTGAAATATCGACCTTGTTGCCGCACATCACGTCAGAAATAGTGTCACTGCCGAAAAGAGTCACACACTTTTTACCAAGAATAACATTAGTTTTTTCGGGGTTTATATTAAGAACAACGCTTACTATCTGAGGATACTTTTGAGTTACTTCGCGCACAAAACCTGCGAGTTCGCGGCTTATGTCACGGCGAACAACAAGGCACAGCATGATCTCACCGCTGTGAGCTCCGCACCGAAGATAAATGTGGCGCATTATTCCCGTACCACTTTTCTCATCGTAAACGGAAACTCTCCTGCTGTTAATGAATCCGAGAACATCTGCGGCTATATGCGAGAAAATTTTCGGTTGGAGCGGACAGTCCTCAACCGGAATGACCCTGTGGCTTCTCGGCGCATAGAATCCGCACACAGCCTTTCCGTCCTGCAAAGCCAAAGGATACTGAGCCTTATTGCGGTAACGGGAAGTTTCAAGCGCTCCCTGAAACTCTTCAAACTCAGGGGACAAGCCACCTATTCGCCTGAATGCGTCCTCAACGACAGCGGACTTAGCACGGCACTCAGCCTCGTAGGATATGTGACGATACACGCAGCCGCCGCACTTTGAGCACACGGGACAGTCAACGACGATCCTGTCGCCTGACGGCTCAAGGATCTCGTCCACGATACCAAATGCATAACTTGACAAAACCTTGACTATTTTTACGCGGATACGGTCGCCGACGGCTGTTGACGGAACAAAAACAGCCACACCGTCCACACGGCAGACTCCGCTCCCTTCAGAAGTAAGTCCTGTTATTTCTGTCTCAAAGAGCTGATTTTTCTCAAGCATTCCACGATCTCCTCTTTCTTTTCCATTAGCTTGTCGAAGTTTCGTATGTATTCGTAGGGAAATTTATAGTTATGGATACGGTTTATTTTGCCCTCAGGATAGACAAGCTTTGTCGAAGCGGCACAGCCTGCTCCGATGATAGCCTGCGTCTCATCCATAATGAAAATATTGTAATAGCTCTCAAAGCCTTTTTTTGCGTATCCGACATTTTCAAGATTATCGAGCGTATTCTTCTGACGGTAAAGGTAATACGGCAGATAGCCGCTCTCCATCAGCCGCTTAACGCTGTAATCGACCATCTGTACAGCAGGGTGAGCGTCCTCACCCCCCCCACCCCAATACATATCGGCTGCACGTTTTATTGTCAGCGTGTGAACCGTAATGCTTTCCGGATCAAGTTCTATCATGCGGTCAAGAGTATTCCTGAAGCTCTCAGCCGATTCCGTAGGCAGACCTGCTATGAGATCCGTGTTTATGTTGTTGAATCCGACCTTGCGCGCAGTCTCGTAAGCCTTAATGAAATCCGCTCCCGTGTGCCGCCTGCCTATCACGCGCAGTACTTCATCATTGAGCGTCTGCGGATTCACGGAAATCCTGCCAGCGCCAAGAGCCTTTATAACGCGCAGTTTTTCCTCGGTAATGGTATCGGCACGACCTGCCTCAAAGCTGTACTCGCGCACATTGTCAAGGTCGAAGTTAGCCGCAACAGCCTCCATAATAAGCTGTATATCGACTGACGAAAGCGATGTGGGAGTTCCGCCGCCGAAGTATATCGTATCTATTTTTGTGTTGTTTTCCTTTATGATCTTTCCGATTATTTCAAGTTCCCGGCAAAGCGCCGAAACATAGTCGGGTATAAGCTTTACCGCGGAATCCATACTATGCGACACAAAAGAACAGTAACTGCACCTTGTCGGGCAGAACGGAATAGAAACATAGAGACTGACCGCGCTCGGGTCTATCTTATTTAGGATTGGAAGCTGGTTCACAGCCGTATCATAAGCAAGACGATACTTTTTGGGCGATATTTCGTACTTTTCGGTCAGTTGACGTTCAATATCATCATCACTTATCCCCTGCTGCATGAGCTCAATTACCTTTTTTACAGGACGTATTCCCGTCATCAGACCCCAAGGCGGAGTAATTCCGCTGAGACGGCTCAGAATATGGTAAATAAGTCTGCAAAGTTCGTGTTCAAGCGTATTTCTGTCGGTCTCTGCGGTACAGCCGAGAACCTTGCTGCTGCTCATTACTTCCTGCTCCGCGCCAAGCTTTACCTGCGCAGAGATCTCTGTTTCCGCCCCATTCAGCTCAATTGTCTTTGCCGCGATAAACTTCGGCTTATCGGCTAAAAGTTCATTCTCTCCGCCGTTTTCCGCATAGAGGAACTCGAACCTCGTTCCCGACGGAAAAAACATCTTAGACGTAGCCTCGACCTCGTATTTAAAAGAATTGCCGATCAGCACGATCGGCATTTTAAAATCATTGCTCATTTGTTTCTGAATTCCTTCATGTATGGATTTGCTCTGCGCTCATAGTCGAGAGTTGATGTTTCATTGTGACCCGGATATACCTTGTAATCGCCGTCAAGACCGTACAATATTTCGAGCGACCTGCGCATTTCATCGGGACTTCCGCCCAGAAAATCTGTTCTTCCGCACGAACAGCAAAACAGCGTATCGCCCGAAAACAGCGCGTCCTCGCAAACATAGCAGACGCTTCCCTTTGTGTGACCGGGAGTGTGCAGAACGCGAAAAGTGCAGTCGCCGTCATTGATATAGCTGTCGCCGTAAATAGCGGTCCAGTCCGTGAGGGGCACAAACCGGCGAATAGATATCGATGACGCAAGCGAAAGGCTCTCACTTGTCAGCATAGGCACATCGTCCGAATGAATGTAGACCTCGGCACCCGTTGCCTTATGAACCTCCTCTGCTCCGCCAATATGGTCGAAGTGACCGTGCGTGAGGAGGATCTTCCTGAGACTTAGCTTTTTCATTCTCAGAAACTCCACAAGAAGCCTGCTGTCGCCGCCGATATCAACCGCAACACATCTTCCGGGAGCTGTCTCTATTACATAGCAGTTTGAACGTAGTTCGCCAAGCTGTAAATTATAAACTTTCATATCAACACCTCTTTTGCGGTGATTCAGGTCAGACCGCCGACCTGTCAACCGAGATAACGCCCTTTATTTTTCTAAGCTTATCGAAAAGATTTTTTAGCTGCTCAGTACTTGCAATAACTATCGTTCCCTCGAACAGAGCATTGCCGTTTTTGAGCACACGCGATGCCGAGTGGATTATCGGAACTCTCGCCTCCATGAGAACTGCTGAAATGTCGTAAACAAGCCCCACGCGGTCGGTCGCCGTTACCTCAAAGCTGGTCTGGAGCTGTGAATCGCTGTTCTCCGACCACTGAATATCGCACCAACGAGCAAGTTCCTCCGGATTATTTCGTGCAACGGCAGCCTTGTAGTTGGTGCAGTTCACAGTATGCACGGAAATTCCGTAGCCGCGCGTAATGAAACCAACGATCTCATCGCCCGGAAGCGGATTGCAGCACTGAGCAAACTTGATAACAAGATCGTCAATTTTATCGAGAATAATGCTGTTTTTCGCTGCATTGGTCTTTGGCTGTATAAGCGGAACGACCGACGGCTCGTCCTCAGCGTGGAGTTTCTCGTACTTGTCCCTGAGACGTGGAATTATCTTTGACAGCAGAACTCCTCCATAGCCGATAGATGCATAGAAATCGTCAAGCGTCTCACAATTATGGCGCTTAAAATCATCTGCAAGGAAATCACGGTACTCGGATTCGTCAAGCTTTATGCGGTTTTTCTTGAATTCGCGTTCAAGTTCAGCCTTACCCTCAATTATGTTCTCATCGCGGCGCTCTTTCTTGAACCACGAGCGAATTTTCGAGCGCGCCTCATTGGTCTTGACAATATTGAGCCAAGCACGGTTAGGACCTTTTTCGGGGTCTTTGCTCGTGAGTATCTCGCAAATCTGTCCCGTCTGGAGCTGATAATCAAGCGGAACCATTCTGCCGTCAACTTTCGCTCCAATGGTCTTATGACCGATCTCCGTGTGTATCCTGTATGCGAAGTCTATGACCGTTGAACCAACCGGCAGGTCAACGGACTTTCCTCTCGGAGTCATAACGACGATATCCTCGGGCGCAAGGTCGGTTTTGATTATGCGGACAATTTCCTCAACATCGTCCGATGTCTGCTGAGCCTCGATTATCTGCCTTACCCACGCAAGACGCTGCTCCATTTTGTCCTTGCCCTGAATTCCCTCTTTGTACTTCCAATGCGCCGCGATACCGTACTCGGCAGTTTCGTGCATTGCCCATGTACGGATCTGGACCTCGAACGGAATACCCTCCGTTCCCAGAACTGTCGTGTGAAGCGACTGGTACATATTCGCCTTTGGTGTTGAAATATAATCCTTGAAGCGATTTGGGAGAGGACGGAACATATCGTGAATGAGTCCCAAAACGTTGTAACATTCCGCAATCGTTGTAACAATTATCCTTACGGCGTATTTGTCATAGATCTCATCAATACTCTTATGGTGCAGGAAGATCTTCTTGTAAATGCTGTAAATGCTCTTGACTCTGCCGTCTATCTGCGGCGGCTCGGTGAAGTCCTCCGAACGGAAACGCTGTGCTATGCGCGCCTTGATAGTCTCTATGAACTTCTCGCGCTCCTCCTTATTGCTTTCGAGAATATTCTCGATCTCGGAATATGCATAGGGATCGAGGTAGCGGAACGAAAGATCCTCAAGCTCCTCCTTTATTGCCCTGATTCCGAGACGATGTGCAATGGGAGCGTAGATATTCATGGTTTCAAGCGCAGTATTACGCTGTTTGTCGAGCGGACGGTATTTCAGCGTGCGGATATTGTGAAGCCTGTCCGCAAGCTTGATGATCATTACTCTGATGTCCTGCGACATGGCAAGGAGAATTTTGCGGATATTCTCAGCCTGCTGCTCCTCCTTGTTAAAGAGCGGTATCTTGCTCAGCTTGGTAACTCCGTCAACGAGCATTGCAACGTCCTGACCGAATCGCTTTTTCAGGTCGTCCAGAGTCGCAGGGGTGTCCTCGACAACATCATGCAGCAGAGCAGCGCAGATAGTGTCGGTGTCCATGCCGAGTTCAAGCAGAATATACGCAACGGCAAGAGGGTGAATGATATACGCCTGACCCGAGGAACGCTTCTGTCCCTCATGAGCCTTTGCCGCGAACTCATACGCTGAGATTATCTTACTCAGGTCGTACTGCTTATCGTCCGTAAGAACCTTCTGGATTATCATTTCGATAGTGAAGTTATCATCATAATCGGGAAAATTCTTAATATATTCCTTAACGTCATTCGTGTCCGGATTCTGAGGGATAGGAACCTCGATATCCGGTTTCTTGATATTGGAAACAGTCATATCATCGTTCATAACGTTCTCCTTAATGTAAAAGATGCAAAAGTTATCACAGCCTGCTTCTGAGTTTTTCAAGCACAGGCGCGGAGTAAAGATCGGTTTTCGCGCTGACCTTTACGCGTGAAACACCGAAGTCGGAAGCGTTCATTTTTACAAGCCCCAGCTCGCGGAACGCCTCTATTGCAAAACGGAACTTGCAGTAGTTTATGCTCTTGCCGGTCAGGCTGATGTAAAGACGATCAAGGCTTATCCCGTTTTCGGGGATAGCCTTGTATATTTTGACAGCCTCCTCGCGGCTCGGGTACATACTCGGGTAATAATTCTTTGGGAGTTCCTCGCCGCGCATAAAAGCTTCAAAAGAGCCGAGTGCGGCAAAGTACTTGCTTTGCTCAAAGGTATGCGGTCTGATATCCGAAACCACAACGCTAACCGAATCGCGCCCTCTGTACGAGTTTACTCCGAGAGTAACTATCATATCGCACCTGTCCCCTACCTTCACGGGAAGTGCAGTCGGGGCAGTTCTGAACATAAGCGCGTCAATTTTAGCAAATCCTGCCTTGAGTCTTAACTTGGAGTGAAGTCCGTCCGAGAGAGGCAGAACTTCAAGCAGCTCAGCCTCTCCGATGTAGAACAGCGGCTTTTCGTTTTCCGCGCCGAACGGTTCAAGCAGCGAAAGTCCGCGAACATTATCGACCGTAAGCTCGGCAGGCGTCGCAGGAGCGTCCGCCGCAAGAGTTGCCTGCGGCATTACCTTGTGATCTTTCAGGGCATATTCTTCAAGAAGTCTGCCAAAATCCGCGCTCATTCCGCTCTTTACCGTAAAGCCTCCCGCACCAGGGTGTCCGCCGAATTTTTCGAGGACCTCCTGAGCATAGCTTAAAGCCTCAAAAATGGAAAATTCACCAAAAGAACGCGCTGAACCGCGAATCTCGCCGCCGCTGTCGGAAGCAATGAAGCAAGGCTTTCCGAACTGTTCCATGATACGCGATGCCACGATACCGATAACTCCGTGATGCCAATCCTTGCCGCAGAGGAATATCACTCTGCCGTAAACAAGTGACGGGTCATTGTCTATCATAGAATAGATCTCGGCAATAATGTCATTTTCCGCCTGTTTTCTCATATTATTCAGTCCGTCAAGCTCCTGCGCGATAACCAGTGCATCATCATAATCCTCGCAAAGGAAAAGACGTGCGGCGGTTTTCGGTGAACCGAAACGTCCTGCGGCATTGATCCTCGGGGCTATCCCGAAGCCAAGTGACTGTGAATTTATCGGCTTGTCAGTAAGTCCGCAGACCTCTTTGAGAGCCATAAGTGACGGGCGGTCTGTGTTCTCGATAAGCTGTATCCCGTAAGAGGCAAGGAATCTGTTCTCACCGGTAAGGCTCACAATGTCGGCAACTGTCGCGATCGCCGCAAGATCGCCGAACTGTTCAAGAGCCATTGTGCAGTCTCCGCCGTCAAGCGCCGCTATAAGCTTCAGAGCGATCCCCGCTCCGCACATATACTTGAACGGTGAGAAACAGTCGTGTCTGTGAGGGTCAACGACTGCCTCGGCGCGAGGGAGCTTTTCACCCTGCTGGTGGTGATCGGTGACCACAAGGCGAAGTCCAAGCCCGTAGATATGTTCCGCCTCGCTGATCGCCGCAATGCCGTTATCGACCGTAACGATAAGCTTTACGCCATCTGCGGCAATTCTGTCGATAGCACCGTTATTCAGTCCGTAACCCTCGGCTCGCTCAGGAATATAATATGTAACATCAGCGCCTGTTTCAAGCAGATACGAGTAGAGAATAACGGTAGCCATAACTCCGTCGCAGTCGTAATCGCCGTAAATGCATATGCGCTCGCCGCAGTCGATAGCCGCATTTATGGTGTCCGCAGCCTCTTTCATGTCTTTGATGAGAAACGGGTCGGAAAGCTCGCCGACATTGAGGCTCTTTATTACCGAATCCGGTGACTCATAGCCTTTTGAGGCGATTGCGGAAGCTGTCAGTGAAGTAACCGAACAGCCCGTCATAAGCTTCAGAACCGTGTTTCTGTCAGGTATCCCGACAGACCATTTCTTCATATATTAAAACTCCAGTCCATTGAAATTGATATTGTGACCGCTCTTTCGGAGAAACTCCGCATAAGCCGAATCTGTTACTTAACAGCGGTAAATGCAGCGAATCCGAGCAGAGTTGCAACTGTAATGATGATAGCGGCAAGGATAACTCCGCACATTACGGAAAGAATACTCTTTTTGAAGTCGAAATCAAGCAGACTCGCCGCGAGAGTGCCTGTCCACGCACCTGTACCGGGGAGCGGAATGCCAACGAAGATCATCAGTGCAAAGAAAGTTCCCCTGCCTGCCTTTTCGCACAGTTTTTCGCCGCCCTTGTGACCCTTTTCGAGACACCATGTAAAGAATTTTCCGATAACAGGCTTGTCCTTGCCCCATTCAAGGATTCTTCTTGCAAAGAAGAAAATAAACGGAACAGGCAGCATATTTCCTATCATGCAGATAGCAACGGCGAGTTTCCAGTCAATGCCCATACCCACACCGATCGGGATACCGCCTCTAAGCTCGACTATCGGAACCATGGAAATTAAGAATGTGATGAGATATTTTTTTAACATATTTTACCCTTTCTTGTTTCACTTTTTCATGACATAAGCCACATACATATTATAAATTATCTCATATTTTGCACGATTAGTCAATACCTATTTTTAATGCTGTACCGCATAATTATCGCCCTACAGACACAAAATCGGATTTTTCGGCAGATTACACAAAAAGTTTTTATACATACTGACACTGTGCAGGATCTTTTTGTTTGATATGACGACCAAATCCACCCGCAGATGTGAAAATGAGCACATAAAAAGAAAAAGCCATGCAGAGTTTCCTCCGCATGGCAGTTTTTTTAAACGGTTACAGACTGTTCCTTATTGAGTATTTCCATAAATTCTTCGCCTGTGATAGTCTCCTTATCGAGGAGATAATGTGCAAGTTCGTGCAGCTTTTCGATGTTATCGCTGAGGATCTTGACCGCGTTGAGGTGCGCTTTCTTGATGAGTTCCTTGACCTCCTCATCGACACGAGCCGCAGTTTCCGATGAGCAGGCAAGCGAGGTGTCTCCGCCAAGATACTGGTTATTGACAGTTTCAAGCGCCATCATGTCGAAATTCTCGCTCATGCCGTATCTGGTGACCATTGCCCGCGCAAGCTGTGTAGCCTTTTCAATATCGTTTGAAGCTCCACTTGTGCAGGTGTTGAAAATGAGTTCCTCTGCCGAACGTCCGCCCGTAAGTGTAGCGATCCTCGCGAGAGCCTCTTCCTTTGAGAGCAGGAACTTTTCGCCCTCATCGACCTGCATGGTGTAGCCGAGAGCGCCCGAAGTACGGGGAATTATAGTGATCTTATGTACGGGAGCGGAGTTCTTCTGCTTTGCCGCAACAAGAGCGTGTCCTATCTCGTGATATGCGATTATTTCCTTTTCCTGCTGTGAAATAACGGCATTCTTGCGCTGATATCCTGCGATAACAACTTCAACGCTCTCCTCAAGGTCGGACTGGTTGACCTGCTGTCTGCCGTTTCTTACTGCGCGCAAAGCAGCTTCGTTGATAATGTTGGCAAGTTCCGCGCCCGAAGCTCCGGCTGTAGCGCGTGCGATAGCGTTGTAGTCTATGTTGCCGTCAGTCTTTATCTTAGCCGCATGAACCTTCAAAATAGCCTCACGTCCTGCAAGGTCGGGGAGTTCGGCAGGAATGCGTCTGTCAAAACGTCCCGGTCTGAGGAGCGCAGGGTCGAGCGATTCGGGACGGTTTGTAGCTGCGAGAATCACAACACCCTTTTTGCCGTCAAATCCGTCCATCTCCGTGAGGAGCTGGTTGAGGGTCTGCTCGCGCTCATCATTGCCGCCTATCTGACCGTCACGCCTTTTACCGATAGTATCGATCTCATCAATGAACACAATGCACGGAGCTTTCTCGTTCGCCTGACTGAACAGGTCACGAACCTTAGCCGCACCCATTCCGACAAACATCTCAACGAATTCAGAGCCTGAGATCGAGAAGAACGGCACATTAGCCTCACCTGCAACAGCCTGTGCAAGGAGAGTTTTACCTGTTCCGGGAGGGCCTACAAGGAGCGCACCCTTTGGCAGATTAGCGCCTATCTCGGCATACTTATCAGGATTGTGAAGGAAGTCAACGATCTCCTCAAGGGCCTCCTTTGCTTCGTCCTGACCTGCAACATCGGCAAATGTCTTGCCCGTCTGAGCCTTGACGTATATCTTTGCGTTGCTCTTGCCGAATGACATGGCGTTATTCATGCCGCCCATTCGCTTGCCAAGGCTCTTGAAAATAACATTCCACAGAACTATCATGAAAATTATCGGAAAAACCCACGAAAAGAGGAAATTCTGTATCGGGCTTGTTTCCTTGATATTACCCGTGAAATCAATGTTCCCCTTGCTGTAAAGGCGGTCTACGAGGTCAGGGTCTTCCACGCGGACAGTCGAGTAGACCTGCTCTTTTCCGTCAGCCGTGCTCACCTTGAACTTTATCTCGGTGTCCTCGATCTGAACCTGTTCAACCGTTCCCGCATCTATCTGCTTGAGGAAAAAGCTGTAATTCGTCTCCTTTACCTTCGATGCATTTATCATAGGAACTATCATAGCATTGAATATCAGAAGAAGCAGCAGACAAATAATTCCGAAAATCAGGTACTGCCGCCTGTTGTTTCTGGATTCGTTCACTAAAAATCATCTCCAAATCGTGTACAATTTATCGATTAACGCCGTTAGCTATAATCGCAGTTTCATTATAACATACGTTTAAAGAAAAAACAACTGACAAATTGTGATAATTGTGAAAACTGAGTGAAATATTTTTGCCGTATCGTGCAGGTTCTGACGATTTTTTTGATTTTTCTATGGACTTAATGAAAAATTAGTGGTATAATAAAAAGCGGTTCGGAAAATTTTTCAACATTCGTACCTTTATATTAATACAAAGGAGTAATAATATGAACATAGGAATCTTAGGATACGGAAACCTCGGCAGAGGTATCGAGTGCGCTGTACGTCAGAACGCAGACATGGAGCTGAAAGCTGTTTTCACACGCCGCGACCCCAAGACCGTGAAGATACTCACAAAGGGTGTTCCGGTTTACAGCACAGATGATGTACTCGCACACAAAGACGAAATAGATGTACTTATCATCTGCGGAGGAAGCGCTACCGATCTTCCCAAGCAGACACCTGAATACGCAAAGTATTTTAATGTTATCGACAGCTTTGACACTCACGCAAATATCCCCACACACTTTGCAAACGTTGATAAATCCGCAAAGGAAAGCGGACACACTGCTCTTATCTCAGCAGGCTGGGATCCGGGAATGTTCTCGCTCAACAGACTTTATGCAAACTGCATTCTTCCCGAGGGCAACGACTACACATTCTGGGGAAAGGGCGTTAGTCAGGGACATTCAGACGCTATCAGACGAGTAAAAGGCGTAAAGGACGGAAAGCAGTACACTATCCCCGTTCCGAGTGCTCTTGAAGCAGTAAGAAACGGTGAGAATCCCGAACTTACCACACGCCAGAAGCACACAAGAGAGTGCTTTGTAGTTCCCGAGGAGGGCGCAGATCTCGCTCAGATCGAGAACGACATCAAAACAATGCCCAATTACTTCTCTGACTACGACACAACAGTCCATTTCATCACCCAGGAGGAACTTGACCGCGACCACGCAGGGATCCCCCATGGCGGATTCGTTTTCCGTTCGGGAATCACCGGCTGGAACAAGGAACACAAGCACATCATCGAGTACAGCCTCAAGCTCGACTCAAACCCCGAGTTCACAGCTTCTGTTATCATTGCCTACGCAAGAGCAGTTGCCCGCCTCAACAAAGAGGGTTCAACAGGCTGCAAGACCGTATTCGACATCGCACCTGCATATCTCAGTCCTTTAAGCGGAGACGAGATTCGCGCTCACCTTTTATAATAGCTGATATCGCCAAAAAGGCACTATCTCAACTGAGAATGCTTTCACTTGCATGGTGCTTTCAGAGTGTTTGCAGGGCTTTGCCCCACACACCACCAAAGGCTCTGCCTTTAGAATCCCATTATCAGTTAAAATATTTTTTAGACAAGCAGAAAGCACTATCATAAGATAGTGCTTTTTGTAACTATTTTTATTTAAGCTTTGAGTAATCCTCGTCACTTACCGCTTCGAGCCACTCGTTCGAGCCGTTCTCGCCGGGAACTTCCACAGCAAGATGACTGAACCAACTGTCTGGAGCTGCTCCGTGCCAGTGCTTTACGCCGGCAGGAATGTTAATGCAATAGCCGGGTCTCATCTCGACCGCTTCCTTGCCCCATTCCTGATAGTATCCGCGTCCTGCAACGCAGATCAGGATCTGACCGCCGCCCTTGTCAGCGTGGTGAATGTGCCAGTTGTTGCGGCACTTAGGCTCAAAGGTCACATTGAAAACGCCTACCTGCTCGGTCGAAACAGGAGCAAGATAACTCTGACCAACGAAAAACTTCGCAAAGGCATCGTTCGGAGCGCCTATCGGGAACACCATTTCCGCCTGATGTGCAGACTTTGCATCGCAAACATCAGTCTCGTCCGCCCATACTTCCTTAGCCATATTGAAAACTGCCCAGCCCTTCGGCCAACCAACGTAAAAGGCAACGTGAGTTATTACAGCGGCAATTTCCTTTTTCGTAACTCCTGCTTTCTTTGCGTTCTCAAGGTGATACTTCAGCGAGGAATCGGTGATACCCGAACTCATAAGCGCCACAACTGTGATAATGCAGCGCGTCTTGTGGTCGATATCGCGGTTGTTCCAGTTCTCGCCAAAAAGAACGTCATCATTGTAATGTGCAAATTCGGGAGCAAATTCGCCGAGAGCGTTTCTGCCCGCTGTCTGTACTATTTTTTCCATAACCATTCACCTATATTTTACTGTCAGATTATGCTCATGAACCACTCGACCGTCTTGGGGTCATGGTGCGAGAAGAACAGGCTCTCACCTGTGTCAAGCGCGCGTATCTGAGCCATTTCTTCCTCAGTCAGGCTGAAATCGAACACGTTGAAATTCTCCTGCATACGTTCAATATGCGTGGACTTAGGAATTACCACAACATCGCTCTGGATAAGGAAACGCAGAGCCGTCTGAGCAACGCTCTTGCCGTATTTTTCGCCGATCTTCTTGAGAACGGGATTGTTGAAATAGTCGTTTTTGCCCTCTGCAAACGGGCCCCAGCTTTCTATCTGAGTGCCGTACTTTTTCATGTACTCATTTGCTTCACGCTGCTGCTGAAAAACATGAGTCTCTACCTGATTAACAGCAGGCTTGACCTCTGCAAAATGCTGAATATCAAGGTATCTGTCAGGATAGAAGTTGGAAACGCCTATCGCGCGAACCTTTCCCTCTCTGTAAGCAGCCTCCATTGCACGGTAGCTTCCGTAGTAATCACCAAACGGCTGGTGTATGAGGAGAAGGTCGATATAGCCTGTCCTGAGCTTTTCAAGCGATTCGTCTATGGAAGCCTTTGCTCTCTCATAGCCTGCATTGGTTATCCATATCTTGGTCGTAAGGAAGAATTCTTCCCTCGGCAGCTTGCTGTTTTCGATCGCTGCACCCACGCCTTCTTCGTTGCCGTAAGCCTGCGCCGTGTCGATACTGCGGTATCCGACTGAAATAGCATCGCTCACGCATCTTTCGGTCTCGTCTGCGGGAGTCTGATAAACACCGAATCCGAGTTTCGGCATCTTTACACCGTTATTTAGCGTTACATATTCCATAATAGAATCCTCCTTGTAATTTTTGGAACTTGTTCTCATTAAGTTCTCTTGCTGTGATTTTATTATACACCGATATTTTGCAGATGTACAATATCAAAACTGAAATCTGCTATTCATAATCTGAATAGCAGATATTGATTTTCGCGCTTACTTATGATATAATCAGTAACGTAAAGGAGGTGCGCCATGCTGAATCTGAATGATCTGTCTCAGCTTGTTGCATTCTACAAATACGGAACTCTTACAAAAGTTGCAGAGGAATTCTTCATCTCACAGCCCACTATTACGCGAACTATGAAGCGTATTGAAAACGAGTTCGGTGTTCCGCTCTTTAAGCGAACCGTCAACCGTATAGAACTCAACGAAACAGGTATAAAAGCGGCTGAACTCGCGGAAAAGCTCATAAATTCCGCAAACGAATGCCTCTCACAAGTCAGGGACTTTGACCGCAATCTTCACACAATAGTAATTGAATCCTGTGCGCCCGCACCGCTGTGGAGTCTTATCCCCGAGCTTACGAGAAAGTATCCGGCAAAGACCATTTCCTCCAAATTGTACGAGGATCTTTCGCAGATAGAGGAAAATCTCCTCAACCGCCGCTGTGACATTGCCATACTCCCCCACCCGATGGACAAAAACGGGATAGTATGCAAAAAATACATAGAGGAACACCTCTCGATATGTGTTCCGCCGACACACGCGCTTGCAGGGTACAAAGAGGTCACGACCGAGATGATAAACGGTTACAATTGCCTGCTGTCGTCCGACATCGGATTCTGGACGAACTTTCACAAACGAAAGCTCCCTGCGTCAAGACTGCTGGTGCAGACCGACGAGTTCGCGTTCAAGGAATTGGTGCGCGAATCGACTCTCCCATGCTTTACCACCGACCTCGCACGGGACTACTTCAGCGAGGAACTGAACGGCAGAACGATAATACCTATCACCGACCCCGAAGCAAACGTGACCTACTATGTGCTGTACCACACCGATAACCAATTCAGCATAACACCGCAAATCCAGCCGCAGGAACGAAAAAGGAACGCCCGTTGAAGCGTTCCTCATCTTATATTAAAATTATTTCACAGGAATTTTCGGCATATCAAAACCCAGCTGAAATCCTCCCGAAGCCAGTTTTATCATATCTCGGATATTCTCCGAATCCTCGGAGCAATAGGTCTTTATCATCGGGTGCAGAGTAACATTATAGCCTGCAAGTTCGTGAATATTGTCGCAGTAAGCCGCAAGTGTGCGTTCAAGATCTCGTATCTCACTGCGGTCATTGTATTTCGCGAAAAGCACATAACTCGAACCGAAAACTCTTCCCGTTGCAACGGACTTGAATTCTTCCGCGGTGAATATCTTGCTAAGTTCCTGAAGTATGTCCTTGGCGACCTTACTGCCATAGGTCTGTTCAGCGCGCTTGTACACTTCAAAGATCACGGTGATTATCGCAAACTTCTCTTTGCGGAACTCCCAAGCCTCGCAGTATTCCAGCGCAAGATTTGAAACTCCCCTTGCCGACATCAACCCTGTTATTTCGTCAGTATTATCTGATAAACGAGTCAATCCGAGGTGTTCGGTAAACTCGTCCACATCAACGAATGTGCCAAGCAGTCCCACCAGTTTACCGTTATGGTATATCGGTTCTTTTGCCGCAACAATATTGCGTACAGCACCTCTTATAATGCACTTTATCTTATCGCTGATGACAGACTCGCCCTTTTTGAGAACTTTCATCTCGTCCTCATAGAAAGAACTGTTGTCGATATGCCACCTCATATCCTCATCGGTCTTGCCAATGATCTCCGACTCACTCGTAAAGCCAAACGTATCGAGGAATTTATCATTTGCTCCGACAAATCGCCTGTTGGTGTCCTTCCAGAAAACATTTACATTGGCGGAAGCTTTCATGGTTTTCCAGATATCCTGTTCAAGCCCCTTGTCACTCGACATAAGGTCGATTTTCTCAGCCTTTTTTGAAAGCTGTTCATACAGCAGCGGAACATATCTCGTGGAGTAGATTATCAGGTCTGTTCCCGGAATAAGCAGCAGGGTGTGCAGTTTCCATATGTATGCGCCATTGACTGCTTTGGTTCGGAACATTTTCGTTATGTAGTTTTTATCCTGACCCTTCAACTGCTCCTTGAATGACGTCGTGTCCATAAATTTCACATATTCGGCGCGGTCGTCCCTGTGGATAAGCAGATCTCCGAGTTCTTCGCCGTTCATAAACCGACCGAGCTTTTCGTTAGCCTCCTGAATACGGCCGTAATTCGCACCGGGCATCATCACATCGGTTTTCTTATTTATTATGTCTATCAGGTAAACGCTGTCGTACATCGCATACATTATGCGGAAAATGTAGTCCATTTTGTCCTTTTTGGCTGTTACCTCATCATCACGCGTGAGGTTTACGAGTTCTGCCGCAAGGATATAGTGTCCGCGCTCCTGATAGAGCAGTTTCGCGCGCAGGCGAACATAGTGATTATTTATGAAATACTCCATCTGCTGGGTATCACCCACAAACCGCATACTGCTCAGGAATTCCCTGTACAAATGATAACGGTGAACCGACTTTGTATTGACATTGTAAAGCACCTGATCGACACCTTCAAGCTCAATGCTGTCCCAGACTTCCCTGTAAGCGGCGTTGGCATAGAGTATCTTGAACTCATCTCCGTCATAGTCGATTATTGCGAGCGGACGGTCGGTAATGAAGTTGATCTCACCAACTGTCGAATAGTACTTGTGCCACAGTCTCGTCTCGATCTTGTCCTCTTTGCCCTTGTACATATCGGCAAGCTTTGCAGGAGGAACAGGCGGACTGAACAGGAATCCCTGAACCTTTTCGCAGCCTATTTCACGCAGGAAGTCGTACTGCTCCTGAGTTTCAACACCCTCCGCAAGGGTCCTTATCTGCATTTCCTTTGCCATTGAAACGATCGACCTGATAAGACGTCTGGTCTTTTCGTCAAAGGAACGCAAAAACTGCATATCGAGCTTTATTTCGTCAAAGTCAAATTCGCGCAGAGCATTCAGCGAGGAAAATCCGCTGCCGAAATCATCCATCCATATCTCATAGCCTGCGTCACGGAAACGCTTCATATCACGCTTGAGCACAGTCGGATCTTTCATGACCATAGATTCGGTGATCTCAAGGTGTATCATATCTCTCGCGAGGCCGTACTTGTGGACTACCTTTTCGACTTCCTCAAAAATATCGCACATAAGGAAATCGAGCCTTGAAAGGTTGAGCGAAACGGGAACAGTAATATCGCCCTTATCATTTTTCGCCCTCATATCGCGGCAGATCTCCTCCAAGACATACAGGTCAAGCTTTGTGATAAGCTGATTGTCCTCCAGAATGGGGATAAAATCTCCGGGAGAAATAAGACCGCGCTCAGGGTCGATCCAGCGTGCCAGAGCCTCCATGCTGCACAGCGAGTCATTTATGGTGCGTATCACAGGCTGATAGTAGACGTGAATATTTCTCTCGTGAACAGCCTTGTCAAAATTCTGTATAATGTACGCTTCCATGTCAACATTTTTGCCGATCTGCTCGTCATAGAAGCGGATATAATCATATGAGTCCCTTATCTTATCGCAGGCAACCTTGGCAAGGTCGCAAATCTTTGCCACGTCCTCGCCCTCATGCTCTATCTCGAAAACTCCCACTTTGAGGCTCATGCCAACGTCTCCGTATTTCTCGCTGAAAGCCTCGTGAACTCTGCACACTCTTTCCTCGACAACATCTTTTCTTACGAGTGCAACAAAGTGATCGCTGCTGAATCTCGCATTGAGGTCTGTGCCTGAAACACTGTGTATCATTTCGCAAAGCTCTCTGAGAACCTTGTCGCCCTCGGTCTTGCCGTGCTTTACATTGTAGTATCGAAAATTGCGTATATTACAGTAAGTTATCGCATACTGCGTATGGAGAGACTCACCCTCTGCTTTCCTGAGGAGTTCGTTTGCACAGACGTAGAACTGCTCCTTATTGAGCATACCCGTAACGTTGTCCGTATTTGCCGCAACAAAGAGGTTCTCCTGATTTATCGGAGCAAGCATATCGACATTTACAATCCTGCCGTCATCGAGTTTTACAAGTCCGCCCTTATCCTCAACCTGAATAAGAGTGCCGCTTTTGGTGCGTACACGGAAACTCAGCGAGTGCTCCCTTGAAAGACCGCTGAGTTTAGTGTGGCGAATCACCATTCTCAGTCCGGGCATATCTTCGGCAGCGACAAGCTTTTCAAAGCTTCCGCCGCAGAACTCAATAAATTCTTCTTCCGTACCGCATTCAAAAAGATTCCAAAGTTTTTGGTTGGAGCTCAGAATTTCTGTTCCGGGATCATTTGTAAATACCAGAGTGCAGAAGGGAGAGGCTTCCAGCCAATACTTTATTGGAATATTTATCTCTGCATTTGGTGTCATTATTGGTTATCCCCCTTTATCAGTATTCAGACAGCATGAAGCAGGCGCAGTCTGAAAGACTGCACTCTGAAAAAGATCCGACCGTTCTCAGAACAATGTTCGTATGATGTCACATATTATTATACAACAATATTCATAAAAATGCAATAGTTTTCTCGGAAATTTTATACCTTTTATACTTATTTTTTATTTTAACTAAAGCAGATAATAAACAATAACTTTGAAAATCACGTCAATACGCGGAATAATGCCGTATTCACGCTCATGCTTATGCAAGCAAAAATCATAATATTTGCCGAATTGTAACCGTATGTAAGCGGATATTAATTGACTATTTTTTGCGTTTTTGATATAATACAATTGAATTTGTACTATGATTCAGGAGGTCAAAGCTATGAAAAAATTCTTGTCAATCATGATCATGTCAGCAATGCTCGTTTCAGTAGTCTCCTGCTCAAATGTTGCTATCATGGACGATACGTCAGGCTCGGAGACAACTACATCAGGAACAGCGTCTCCCGAAACTTCAACAGATCCCAATCCAGAGACAGCTGAAAATGTATCGGAAGATCAGAACGGTGCTTCCGAGGAGTCCGAACCTTCTGCGGAAAACGATTCATCTGACTCAGCTCCCTCTGAGTACTCAATTGCAGACTATGCAGACGAATGGAGCATGGACGGCGGCGCAGGTTTAAATCTCATGTACATAGACGAAAACGGAAACTGCACAAGTGTCTCGATACTCGGCGAGGTTTCAAGGTCACAAGCTACCGTGACTGCCGATGGAATAGCAAGAGGCGACGAAAACATGACATATGAAAACGGAGAGCTTATCGACTCTGCCGGCTATCATTACACACGCAGCGCAGCTCCGTTAAGCGGCAGCGATTATATCGGCGTGTGGACAATGGACGGCGGTGCAGGAACAAATACCATGCGTATCTTCTCCAACGGAACATGGAACACGGTATACGCAGACGGAAGCTCCTCGAACGGAACATACACCGCCTCGGATTCCGAAATAGCATTCAACGATGAATATGGCAACACCATGACTTACGAAAGCGGAAATCTCGTAGATCAGGCAGGCTACGCATGGATCAAGTCAAGCGCTGTTCCATATTAGGTCGTGTTGACACTAAGCCTAACAACGCATCTTTTCGGCAAAATTTCACGCATCCTGCGTTAAAAAGTCTTGACAGGCGACAGCCTGCCTGCGACTTTTTGCCTTGTCTACGTAAAATTTATGCTCGAAAATCTGCATATTATCTTAGTGTCAACACTCCCTAAGAACTTGTCCTAATCTTATATAACAAGTTCTAAAACATTATCAGAAAGAGCTTTCTCCTGACGGGGAAAGCTCTTATTGCTTTTATCCTGGACGCTTGCGTCAATGTCTGCTCTTTAATGCATCTATATAGAACTTTTCAAGCATTTTCACGTTCTTGAGAATATCATACTTTTCGATCTGAGCGGTGTGTGTATCAAAGTATTCCTTTCGGTTCAGCGCGGGAGCTGACAGGAGCGCGTCCGCCCATTTTTTAGGACTGCCGTTAATATCCTCCCATATAATATTTCCGAAATCGACTTCGTTTGTTATCGTATCCGAAGCAACGCACGAAAGACCTGTCATCTGTGCTTCAAGGAGAACCACAGGCAGTCCCTCAAACCTTGACGGCAGACAAAATACGTCCATCGCCATGTATACGCTCGGGGTATCATTCGTCTCACCATAGATCACTATCCTGTCCTTGTACGGGTGAGCATCGATCAGTTTTTTTACGCTCTCAAAATCTCCGCCTGCTCCGATCAGAAGCAATATCGCGTCCTTATTCTGCTTAGCCGTCTCCTCAAAAACCTTTAGCAGATACGGGTGATTCTTCTGATAATTGAATCTTCCGATGTGACCTATCACATATTTATCTTCCCAATGATTGGCTTTTCTGACTTCAAGCCTTTTCTCCTCGCTGTACCTGAAACGCTCAACTTCAAAGCCGTTCGGGAGAACCTTGAACGGACTGTCGCGGAACAGCCACTCACCTGCTTCCTGACCGCAGGCAAGTCTGTGTGTACAAAGCATTTTGAAAAACGGATACAGTATCCTATGCGCTTTCATAAATGAACAGGTCGTATTATGACTATGCGCGATACGAACCTTTATTCCGCACATCGCCGCTATCAGCAGTTCAGCAGTAATGGTCGCGCTGTTTCCGTGAATATGAACTATATCATACCTGCCTTTTTTCAACACCTTAAAAAGCGCCTTATAATATGCAAGGGAAGAACGTTTTCTGTTTGGAAGAGTCTTAATGGTTACTCCAAGTTCCTTGTATTTTTCAATATAAACCTCTGATACAGGCTCGCCTGCAATAACGCTTACTTCAAACTTATTGCGGTCTATATTGCTGCAATAGCTGTCAGCGACCTTGCTGATGCCATTCATGTTAAAATCATTCACAAGCATTGCAACCCTGATTTTCTTCATTAATTAACCCTCCATTAAATCAACTCAAGAAAGCTGTAAATATAGCTCAGAGTTTTAACTTATATATTTCTCCGTTACCTGATTTGCTTCAAAAACCTAACCAAGTTTCTTGGTAAAATCGATTTGACTCTATCTTTTAACTGCAATCCGACCTTTAAATTATCAATAAAATCATCTCGATCAATATTCCTGTAAAATGTATCGCGTTCTAATGGACGTTTTGTCGGATGTACCAGGTTTCCTTGTTTTACCATTGCCTCCTCTAAGGTCGCATTGATAACCCACCCTTCACTCTTTATACTGTTAAACAGCTTTTGACCTTTTTCTGTATTCACCAAAATGCTGGAAACACCTTTTTCTGAATAAAAATCCGGATGACTTTTTCCTATTCCCCAAAAATCTCCAATTGTCAGGTCGCCTACCCGATGAATATTAGCATAATCACACTGATAACAGCTCTCGCGATAGCAGTCACCCATCACAAAATGTTTTCCATAGCGATCAAGAGACAGTACCTTTGTCTTTGTCCTTGTCTTTGTCTTTGTTTTTAGGAGATACTGCGTACCCCACCCTCTTTTATCTTTTGAACGGAAATTGAAATATATAGTTTTCCCGTCAGTCTTTCTATCACGGAACTCTAAATATTTTTTGAAAAATTTTGGTGACGGAACTCCATGACAAATTAAATCGATTGTGTATAAGTTCTCATAGTCTTTTCCCAAGAACGAATAAAGTCCATCGATTTGGCAAGGCGTTCCCGTATAAAGAACCTTTTTTCCACTTTGCAAGTCTTTCTGAACCTGTGAGTATGTATCTCCTGTATCCGACTGTACATACTTTGAGGACTGGATTCGGGGCAACTCACTCAGATCATCTACTCGTATGTGCTTTGCTCGAAAGCCTTCATCGTAAGCCACTCCATACGACACACCGTTTTCTCCTATTATCTTCTGTGCAGTCAAAACGCCTACACCGCCAGAAGCAGATTGCATGATCTGTGCTTCATTTTTATTTCTGAATGCAAAGACAGAAATCGGCGCTATCGAATTATTTTTCGTCACCTGTGTCGGGCAATGCTTCACACACAAAGAGCAATCAATACACTTTTCTTCGTCTACGTAAGGATAAAGGAATCCTTCCTCTTGCTCCCTTATAACAATTGCTCTTTTAGGACAAACTTGTTCACAGCTTCTACAGCCAACGCAACTATTTTTCACATTAGATATATTTTTCATCTCAACTCATCAAGAACTTTGTTCATATACTGAACAGAGTTTTTTCTTTCATTCATAAGTATTTCATGTACAACTCCGAAATCTGCTGCAACATCTGCTGCCTCTATCGTAGGCATCTCATCGAAACCTCTATTCTCCATATGCGTCAACTTTAAGATACTGCGAAGTCTTGCACTTGCTTGTTCCGGATAGATATCAATAAACTTCGTTCCAAAAATCAAAGAGAAAGCAGTCGCATGAAAAGAATCTGTCACGACATATTCCGCATCTCGAATCAATCCAAGATATTCTTCGATCTTAGGACACCAAACCAAATGGCCTGAACGAATAATGTCATGCCAGTTATAACTAATATTCAGCACTTTCAGATTATATTTTTTAGCTAAACCTGCTGCATATTGATCGATCCTTTTATCGTGGTGCAGATTATATGTAACTACATATTTCTTATTTTTATATCGATCCGATACATACGGAGTCCATGCTTTCGCATCAAATAGCAAGGTGGGATCAAGCACCTGTTCTACATCAGATATACCTATATCTTGAAGAACTTTCACCCCGCTGTCTTCTCTTACAGAAATATGTCTGTACTTTTCTAACATTGGCACAACTTCATGTTTTTCATCATCTTTTAACTTTTCGCTTCCTATGCTGCTTGCATAAGAAAAGCGATAAGCACCATCAGGCAGAAAACTTAAATAGAACGGACGATCTACCCCCTCATTCCAGTGACTGTTCCATACCTGATCGCTGCCTGTACAATAAGCATCGGCCTGCGGGAGATCATTTATCAGATCCTGTTCGGAATAGTATGTCTTGTCCGTTAAGTTTATATGTTTTCTTAAAAAATCATCAAATACCAGATGCTTTTTATAATACGAAGGGGCAATCGCGATCTTAGCCATCAATAGCAGGATTGGATTGCTCCCTAATTTTTTGCTTTTATTCTTCAGTCTCTTTAATAATCCCTTGCTGCTGTATCGTTCCGGATAATAGTCGATGATTTCTGTTTCACATCCCAGTTCATTCAGAAACATCTGCGTAGCTAAAGTTTGAAGCGATGAGCCATAATTTCGTACTCTATGCAGGGTAATGACATCTATTTTCATTTCTACTTCACTTTCATTCGTTATATATTATCTAAGTAATCTCGTATGGTCTTTACCATCTTTTGTCTCTGTGATGTATATTTTGCAAATTCATGAGTTTTTACTTTTCTTATGAGCAGATCCAATTCATCATTTTCCTCATACATCATCACATAATTTTGTTCGGAGAATGATTGAGCGATCTGAACCTGATGATCGTCAACATGCTCTCCATACTTTGACAATCGGGGCACAACTATCACTTTTTTATCATTCTTCAGACCTGCGATGATTGTTGCTACTCCACTATGAGTTATCAGCACATCACAGTTTCTGATCTGTTCTTCAAATTCATTTTTATCCAAAAATGAAGCGTATTTATAATTTTTAGGTTCATAATCAGAATTCCCGATTTGTGCAAAAACTGTCTCCTTGATTTTCCCCTCATCCAACAACCGATCTATCATTTGTAATAATCTATTAAATTGAAATTTTTGTGTACCAAGAGCTACAAATATCATAATTCATCCTCAAAAGATTCCGCCCACATACTTTGCTTTTGGATATAATTTCAACAATGGCTCCCACTGTACCAAAAACAAATCTGCCAACGGATAAACAAGCCTACCTGTTAGTGACCGATTATTAACGCGTGCAAAAGATTCTATATAAATAACTTTAATGCCTCGGATTTTTGCAAATACGCAAAAAGGAAACGCTATCAAAGCCCCCGTTGTTATTATAAAATCCGGTTTTTCAACCTTTATGACTTTTGATGCACTTTTGAACAATTTAATAAAGTGCCACAAGAAGTTCTTTTCATGACGGTTTATTTGCGGAAGCGTGTATATTTTTTTCAAGTTAGAATCTTCGGCTTGACCGCCTTCCTCTGTAACATAAAATGTGTCATACTCGTCCGCAATTTCTTTCAGGCACATAAGTTCCTCCCAATGGCCTCCTGAGGAAGCGATAAAACAAGCCTTTTTTACTTTCCTGCAACCATCATTAAACTCTTTCATTTTAAAAGACAGTCCTTCCTGATATTTGTAAATATCATAAACATTTTAGCAAGCCAAAATGTTAAAATAATATTCACAAAAACATATTTTCAAATCCATGTATCGTAATACCGGACAGACAATACAATATACACGTTAATAATTTATTTTATCACATTTCCACTCTCTTTGTCAAGCCAAAGTTATCTGTTTTGCGGATCGGTTCATCCAGCATTCACGCTCGGCAATACTACGGCACAAAGCTGCTTCAAAGTCAACGTCCTGCTGCTTTGTGCGTTTGGAGAGTCCCTTTGTCCTGCCGCCGCTTCTCCGTATTTTTGCGGATATTGCGCGAAATTCAAGCAGTCCCGAGATATTCTCCTGCGTGTACCTCCTGCCGTCCTGATTCAGAACGACCGCATTTTTGCTCAGGCACATCGCAGCAAGACCGTAGTCCTGCGTCACGGCGATATCACCTGCCGAAACAAGGTTTACAAGACGGAGATCCGCGCTGTCCGCACCTTTATCAACAGTTATCGTGCGTGCGCCCTCACGCACGATAGAGTGCGCAGTATCGCAGATTATCACACATTCTATCCCGAATTTTACCGCCGTTCTCACGGCTATATTGGTTACGGGACAGCCGTCGGCATCTATCAGCAGTTTCATTTTTTCCTCCATGGTTTTTTCCATTATAGCATATTTTCCGCTATATTTCAAGCTTTCCCTTTTCTATCGTCCTGAACTCGGTAGGCGTCATATCAGTGTGCTTTTTAAAGAGCCGCGCGAAATAGTTTCGGTCGGCATAACCGCACTGTGCCGCGATATCCGTAACAGAAAGGCTCGTCTGCACCAGCAGGAGCTTCGCCCTGCGTATTCTCAGATTAGTGAGGTAGTTGTTTGGCGTTGAGCGGAATATCGCGTGAAACAGCCGCAAAAACTGTCTCTCGGAGTAACCCGAAAGCTCCGCGAGTTCGGAAACGGCTATTTCCTCCGTGAAATGCTGTTCCATGTATGCTACCGCGTCAGCAAGCTGTATATATTCGCTCCGCACGGAATTATCCGCCTTGTATCTCCGCGAAAGTATGAGACATATCTGTATGAAATGGCTGAAAACCGCCGCCTGCCACCCTGCATTCTTTCTCTCATACTCAAACATCATCCGATTTATCACGTTTTCTGCCTCACGGAAACCCTCCGCCGAAAGTTTCATAGCAGAGGAAAACCGAACATCGCTCGAATAGCGCGGTTCGAGAACAAAAAGCGCTTGAAATCCCACTATCTGCCGCAGGTCAAACAGCCTGTCGAACGCCTCGGGACGTATCATTATGTTGCATATGCTGAGCTTGTTCGGATTCTCATAGCCGTGCTCGATGTCCTGCCCGAGCACAAACACGTCCCCTTTCGAGACCGGATAGCTCCTGCCAGAGACTATATGCGAGGCTGAACCGTCCAGAACTATGACAAGCTCGGTAAAATCCTCGTGCTTGTGAGTGTACAGATCATCATTGTGGAAACCGTACTGTATATGTATCGGAAACTCAACATTTTTCGAGAATAAGCCGAATGAAAACGATACCATGTGTGCACCTCCCTGCCGCAGCGTATCACTACTAATGCTTATATTATACCACAAACCCAAGGCAATTGCAACAAGTCGGTTTTGTGCTAATCAAATGTCTGTTTCATCCTAACTCTGTGTGTGCAAACTGTGATATACTATATAAAATAAGCATGATTCACGTTCTTTTAAGGAGAAGCTATGAAAAAAGTGATATTTTCCGTTGCAGCCTCTGCTGTACTTGTACTCGCCTTGATAGTCGGAAATCTGCACAGTTCTTCCGACCGGAAACCTATGCGCGACATCTCCACTATGGAGCTTGTGCGTGACATGGGCATAGGCATAAATCTCGGCAACACATATGATTCCTGCGGCGACTGGATAAAGCAGTTCGGAGACGGTTCGGTGGAATCCTACGTTACGGCATGGGGAAGTCCTATGATAACCAAGGAAATGATACAAGGCTACGCGGACGAAGGGTTCGGCGTTCTCAGGATACCCGTTGCGTGGTCTAACAAAATGGAGGACGACGGCACTTACACTATCGACAAGGACTACATGGCAAGCGTTACGCAGGTCGTTGACTGGACTCTCGAATCGGGTATGTATGCCATTATAAATATCCACTGGGATAACGGCTGGGTGAATAAATTCCCAGAAAACCGCGATGAATCTATGAAACGCTACGAGACAATGTGGACTCAGATATGCGACAACTTCAAAAATTACGGTGACCACCTTGTGCTGGAATCGCAGAACGAGGAACTTGGCTGGGAGTCACTGTGGAACAGGTGGGGCGGTACGGACGGCAAAGCTGAATCCTACGCGCTCGTCAACGAGATAAATCAGAAATTCGTTGATGTCGTAAGAAGTTCGGGCGGAAACAATCCCAAACGTCACCTGCTCATTTCCGGCTATAATACCGACATAACGCTAACCTGCGACAGTATGTTCAAGCTGCCTGACGACCCAGCAAACCGCATGGCAGTTTCGGTGCATTATTATACTCCTGCCTCCTTTGCGATCCTTGAGGAGGACGCAAGCTGGTCAAAAGCGACCACGGTATGGGGCACGAAGTCGGACTTCGAGGAGCTTAACCAGCGAATGGATATGCTTAAGACCACATTTATCGACAACGATATTCCCGTAATTATCGGAGAGTACGGCTGTCCTGTCAAAAACAAGGAGCTTGACTCAATAAGACGTTACCTCATGGCGGTGTGCGTAGCGGCTTACAACAGGGACATCTGTCCCATTATGTGGGACGTTACCGACGCTCAGTACGACCGCACCAACTGCAAGCTCAAAGACGAAGCGCTCAAGCAAGGACTTTTTGCGGTTCTTGACAGCGGCAGATCTGTCGGGGAAGACGCAAACGCTGACTGAAAGTTCAGCATATCCGATATCGATCAATTCTAATACTATACCAAAAACCTCCTGAACTTTGTCGGCTCGGGAGGTTTTCGCTCTTTATCTGAATTTTTTTACGCCCTCGTACAGTCTGTTCAGCCCGTCTGTGAGTGTTGATCTCGGGCAGGCTATATTCAGACGAATGAATGCTTTTCCGCACTCGCCGTACTGTTCCCCTGACGAGACATACAGTCCTGTTTCCTTTCGGATAAACGAGGCAAGTTCGGAAGCGTTCGGCGAGACTTTACTGCAATCTATCCACAGCAGATACGTTGCCTCTGAGCGAACAAGAAACAGCTCAGGCAGTTTTTCCGCAAGGAATTTTGCCGTGTACTGCTTGTTGGCGAAGATGTATTCTCTCAGTTCATCAAGCCACTCTCCGCCCTCGCTGAACGCGGCAACTGCGGCTTCTACGGCAAAGGCATTCGGCTCGGCGACTTCATCTGTATTCAGACTGCGCACAGCCTTGTTGTAAAGGCGCGGATTCGGAGCATAGACTGCCGCCGTCTGCAATCCTGCAATATTGAACGCCTTGGTCGGCGCTATGCAGGTAACGCTGACCTCGCGACAGGTCTCGCTGACCGTGGCAAACGGAACGTAGTTTCTGTTCGGATCGGTGAGGTCACAGTGTATCTCATCGGAAATCACCGTCACATAGTTTTCGCGGCAGAGCTTGCCTATTTTCGCAAGAGTTTCCGCGTCCCAGATCTTTCCGACAGGATTGTGGGGATTGCAGAGTATCATCAGCGTTGTCTGCGGATCGGCAAGCTTATCCTCAAGGTCGTCCCAGTCGATCGAATACCCGCCGTTCTCATAGACAAGCGGCGATTCAAGAACATTTCTGCCGTTGTTGAGAATTGAATTGTAGAAAATATTGTACACAGGAGTCTGTATCAGAACCTTTTCCGCAGGAGTCGTAAGCTTGCGCACAAGGCTTGATATCGCAGGAACAACGCCCGTGCAGAATATGAGCCGCTGCTTTTCAATGTCAAGCCCGTGGCGGTTTTTCCACCAGTCCGCATAAGCTTTGTACCACTCATCGGGAACTATGGAGTAGCCGAAAACTCCATGTGCCGCACGTTTTTTAAGAGCCGCCGTGATTTGCGGCGCAGTCCTGAAATCCATGTCAGCTACCCACATGGGGAGCTCATTTTCAGCAACGTCCCACTTTAGGGAATTACTTCCCCTGCGGTCTACTTCAATGTCAAAATCATACTTCATGGCTTTCCCCTCTTTCTCAGACATTCACCGCTTTATCGGCTCTGCAAATTATCTTTGTGAGAGTCGGGTCTATCTTGTCCTTCTCCATGATAAGCTCGCCTATCGACTCAGCCGTTATAGTGCCGCTTTTGGGATTTATAACGCTGTTGACAGAACCGCTTATATCCGCCTGCACAGTTGAATACTCAAAGGCGAGCGTAGTATTTATAAGCTTGCAGTTCTTCATAACTAGATCGTCTATGTAGCACATTCCCTGAAGGCTCTCGACCGTGCAGTTGACAAGGGTGAGATTCTTGGCGTTCCAGCCGAGGTATTCGCCGGAAATGAACGAGTCATAAACCGTAACATTGTCGCTGTTCCAGAAAGCGTCCTTGGAAAGCATCTTGGAATTTTTTACGGTCATATTCTTGACTCCGTCAAAGGAGTAATTGCCGTAGAGCGTAAGACCGTCTATCTCCACATTTTCGCAGTTCATGGCAAAATAATCGCCCCTTGCGACAACTCTGTCCAGCTTTATGTTCTTGCAGTTCCACAGGGTCTCAGCCGCGTTGCTCATCGAGACATTGCGGAGCGTTACGCCGTCACAGCGGCGGAAATTCTTTGGCGCTTCTATCACACAATCCTCGACCGAGATATTATCGGTGTACCAGACTCCTGCCCTTGCCATGTCAAACCATGCCGAGTCCCTGACACTGATATTGCGGCAATACCACAGCGGATACTTCCACTTGAACATACTGCCGTACACCCCGATATTGCTGCTCTCCTTCAGCGGAGACTCGCCGTCCGTGAATATTGTATCATATATTTCGGCGTCTTTCGTGCCGAATAAGGCTCTTTCGCCTGTAAGGAACTGATTCTTTATGACCTTTTCCATGTATTTTCCTCCTTGGAATTGAACATCGCGGGAATTACCCGTATTTATTATACTATATATATTTTAAAATAGCAAATATCATTTATTGCCAATATGTCAATATGTAAAAATATGTGTATTTATCAATGTGATTGATTCACAGCCGAATTTGTGGTATAATTCATAATAGTCGGCAAAAGCTGACTGCAATCGCAAAGGAGACATCGAATGAATGAGATCGTAACAGAAAAAACCAACTTTCTGCACCTTGTCAAGAGAGTCCTGCTGCTGAGTATTCCGGCTATACTTGCAGAAATGACCTCAACAGTCATGCAGTACATAGACGCTGCCATGGTCGGAAGTCTCGGCAAAGAGGCTACCGCGGCAATAGGTCTTGTCAGCACCTCAACATGGCTCATCGGCGGTATCTGCATATCGGCAGCTATCGGATTTTCGGTGCAGGTCGCACAGCTAATCGGAGCCGGAAAAAACGAGGACGCGCGCAGCGTTTTCCGCCAATCCCTCACAGTCGTAATGCTGTTCAGCATTCTCCTCATGGGAGCAGCCATATCAATAAGCGGCTTTTTGCCGAAATGGCTCGGCGGCGAGGAGTCTATACGGAAAAACGCCTCAGCGTATTTTCTCATATTTGCTTTTGGTCTGCCGTTCGAGCAGCTAAGAATGCTGTCGGCACAAATGCTTCAATGCAGCGGCAACATCAAAACGCCCAGTGTGCTCAACATAATGCTCTGTGTACTGGACGTGATATTCAACTTTATTTTCATCTTCCCCACAAGGAGCATTTCGCTCCCATTCACGGGCAGCGTGGTAACTGTCTTTGGCATGGGACTTGGAGTAGAGGGGGCTGCGCTCGGAACTGCGCTCTCGGAGGTATGTATTTCGCTTACCATGCTGTATTATGCGTGTGCGCGCTCGGACAAGCTTGCACTTAAACTCGGCGGCAGTCCTAAACTCAGGCGGCAATGCATTGCCAATGCCGTCAGGATATCTTTGCCTGTTGCCTTCGAGCATATCGCGACCTGCGGCGCGTACATTGCCGCAACGAAGATAACAGCTCCGCTCGGGAGCACAGCCGTTGCCGCAAATTCTCTTGCCGTGACCGCTGAAAGTTTCTGCTATATGCCCGGATACGGCGCAGGAACTGCCGCAACAACGCTCATAGGTCAGAGCCTCGGGGCAAAGCGCAAAGATCTCGCGCGGAAATACGCATGGATAACCATTATAATGGGTATACTCATGATGTCAGCTGCCGCAGTCGTCATGTACTTTTCCGCTCCGGTTATGTTCTCGATACTGACAAAGTCGCAGGAAGTCCGCATTCTCGGCGTAAGGGTACTGCGGATCGAAGCCTTTGCCGAACCTCTGTATGCTGCCGCGATAGTCTGCTCAGGAGTTCTCCGCGGTGCAGGAGATACCCTCGTACCGAGCATTATCAATCTCGTAAGTATGTGGGGCGTGAGGATAGTCCTCTCGCTTGTACTGGTCTCAGGAATGGGACTGGTCGGTATCTGGCTCGCAATGTGCATTGAACTGTGTTTCCGCGGAACGCTCATGCTCGCAAGAACCATTCACGGAAAGTGGCTCAACAAGGTGGTAATTTCCGAAAATACGCAATAACGCAAACCGACCGTATCTGACAAACGAGGTACGGTCGGCATTTTTATAACCTTTCCACATAGGAATAGTTCTTATCTGAGGGTATCAACAAATCTGCGGAATGCTGCTGCGCCTTCTTCGGTTCGCTTGAAAACTCCTGCGTCCTCAAGAACCTGCTCAAAGACCTTTCCGACCTCATGCCTGATTATTGATTCAGCATTTTCCGCATTGAATTCAGGGTGAGCCGCAAGTATTTCGCCTGCCCACTCAGCGTGGGAAGCCGTCTGCGGATCTTTTGAAAGATCTGCTCCCGCGAGCATTCCCTCGCGCAGTTCATCAAGTTCAGAAGCAAGACGCGACGGCAGGATAGCAAGTCCCATGACCTCGATAAGCCCGATGTTCTCTTTCTTGATGTGGTGAAGCTTCGGTGACGGGTGGAATATTCCGAGCGGACGCTCATCGGAAGTGATGTTGTTCCTTAGGACGAGGTCTATCTCGTATTTTTCCCCGCGCATTCTCGCGATCGGAGTAATGGTATTATGGGGAACACCCTCTGTCTCGGCAAAAATTCCCACGCTGCTGTCGGAATATCCCCTCCACGCGCTGAGTATATCTCCGCAGGCAGCGGCAAGTTCGGCGCGGTTGTCGGAACTGAGACGTATGACTGACATTGCCCACCTGACTATACCTGCTGTGACCGAGGGATATTTATCAAGCGTGAAATAGCTCTCAACAGCGGCTCTTGCCATCGGGAAATCATAGCGTCCGCCCTGAAAATGCTCATGTGTAAGTATCGAACCGCCTACGATCGGCAGGTCGGCATTAGAGCCGATAACATAATGCGGAAACTGCTCTATAAAGTCAAAAAGCTTATCGAAAACCTCGTTGTCGATAACCATAGGGACGTGCTCGGCATTGAAAAGGATACAATGCTCATTGAAGTAACCGTAAGGCGAATACTGGAGATACCAGCGCCTGCCCTGAATATCAACGTTTACGGGACGGAGATTCTGTCTTGCAGGGTGGGTCGCATGACCTGCAAAGCCCATGTTTTCGGCACAAAGCTGACACTTCGGATATCCTACTGCTTTCTGTGTCTTTGCCGCTGCAATATCACGGGGGTCTTTTTCGGGCTTTGAACGGTTTATGGTTATGTCCAGCGTTCCGTAGGCGCTCGGTGAGTTCCACCTGATGTCCCTTGCTATCCTCTCTGCGCGGACGTAGTTCAGAGCCTTGCTGAAATCATAGTACCAGTTGGTCGCAGTTTTGGGAGACTGCGAGTACTTTTCGCGAAATACCGCATTCACCTCGTGCGGCATGGGAGTGAAAACGCCCATTATCCTTGTATCGAACAGGTCGCGCTGAACCGAAGTGTCTCCGATAATATCATTTGCGGCAGCATAGTCCGCAACTGCTGCAAGAAGCTCGCCCACCGTACCGCTCAAAGGTTCTTCATCACGCCATTCGCTCAGTTTCAGAATGTCCATAAGCTGATTTCTAACGACAAAAACGTCGTCCTGTGTAATGAGTCCGGAATTTATCGCATGGAGTATAAGTCCGCTGACTGCCTTGTAGATCATAATATTTCCCCCTTTTCAACGTCAGGCGATCTCAATGCCGCCGACCGGTCTTACCGTCATTATATAGCATGAGTTTTCGCCGAATATCCTGTCCATTTCTGCCTGATAAGCGTCTGCGAGATCATCGGGCACAAATGCCTGTATCGTACCTGCAAAGCCGCCGCCGTGAACTCTTATCGCTCCCCTGCCGCCGAGTATCCTCTTGCCTGCCATGATCGCAAGCGGAATTTCCTGATTAGTGGGTTTGCGCACAGAGTAGAGATTTTGCAGAAGATCCATGGAAGAATCGCCCGATTCGTTCACAAGCGCAAGAAAACGCCCGAAGTCGCCCTCTGCGAGTGCCTGCTTTTCAGCTCCTGCCCTGCGGCTGTCGGCAAAGAAGTGAGCCGCGCGCATAACCGCCCTGTCGGACGTTTTTCTGCGGATATCGGGCATTTTCTCCCAGAACTGAGCCTCGTCTGTCTCACGCAGAAAGCTCTTGCCGAAATATTCCGCAACAGCCTCCATTTCGCTCCTTACTGCATCATAATCTGCGGTAAGGTCGCAATGACTGCCCTTGGTGTCCGTGATGATAAGCTTGCAGCCTGCACTTTCAAGGTCAAAATCTACCTTTTCGATAGCCGGATCATCAACGTCCGCAAAATCTATGAAAACAAATCCGCCGACCGAAGATACCAGCTGATCCATCAGACCGCTGTTCTTGCCGAAGTAAACGTTTTCGGCAAACTGACCTATCTTGGCGATCTCCACCGCTCCCGCACGGTTTTCGTTGTAATAGCTGTCTATGGCGGTTGAGATAAGATTTTCAAACGCTGCCGAGGAAGATATGCCGCTTCCCTGTATAACATCAGAGGTCGTATACATATCAAAGCCGCCTATCTCAACGCCCATTTGCGCAAATCTTGCAGCAATTCCGCGAACTATAGCCGCAGAATCTTCCTCACCCTTCTGAACGCCAAGGTCGGAAAGCGTTACCTCAAACGGCTCATATCCCTTGGATTTTATGCGGATAACTCCCTCATTATGGAACGCCGCAACGCCTATCACGTCAAGATTTACTGCTGCCGCGATCACGCAGCCGTGCTGGTGGTCAGTATGATTGCCGCCTATCTCCGTCCTTCCGGAAGCCGAGTAAACGTGTATGTCACCGCGCTCGGGATAGGTCTGTGAAAAGCTGTCAAGAGCCTCCACATAGCGTGCTCTCTGCTTTGCTGTGCCGTTCTTTTTGTAGAGAAGCTCAAGCTGACTGTCAAGCTTTCCCGATATAAGTTTTTCTCTGTATTCGTTTATGTTCATAAATATTCCCTCTTTATTCACGGGCAGCACCGGCTTGCCCTCAGTATCCGCCAAAAAGGCATTTGTTTATGCTCACGGGGACGAATTTTTATAACTTGTTCTCATACACATAATTGCCCAAGCGTATCATCTTAACGCTGTGCGGAAATACCCGTCCCTCTCATATGCGTTTCACTAATTATATTATAGCACACCTGTTCAGCATTAACATACACAATATTATCCGTTATATGCACAAAATAATATTTCTCTCTTGATTTTTTTACAGCTTTGGGTTATACTGTTATTTAAAGACAATGCTGTATAAGCTTTGTGCAGTATCACCTCTTAACCTGCATTCATCGGGGATTTGTCAGGATAATTCTGTTTATAAAGGAGTTGCTTTTTCATGTATGCCAATACTGCCTATCTCAATAATCACCTGCCTGAAGTTATTGATAACTCAAAGCCGCTCATAGTAACAAGCTGCGGAAATTATAAGATGAAAAGTCGTCCGTGCTTTGAAACCAACCGTCCTCACGGCAGAAAAGACTATCAGCTCCTGTTCATAGCCTCGGGAAAGGCCCACTTTTTCATCGGCGGCAGCGAGCGAGTCCTATCCGCAGGAAACATGGTTCTCTACCTACCGAATGAGCCTCAGCACTACACTTATTATAAAGAGGACAGAACTGCCGTCTACTGGATACACTTCACAGGCTCTGAGGCCGGCAGCCTGCTGAAATATTACCGCATAATCGGCGAGGACAGAGTCATATACGTTGGCGCTTCACCCGATTACCAATGGCTTTTCGGTCAGATAATTCAGGAATTGCAGCTTGGCAGACCTAAATTTGAGGAGCTTGTCTCGCTCCACCTGCGCAATATCATGATACTCATCAGCCGCTCTATCGAAAGCCGCAAGACCTTCTCGGACGCCACCGAAAAGGAGATAAGCCTCGCTATGTACTATTTCAGAAATAACTACGGCTCGGAAATCAATATCGACAAATACGCCGAGTCACGCAATATCAGCGTTTGCTGGTTCATTCGCTGCTTTAAGCACATCACAGGGCAGACTCCGCTGCAGTATCTCCTCTCGCTTAGGATCTCAAACGCTCAGAACCTCCTCGAAAACACCGACTACACTATCGCCGAGGTCGCCGAAAGTGTCGGATATCAGAACGCGCTGTATTTCAGCAGACTTTTTCACAAACAAATGGGTATCTCACCCCGTGAGTACCGCATGAAACTTTCCGCCCACGAATAAACAGTCTAACTTGGCTTAATTTCGGCTGTATTTCGCAGTATCAACTATCCGCAGCACCGCAGATCTCCCGTAATTTATCCTTACACAACGTCCTATTAATAGTTAAAATAAAAAAATATATCGAAACCTATTGACTTTCCTTTGCACCCGTGGTATACTAATATAGTCGCAGGTGATACTGTTAAGAAATATCGCGGTGTGGAGCAGCTAGGTAGCTCGTCGGGCTCATAACCCGAAGGTCGTTGGTTCAAATCCAGCCGCCGCAACCATATTGGCGTGACTAAAAGAATGACGCGCACTGAGAAGCCCGATTTATC
>ERZ773194.853-NODE-853-length-37533-cov-15.816025_pt1 | contig 37533 bp, 37 predicted proteins | sample MGYA00511240_ERZ773194 | MGnify/ENA primary metagenome ERZ773194 (study PRJEB29015, sample SAMEA2737774) | human gut metagenome | biome: human gut; feature: human-associated habitat; material: faeces | place: China | collected 2012 ... | reverse complement strand
GGTTATGATGGAGCCGCTTGTCAGATTTGAACTGACGACCGTCCGCTTACAAGGCAGATTTTATCATTAAGGTAAACTAAAGCATTTTATTATATCATTGTAATTTCAATGTTTTTGAAATTGTATATACATCTAAATTATATTTGTTTAGTACTTGTGGCGTGTGGCTGACGTGTGGCTTTTCGGTGGAGTTTAGAAAAAGAGCGCATCCGCGCCTATGGCAAGTCCTTGTGTCTGGCGTGATTCTACCGCTTGTGCAGGCATGGCAACGGCTCCAACTGCTCCAACAAGGCCATTTTCATAAGCTTCCGCAAATGTCCTAAAGGCGTCCGCTGCGTGAGAACACCTATTATGCAGGGGGGTATCCCGTTCAACACCATGTGCTCCTGCCGGGGCCTTCTGATAATTCTCCAGGGCATTTACGCCAGACATATATTCCACTCCGTCAATTTTCAGGGGCCGGGAGCATCGCTCATGAAAAATGCAATGATTCAGGAGGCGCCGTACCGCAAAAATACCATTCCACACATCGGAAATGCGCGGCACTACGGACACATTGAACCCTGCTCGCCTCAAATACACGTCAAAGGTAATCCCGTGGGGATCTCTCCTCCCTGCGTCGTGGGGAACCAGATGTTTGTAAATGGGTCCAAACATCACTTCCCACTTCGTTCGGATGAAATTGATATACCACTCCAAGGGCTTTTCATTGGCCTGCAAGCAATCCATCACGTAAAACTTGCCGTCTCCCCTCACCTGCCAGAGCCAGAGAACCATATAATCAGCCATGCCAATATCCCAGGACACGTAATAGGGAGCCAGGTCGTCCTTTTCAAATTCTCCGCACAACCTCCCTTTGGATCTCAACATATCAATGTATGAGCCATAAATAGACCCTTCCACCAATGACTGAAACGCCTCTTCCGGTGTAGAGGGATATTCCTGACGGACCAATCCTCCAAATGTTTTGTATTGGGAGGCGTACCAACGCTTTTGGGCATCATTCAGGGAAATACCGCACCTTAACCTCAAATCCTCGAAATACTTTTGCAAATCCTCCGGAAAACCGCCTCCCTGTTCATCATCAGCCTCAAGGAAATACTCCGGATTTTTCCACCAGGGGAAGAAAAAAAACTTCCAATCCAGGGAAGAAAGATGTTTGCCGACCATTTCCATGGACGTCTTGGTCATCTCGTAATTGAGGCCAAACTTTCCTCCCTCATGGGTGGATTCTCGAACAATCACTCCATCTTTGGAAACGGCATTCATGGCCCCTGTCACAATCTCGCGGGCCCGCAGAGGGGCGTGGGCCGCGACGTATCCAAGTTCTGAGACATGCAAAAACTGAAATGTGCCGCCACGGAGAGATGTGCCGGCTGTAATTTTACTCCCATTGGAAAAAGATACCGTCGTTTTGGAAGGTCTGGCTTGAATCTCCCCTTTAATGAGGCGTCCTAATTCGGCCAGGGCAACGTCTTCTTCCGTGGGAGAATCCGGTACATAATCCAAACTCCTGTAAGCCAACTCAATTTTGCCAATCTTGCCAGTCCCATCCACCAAAGTCTTATCAATGATGCCGCAATGGAAATTGGATCGGAACAGGCACATGTCCAGCATCAGCATGGCCACATACGTGGAAATTCCCAGCTGGCGCGCTTTCAGAATATCATTCCTGTACCATAACTGCTCATGAAGCCGCCGCTGGGCCCAATTCAACTGGAACCTTTGCATCTTGCCCTCTTTATTGATAATCCAGTAAAGGTGATTTAATCTCCACACGCGTTCGGAAAGTCGTTCTTTTAGAATCTCTATATTATTATCCATTATGCCTGAATAGCTAATAAATTGAAATCGCGGTTGCCGGAAACGCGGATGCCCACCATGGAATCGTAATTCCAGCATCCATCAGAAACTAGAGAATGCCATCCCCTTGTTAAAAACGAAGACGGGGAACGGTCCAGTACATCCCAGCGGGTTCCGTCGATGCTTACCTCAACACCATCCACCAGTGCATCAGAGCCAAAGAAAAACATCACTCCGCCGCTATGCTGGCGGCGTCCAGCAGCTTCAAGAGAAATCAGGGCGTTAGTCTCTAACACAGACACAAAATCCCTACCTCCTGGATCCTGAAACTCATTACCCGGCGCCAGCACCTCAATAAACCGTCCATCCTCCCGCTCCACCAGGGCAAACAGCAAATCCGCCTGATCCCCATTGGGCAAAACGGCTACCCCCTCGAACACTCCTTCTGTCGTGTACCGGTGCCAGGCATGCACCTGGTGCATGCTATTATAAGTCATCAGCGCCAGTGCCCCGTCCCGGCGTACAAACACCGCCCGCGGCTCCGGCTTGCGCACAAAAGCAACACCCCGGCACCCACCGCCGTCGGCCAGCACATGATCGGCAAACACCGTCAAATCGCGGGACACAAACCCGTCGCTCTCGTAATCATACCCGTACTGATACACCCGTCCGCCGCCCCTCTCCACATACAGCACCTTATCGGTCGCCATCAGGGCCGGCACATCGGAAGAACCCACAAACCCGTGGCTATCCGCCCGCGCATTGGCGTAAGTCATCACCCCCTGGCCTCCGGACACCGCCCACTCCGCGTCCGCCGTCCCCAACAGCAGCCGGGAACTCTGCGCCATCAGCCAGCAAATCCTGTTCTGTGTTGTGGTGCTCAACGTCAAAGCCAGCGCGGAATCATCCTGCTTCCCCACCTCGAAATGATTCAAATCATCCGTCTTGCTCAACCACACCGTCTGCGGCTGGGCCTGCGTAGCGGCCAGCACCAGGCGCTGCTGAAACACATCCACCAGGGAAGGAAACCCGTACACCCCCCGGAACGCCGCGAAACTCCACATCAACGACTCCCCGGACGGGGGTACACCCTCCGGAACCGCGGACACATTATCCCAAAGAGAATACTCCGCGGAAGCCGTCACCTCGGCCACCTCCGCCTCCATCCATGCCGTACAGGCCGGCACCTCCAGCTGCGCTCTGGCCCGTTGACTGACGGAACCTCCGGTCCAGGTCTCCATCCTCACCACATAAACCCCGTCCTCCAGCACCGTAAAAGACGCCTTCTCCATCGTGGAAAACACAGACCTCAACGAATAAGAACCGCCATTACCCTCGCAAAAAGAACACACATTCAACGTCGAATTCAGTCGAATCGTCTGTCCGGCATAAACGCAGACAAACCCCTGCATCGACACAACTGTACCCGCCGGAAGAAAAAAACGATACATCTCAATCGACCCCTCCGCAAACCGGTCCAAACTCACCTCTGCCTGCTCCCATTCCAGGCGCACCATGCTCCCGGCGCCGACATCATCCGTCGTCAACCCATCGGGCTTCACCGTCAGCATCCGTCCCTCCCTGGACACCTCAAACCCGCCGTCCACCTTGGCCCCATCAATCAACAATGCGGAAAAAAACGGCAGGCCCTTCTTCTCGAAAAAATCGCAAAAATCACTCCCCAAAGGCAGCGTCAACTTGCGCACGTCGCTGGTAGACAGGGAATGCAGCCGCAGCACCACATCCTTCTTATAAGCATCCACCACCAGCTTATTCCCGCAGGAATCAGCCGGAAACCCCTGGCTGGGATCGGAACCGTTGGAAAGCTGGGACTCATACAACATCAGGCGTAAATAACACTCCTCCCCCGCCTCGTTCCCGGTCAGCTGCAAATTGGAAGCGGCCCCCACCGGGGAATTGGACGTACCAAGCAGCTGCCAATCCTCATTCGGAAAACGCCGCTCCACGGCATACGTGCCGTACCACTCCTTATAACAATAAAACGTCCAGGTCCCCTTGCAGGTAATCGTATTGGAATGGCAAATCACACCCTTATGAAAATGCTCCGGATAATCCGCCGGAGACGTCAGGCCATCCACAAAATCCGCCGCCCCGTTAAAATCCCTGTCGCACGTCCACCAGGACCAATAACTCCCCTCATTGAGGCAGAGCTTTTTCCCAGCCGTGAAAGTGCTGGCTGCCGTAAACGCCTTGGCAATCACCCAACCCTGGCGAACCACGGCCCCCGTGCTGAACCCGGTCTGCTGGGGCACCGTCACCTGGACGCGCATCACATCCCCCTCGTTAACCGCCGCATCCGGATCGGACGCATGATCCCCGAAAGACACCCTGTAACACCCCTCATCCAACGTCAGGCGCACCGGAAAATCCCGGAACTCCTCATACCGCCAGGGGCGGGCCTTAAACTCATAGGGAGCCAGGGAAAACGCGCCCTCGTCATCCCGTTTCAGCACCATCAGCTCATGCGTGGGGCAGGCCAGAAACAACATGCTGTTCACCTGTTTGTGGCGCAAAGAGGAAACATCGTCCTGGCTCCATACGGAAGACAGGGAGGCAACCACATCCCCCTCGGCGGACAACACGCGCAACAGGGAAGGGGACACCTCCACAAGAAAACGGTCATTGGTGGAATAAACATAAGGCAAAATCACGGAACCCTCCAAAGCGGCAGCCACGCGCCGGAACCCGCGGCGCCGGGAAACGCCGCCCATCTGGCCCAGGTCCAGATTCTCAATCCTGGAAGCCCCACGGTGAAAATTATCTAAATCCGCCCGGACGGCAGAAGTAGGAGAAAGCTCGCCTCCGTTGAAAGCGCATCGAATCATGTACCATCATTACAACAAAAAGCTGAAGGATGAATACAACCGTAACTTGACTAAATCTACATGGTTAGATTAGTGAAATACTTTGACAATCGGGATATGAAAGGATTACATTTTCCTCTATGGCAGATCAAAAGTCTTTGTCAAAAAAGAAACGTTCAAAGCGGAATTGTATGTGTGGCGTGCTCATCATTGTTTCCGTACTTTTTATTGCATGGCCTTTCATCACATGGATAAGCCTTGGTATAGCGGACAGGTTGTTTGAAGGAATCAATTTTCCAGAAACCTCCCGTTTCGGGATCAGTGGAGATATGTATGGAGGATTAAATGCCTTGTTTGCGGGATTAGCATTTGTTGTATTGATTTATACAATATTTGAGCAACAAAATGATTTTAATAAACAGATTTCCGAAATGAGGAAAGATAGAGTAGATTCTATGGTTCTTAATTATACAGGATTAATACGCGATTCTGTAAAAAATTTATGTGTGTTATACGATATGATCGGAATAGATAAAAAAGAATCAAAAGGTATAAATGTTTTGAAGGATTATCAACGTCATTTTTTAACAATAAAATCTTGGTTCGAGGGGAATATAGAAAAAATGCCAACAGATAAAGAAATTGGTGAGGAAGTTGCTCTAGTTTCTCATTATTCAGTCATTATGGCTCCTGTAGCTTCTACTTGTTATTCGGCATTAAAGAAAACAATATGTATCATAGAGGATTCTCAATGGGATGAGGATTATAGAAATATCTTAAAAAATGATTTATGGATGATAGTTTCTCAAATACCTCCCAATTTTTTATCTCTTTTATATATATCGTTATTGATGATAAATAAAAAAGATGATGTTGAAAGAGTTCTTCAGTATTTTCCTTCTAATATCTATAAAGATGATTTTGTAGAAAAATATCTTCTTATTTCCCCATTTCAAAGTGAGGATGATATGTTAAACTATGTGAAATCAAATATAAAATTTCATCCCTAAACCAACGGTTCATCCTTCACACCGTCCATTAACCCTGGGCGGTGTTCTTTTTCTTCCGGTGCGGCATCTATCCCGTCAAACTCAATCGGAGCGGCTTTGCCATTATCAGGATGTACAAGATGCTCCTGTTGCGTTCCGGCAAGCACCGCGGCAATCTGCGACAGGCCGGGAACATCTACCGGTTCCGGCTCATTGTAACCGGCCAGCTTGGAAAGCTCCCTCACCGCCTCAATCTTGCCGGGCATCTTCTTGCGCATCCCTGAATCTGTGTAGGCAACCTCCTGGCATAAAGGAGAATCTTCTCCTACTTCTCCAATCGGTGTACGCAACACAGCAGTAAGAAACTCAAGGCATTCCTGCTTGGTGGCAATCGCTGATCTGTCCAACTGGGCATTCAATTCATCAATCATTCGCAAAACTTCGCCATCTTTGGACAAACGAGAAGCCGCCTTACTGGCCGCGTCATTACTCATGTCCTTGCGCTTGTAAGCTTTACGGTATGCGTCCGCTTTGGACAATTTTGACTCAACCAAGAGCCTGGCAAATTCCTTCTTCTTCTCTGTGGCAATAGATGTTTTATCTCTCTTAGGCATGGTCTTTCATCGTTCGTGTGATCGCGTCTTCCAATCGTTTACGCCCTTGTGCCGTGAGGAAATAACCTTTTTTGAATCTGCCGCCATATTGGGAGGTAGAAACGTCTCCTGCACCGCAAAGGGTATTCAAGTGAAAGCACAGACGGCTGGAAGATACGGAAACGCGGTTGGCAATTTCTCCGAACCGAATGCCGGGATTAAGACCGATACAGGAAAGAATGGCTATCTGAACCGGAGACATTTTCAGCCGTGAAAAAGCAGCAGACATGATAGACATCAATTTTAACTCCGACTGCTTCATCTCCCCTCCTCCCTTCTCATATACCGTTCAAAGCAATAATCCGGAGCGTCCTTAACCTGGCACACCACATTATTGCCGCGGTAAAGCCGTGACGCGATACGTGCATCCAACTGCTCCCCGATATGCTTCGGCAACAAATTGGACGTGAGCATCGTCCATTTCCCCAGCCGCCCGTCAACCACACGGTTAAGAGCGGAAAGAATAGCCGGGGAAGAATTCTCCGCGCCAATATCATCCAAAATCAGCACGTACACCTCTTTAACCAAATATTCAATAAACGCCCAATCCCCGGAACGAAGCATGGAAACCACCTTCTGCCACTTCCAAAACTGAATGGGCAGCGTGGGGCGTACTTCGGTCAGCGCATCCCTGGCAGCCTCGGCCAAATGTGTCTTACCCACCCCGGAAGCCCCCAGCAGGGACAGCCAGCGGCGCGGGCGAACCTTATTCACCACATCGTTAATAAACCACTGAACTTCCCGGTGCATGGCCTGAACCTCCGGATGAACGGACTCGTCAAACCCGCCCATATCATACCGTACCGGCTTATAACTGCGGACAATCCCGTCCTGGGAAGGCACCGCGGAAACCTGCCCGGCCAAATGTTGAATATCATCCATCATTCGTACCTCCTTCCCGCGTTGGCGTCATTCCGTCCAGACGCGCCTTGCTGCCCCCGCTGCGCGTTGTTGGTAGCCCAGGAACGGGCATACTTCCGGGCTGCAGGCTTCCAGTCGGCAAGAGGAATCCCCTTGCTATCCCTCCATCCACGGGCAGAAAAATCATCAAAAAACGACTCTGCGCACCGTCTCAAATCATCCCCCTTGGGAGCCATAAGCTGGGCCGCCATGAAAAGCCGCACATCCTCCGCGCTCCACGGGAATTGCTCTATGCCTCGGCTTACAGGCAAATTCTTCGCATCCGCATCCGTCTTCGTATCCGAATACGCATCCGCATTCGCATAAGTAACGGGTTGAGGCGAATCGTTACGACCTGTTACGAATTTCCGCAGTTCGTACTTCTTGTCGGAAACTTTCAGCACTTCGTAACCGTTCGGAAGCGGCCATTTGGGCATGGACTTCCCCTGCTGGTCGAACCCCAGAATCATCAAGTATGGCTTCTCATTGTGAGAATAAAGCAGAATAAGCCCCGCGGCCTCACACGCGGAGAGGCAGCGTTGAATATTGCACTCGCTCATCTTGTCGAGTTGGAGAGGATACAGCGCAGAACGGAGAATGGGCGTCCTGGCGTCATAAAGGCCGTAATCGTCTGCCACAGACATCAGGCGTCGGTAGAACACCTCGGCCTCCCACGAAAGGGAGGCGACGCGCCCTGATGTCAAAATAGCATCTCTGATCAATCGTGTTGGCATATCAAAAAAGCGTCAGTTGGAGGGTGTAGTTCATCCACAGGATTCAATCTTCTTGCCGCCCTGCGTGTCGTGGGAAACCTTGCACTCCTTCCGCCAGCCGGAAAGATGCCTGGAATAAAGGTCGGAATCATAACCAGACAGAACAACCTTGCCTTTCAAGGTCTTCAAAAAGACAAGAAGCCGCTCATGGTCTTGTTGATCGTACTCGTGCGCGTACCTCATGCGGCTACTGCGCGAAGACTGCACATAGGGCGGGTCAACGTAATGTAGCGTTTCCGGCGTATCGTACCGGGACATGACCTGCAGGGCGTCCATGTTGTTGATCTCAATGTTCCGGCGCCGGAGTTCCGCCGCGCATTCCCGCACTACGTCGGGATATTCCCGCCATGTCTGCGGATAGGGTGTTGTGCGAAGTAAGCCATTGCGCTTGAAACCTGGTTTGTGGATTCCCCCGCCGTAGCTCATCATACTATTGACGGCAAAGCGGAGAGCATCTTCAACAGGATCTTCCGCAATCTCAAATGACCGGGCATAGGCGGTTTGGGCGTAGGGCGTCAATTCCAACAGGCTGGCCAGCCGTTCGGATTTTTCCGGATCTCTCAACACCTCGAAGAAATTCACCACCCGGTCATAAAGGTCGTTATAGACCTCCATCCAGGCGGGCTGCTTATTCAGGAGAACGGCGGCGGAACCTCCGAACGGTTCAACGTAGATTTTATGAGCCGGAAAAAAGCTGATAATCCAGGGGGCAATGCGGTTTTTGCCTCCAAGGTATCGGGCCAGAGCCCTTTTACGGGGGGCTCTCGTGTTCATGCAGCTATCCTCCTTTCCACAATCTGAATTCTCCTGCCGATATACCACATGACCGGCACGGCCATGCTGTTTCCCGTGGCTTTATAGCGGTGGCTGTCCGGGCAATTCGTAGCAGGTGTTCTCTTCCACGGGATTTGCGTCCAGTCATCCGGGAAGCCCTGCAAACGCTCGCATTCCCGCGGTGTCAGGCGGCGCACGACATAGTGCCGTTGCAGATGCACCACAATCGGCGTATTGCCGCCTCCTGTACCGTACTTGGCCGACACGGTGGAGCAGACATCCCCCATTTCACGGACGCGGGAATCCTGGGCGTGGTTCTCATAAACGAAAAATCCATCGCGGAAACAATACTGGTCGCCCGTCCATTTGTTGCCATAATTGGCATCAAGCGTGGGCGCCACATCAGGCACCAGGTACGCCCCGCGCTGCCTGAAAATCTCCTGGTCGCTCATGCCGACTCCTGACTTGTGGGCGAACAAGGTGGGGTGGACTCGTCCCCCATCCCAATGCGAGCCCTCAAAGCGGCTTCCAGCATCTCCGGCAGCTTCTTTCCACGCCTTTCGGCACGCCTCAAGATCCCCCGGCACGCGTTCGCCGACAGGTAATAGCGCGTCGGCACAGGCCCAGTTTCCAGCACCTGCCACAGCCAGGACAAACACACGTTTTCGTCGCTGGGGTACTCGGTGCCATTGGGCGTCAAGCACCCTCCACGCCACGGTTCTTTTGGGTCCGGCCACCACACCGCTATTGGGGTGCTTCCTCCCTCCCCCTGGAGGGATGACGGGGGCGTCAGCTCCGCAAAGAGCGCCCAAGAAGCATCCAAACGCATTATCCGGCGTAGATAAGACTCCGGGGACATTTTCCCACAAGACCCATTTAGGGGCAAAGTAGTCAGCCATGCGGCAGAAGGTGAGGCAGAGGTTTCCCCGGTCATCTCCGAGACTGCCGCGCTTTCCGGCGACGCTGAACGCCTGGCAGGGGGTTCCTCCGACCAAAAGGTCAATTGCTGGTATATTCCATTCATGGTATTTTGTCATATCGCCGAGGTTAGGAATGTCCGGAAACCGCTCGGCGAGGACGGCGGACGGAAAAGGTTCAATTTCGGAAAAAGCCACGGGGGCCCATCCCAGGGGTTCCCATGCCACGGATGCGGCCTCAATTCCGGAGCAGACGGAGAGGTATTTCATTCTCCCCTCCTTTCCAGTATCGCCGCTTGCTCGTCAGTGATATACTGCCAGCTCTGCGGCGGACGGGTCAGTCCAATGGCAGAGAGGGGCACGGCATTCAAAAACAGTTCGGGCGCTCCTATTCCCCAATCCCAACAGGGCAAATAATTTACAAGTTCCGCAAATCCTACCCTTGCCTGCGCGGCCAAAATGCGAATAGCGTTTTCACCTCTCGATTCTGTAACTAAAGAGGCTCCGTACATTTCACATTTTCCTATAATGGCATGATTTCCGTTTTTTCCGCTTTCATATAAATAAATGGTTGTATTCCCTCTCTTAAATTTCAAGGGTGCTGTTTTTCTTACCTCGTCGTGTTTTTCGTCATTAAGAATATATCTTGAATAAGGTCGCCTGACGGATAAGAGGATGTTAATCATTGCTCCCTCCTTTCTGATCGAGTTCCCAGGGCCATCTAATGACATGATTATCTGCAATCGTGAATACTGGTCTTCCTTCACCTCTCCTCACGTCCATCATTGCTAGATTTTTATTAACGTTTATCACTTCACAAATGCTTCCATCCTCTACTTGCAACTTGTCCCCCGGCCAGACCCTCATGATGGGTGGGAACAGGGAAACAAGCCTATCCATATCTTCAATACATGCCTTCTTGGTTTTCCAAAAATGGGAACTCTGGAAGAAACAATTGTAGCAACCAGCAACCCAGTCGGTTGTTATTCCATGGACATCATATCCTCGAATGGGTTTCAACGGTACACCGCAAATAGGGCATTTAGGCGTTTTCATCGTCCCTCCTTTCAAACACGATTTCCACCTGTCCGGCGCGGGTAAGATCATGCACGCGGTCAATCCCCAGGCAACGCAGGGGGCCGTCGTCAATCTTCATGGCCTTGCACGCCCCGTCCTTATAATATTTACAGCGCGTCAGGACATTATCATCATCGGGCGGGTCTCCCTTGAAATACCAGATTACCCGGTAGTGAGTGGGTACAAACTTCTGCCCCTTCAGGGCTTCCCAAGTGATTGCCCACGCCATCGTCCGGGCACGTTGTTTGGCAGACACCTTCTTCTTGTTTGCCACAATGGCCCCCCTCTGCGTGAGGGGAGTCTTGGCGTTAGGCGAGAGTTCCCGCGGCGTGTGGGGCAAGGTAATGGTCAATGTGGTCATCATGCCGCACCTCCTTCCACTTCCTTCACGGAACCCTTCGTGGTTTTCGATTCGCCGTACTTCGCCAGCAACTGCCGCAGCCATTCGCGGCTGGCCTTCGTGGTCGCCTTCGGATCCGCCGCTTTACGGACCGCGTGCACCAGTCTGTCCAGTTCCGTGATGCCGACTTTGCAGCATCCGGCAAACGCTTCCGCCGTCACCTCGTCCGGGAACACGGCATTCAACGCGGAAAACGCCCCGGAAGGATCCGTTACCGTGAAACTGGTGCGTCCGGGCGCCATCTCAAAACCGGGAATCAGGCCGGCGGCCACATCCTGTTCAAACCGGTAATCCACAGCCGCCGCCCATTTCTTTGCCGTCTTCGCCAGGCGGTAAGCCTTCACCTTCTCGGCAGGGGAAAACAACTCCCACTTATCCCTCTCCGTAGTAATCAAAGACGCCTGCTCCACCAGGGCCGCTGCCTCATGGCACACAGCCTTGGCCCGGCAATACCGGCAAGCTTCCTCGCTGCAATAGCGCGGGGCGTCCGGGGCCATAGCCGCCTTGGCGACGGCGAGAGAACGTTGTTCGGCCTGGTCAATCGCCTCGGCATCATAAAATGCCACGGATGCGGGACCGGCTACCCGCGGCTGGATAACAGCGGCGTAAATGCCTTGATGAATGACGTTGTCATTCTGCTCCTTTTGGGCCACCAAAGGGACAAGGGCCTCAAGCTGGCGATTGGCCTCGGCGGAATCCACCTCCACACGGCCAAATTTCCAGTCCGCCACCAGCATGAAGCTGGCATCGGGGCAATTCACTTCAAACAAGGCGTCCCACTGTCCGGAATAGTACGCAGTCCCGAACAGGTTGCGGTAAAACACTCTTTGTTCCGTGGAGATCAGATAAAACACGGCGCCGGGATGATCTCTCTCAATCATCTCTTTCACCCCGTCCAACATACGCAGGGCGCGTTCGCAAAGTTCCACCTGTTCCGCAGTCAAGGGGGCGCCTTCCCAGGGTTCCCCGGTCAGCAACTGTTCCATATAGGCGTGCAGCAAGGTTCCTTCGTTCGCCGCGGCGGAAATTTCATCCGGGCAAGACTGCTCTAAGGTAAAAGAGCCGGGACACAGCGCCAGCCGGCCAAATGCGGAGGCGGAGGGCAGCCCCTGGCGGGGATCATAAGTCGATAACGTATCCATGTATCTGCTTCTCCTTCCTATTGCGCTTGAATTTCAGCCAGCACAGCCTGCATCTCTCCCAGGTTCCCCAGGCAATCTTCCAGCTTTGCGGTAGTGAGCTTCTTCCAGCTATCCACCTTGCCGCCGGACGCCTTCTTAAACACGGCATTCAACTCCTCTTCCGTGCAAGACATGGCTTCCATCAACCGGATATGAGGAGGCGGAATCTCCGCGTCGCTTTTGCCGGGGACCTCCGCGGCAACTGGGAGACGCGGGGAGTCAGCAACCTTCTCGGCATCCACAACGTCCCCCATGGAAGCCCTGGACTTGAACAGGGGCGGCTTAATATCCGGCTGGCTCTTGTCGGCAATATCTTCCGCCTCTCCCTCCACGCTCAATCCCAGCAACGCTTCCGGGCAATTCGTCCGGGCGAAAAAAGCCGCGGCACGGTACTTGTACATCTGTTCTGGCATCGTCTGCCACTTCTTCCCCCATCCTTCGGCCTTCACCATCTCCGGGGTAATCCAGGTTCCGTAAACATTCTGTCCCGTTTTCAGCTGGGCACACATTCTCACACCCTTCTGAAAATCCTCCTCATTACGGTACTCGAACCAAGTCGCCGAGAACTTCGGGCAGATATTCACAAGAGCAATAGCAAACTGTCCGGACCAGGACGGGCGATTCTGAACCACGTAAAGATTCTGCATGATCATCAAAGGGTCCATCCGTAGCCGCAGGGCAGTATTCAGGGCGATGAAGCAAGATCCGGGGTTATTCTGGTAGGTAACAGGCACCATGCTGGAGGAGGCAAGCATTTCGGCGGCCTGCTTCGCCATCTGGAACTGTTCACTATTAGCAAACGCTCCCAGAACGGACAGTTGCTGTCCTTGCTCTTGTAAAGTCAGGGATTCTGTTGTAGTGGTATTCACGTTATTAGTATTCTATTGGTTAGCTATTGATAACAGGTCGGGGTTCGGTTGCCGCCGTCCCCGGCCAACTCATTGTTTCCTCATACCGTGAGGGCGGGACGGTTTTTCCAAACCGTCAAAAGCTTTCATGGGGGAGGGAGACTCCGGGCAAAACCCGGAATGCGGACTCTTGCCGGCCTGCAGCTCGGCGTTATCCAGCTCCACCGCCAGCCAGAACAGACTTACAGCGGAAAAACCAAAGGAGCAGGCTCCCAGAAATTTGAAAAAACTCTTCATGCCGCAGCCCCCTTTCGTCTTCTGCGCGGGGGAAGAATATTCATATCCACTCCATTCACTTGAGGCTTCTGCGCATGATCCTGCTGGTGGATATAGCGCCATACAGACAGGGCAGGGAACTCATAGGGGCATCCGGCGCTTCCTGTTCCGGGCAATGCCTGAATGCTGCCGTCCTGGACAAGGGCAAGAATACGCTCTCTTCCCCAGCCCGTCATGAACCTCACGTCATCCAGAGTGACAACTACCTTGCCGCGGAAGGCGGTAATCGCCTGCGCCTCGTCGGAATCAGGCAATAATCCCACGCTCGCCGCCTCTGGGGAGGAAGGAACAGGAGAAGAAGCAGCCTCCTTAAGAACCCTGGCTATGGTTTCCAGGGCATCCGCCAGACTCTTCAACGTTTTTTCATTCGTGCTCATATTCGGTTAATTAAAATGGCCGCCCGGACGGGACTTTACGCCGCCCCGCGCCTGCCAGACCGTATTACTCTTTTCCGTTTCGATTTGTGTTTTGGTTTCAGGCCCCACCTGGGCCGGGCGATTAGTTAAAGCTCGTGCCAGCCGAGCAGCTTCAATTCTTCGATCAGGGCTTCTTCCATGGTTCAGTCGGTATGTCCGTCGGGATTGTCGCACTGTGAGGCGTGATCCACTTCCCACTGGTCAATCGCCAGCGTCAAATCGTCCATGAGGCCCTCCGCTTCCCGGATGGCGACGTATTCTCCATTCACCCGGATGCACCGATCCTCGTTATCGTATTCGACAATCATGCCCGCTCCTTTCTCATCTGATCCAGGGTTCTGTTTACCTGGCGTATGATGTGTTTCTCTCCCAGGCTGATACCAAGCATCAACGCGGACAAGTAGCCTGCCAGGTTGAGCATCGTGACAACAATAAATTCAGTCCAGTTCATCATTGATTATTTGTTAGTGATTAATATTGGTTGTTATTACTTAAATAAAAGTGGAGAGCCTGCCAATGTAACGTCTTGGCTTTGAATGTGCTCGTATTGCCTAAATTCATGCGCATGCCGGCTCATTATTCTTGAAGATGAAAGCTGTCAGGCTACTATTCCGTTATGCCTAAATTCATCACAATAGAAGATTCTTCTGGTCGTCCCCATATCGTGAATGTGGATTACATTGCTATGATTGATAAAAATGACGACGGAACCTATACCTATATTCTCACCATCCCTAACGCGAATTCTAGATTCCGCATCATTCATTCAAACTACCTCCTTTCCTTCTTTACATCTGGCAACAATCACTAGTTTCTCTTTCCCCCATTCGGGGCAAGAGACAGCTAATACCAGGAAACCTTTCCCCAGAACAGGGGAAGGACAGGAACTTATTCTTTCAAACTCGCGTATTTCCCCATCTACTTCGAGGAAAATGGGGCCGAAAGCGGAACAGCTCTTGTCCCAGTCATCTGCTTCTTCCTTGGTCAACATCCGAGCATTCCTCGGTAATTCTGTATTCGTATTCATCATCATTGTTAGGTTTGAAATAATTAGGGTTATCGGGTAAAATCCCGTCTATGGAAATCGCCACGCTTGGCCCACTCGCGGAGCTCCTTAAAACGCTCGCCATCAAACACACGGACTGCGTACTTGCTTGTGCCAGCGGGATTTACCTCATCACCCCAGAGAAACTTCTGATACCACTTGGCATCTCCGAGTGGACAAACCAGCACAACCACGTCGCATATATCATCTTCCTGCTTAGTGTTTCCATTATCCTGGTGCGCATCATGGGGAAGCTCGGCGGCAATCTTCTCCAGCTTTCTTCCAACCGTGCCGCAGAGAAAAGGAACGAACGTATCTTCCAAAGTCTCCCCAAAGACGAGAAGAAAAGGCTTCTCTCCTTTGTTCAATCCCAGAGCGCCGAGCTTGAACTCGACCCTGCGGACAAAAGCGTCCGCTGTCTCGTAAACAAAGGATTCCTGGTCGATGTTGGTACCATCCGCATTCACCCCAATACATGGCGTATCTTTAGACTCTCCCCGTTTGCTATTAAGAAACTCTATCCGGACGACTAAATCTTCTGTTTTCATGCCGCGGGCTTCCTGGGGTTCTTCGAGCGGGGGAGATCGCGGGCCGTGGTCAGTACAAACCCAAGCCTTTGAGCTTCTCGGATAAGAAGGGACTTCATTACTTCTTTGGGACGTATTCCTTGCTCGGCATAGGCCAGCAGACAGTTCTTGATGCCGTCCTCCATTTCGCTGAATTTGATGATTGAGTACATGGCGTATTGCGTTTGATGAATACAATATTCCGTATATGCTGACATTTTTCAAGAAATATTTTCCGCATTTGCTGAATATCCTATCAAAGAGAATATTGACATATCACCAAAATGCTGTATTATCAACGCATGACGCCAAGTAAGAACGACATCAAAAAATGGCTCAAAGCCTCTAGGAAGTCACGTGAATGGCTTGCAGAGCAGTGCGGTGTTAACAAAAGGCAAGTTGACAACTGGTTAAGCGCGGCTCGTCCTGTGCCCTCAAAAGCCCTCCTCATCATTCAGCGTCTTATGGCGGAAAAAACCTCTCCCATTTCTCCCCAGGTAGAACTTGATTTCACGGACGAGGAATGGGAGGTAATAAGCGCAGCCATGACCGCCACCCAGCAAACGTTCATGGAGTTTATCAACAGCGCCTTCCGTAACGCGCTCAAAGAGTTTGCAGACATAGCCCTTCAAAACGCCGCCAAAGAAAAAGAAGCCGCCCGTAAGAAATTTACCTTGGTAGAAACATTTACAGTCCCCCCCTTGGAAGCCCAGGGACAAATCATCGGCAACATTGCCGCCGGCAACCTGGCGGATGGAGACACCATTCCGCAGGACATCCGGCTATACCGTGAACTGGAAAAAGGGGAATACCTGCTGCGCGTGAACGGCCACTCTATGGAACCTTCCATTCCGGACGGCTCCGTAGTCATCATGAAAAAATACACCATCCCCCCCATCCCCAAACCCGGAACCATTGTTCAATACCATGATGAACGCGGCGTGACGCTCAAAAAACTGGTCCGCAGGAAAAACCCGGAAACCGGCAAAATGGAATACACCCTCCATCCCATCAACCCTGCCTTCGGAGACATCGAACCAATGGACGGCGGCAAAATCTCCGCTCTATACGTAGAAACCCTGGACAGGTGGGAGAAAGCTTGACGCTCCGGGGAAATATGTTATAGGTAAATCCTCTTTTTTATTTTCCGTTAGCCGTCCACGTTGGGAAACGCGGGCGGTTTTTTGTTGCCGCTCGTCATTCTTGAGGCATCGAAAGACCGGGTAGCCACAAACATACACGAGGAGGCTTGCCAGCTCGCATTCTCCTGACGGACAGTCAGACGAACACGACGCAAAGAATCAGGAAGAACAGGGAGAGAAAGAGGTAAGTCTCCATGAGGGTGAGAATAGACTAGGTGGAAAGGTCAAACAAGATCGGAGTAGAAATCCATAACATATTAGACGTGATGACTCCAACTACAGAACTGAGTAGAACAATTCCAACACCACAACAGAATATTCACACTCCAGAACAAACCTCGAAGAAAAGCGCTTGTAATACGGTAATAACCGTGTATATCGTGCTGGAGCAGACAAAAAATGAATCTAACAAGTGTGCCTCTTGTGTTGTCTTTTCTGAAAGTATAGTAGTAGAATGAGTTTTCAACCATATGAACGGTAAAACAAACCAGAATCCACTTATTTCCATCGCAAATAAAATATCTGATGAAAATGATTGTGATTTTTTATTTATCAATGCACCTATTAATTGGTCAACTTACCATGAACTAAGGCAATTAATTCGTTCTAGAAAAAATAAACATGAAAAATTAAGATATGTTTTAACCACATATGGAGGTTCCTTAGATGCTGCATATAAAATTTCTCGTTTGCTGCAAGAAACGTACAAACATATTTCTATCATAATATGGAACGATTGTAAAAGTGCTGGAACTTTGTGCGCAATTGGTGCGCATGAAGTGGCTATGGATGATTTAGGGGAACTAGGCCCTCTTGATGTACAAATTTTACGTAGCGATGATTTTATTTCTAGAGATTCAGGGCTCGTAATAGAAGAAACATTTAAATGTTTAGAGAGGCAAGCCATTTCTCTATATAAGAAAATGGCTGACGAAGTGAAAAAAGCTGGAAAAATATCATTCGGTAAAGCGGCACAAGTCGCCATTGATATGACCACAGGTTTAATGGCTCCTTTGTATGCTCAAATAGATCCTCTAAGGATAGGAGAAAATAGTCGCTTCCTTCAAGTAGCGGAGCATTACGGAAATAGACTTAATGATATAACAAAGAACCTTAGGCCCGGCTTGTTGCGTCATTTGACTGTTGATTATCCAGATCATTCTTTTGTGATTGATAGGCAAGAAGCCAAAACAATATTTAATATTATTCGAGAATTGACGGAGGATGAAATGGAATTCAAAAATAATCTTAACGCAAGGGCCTTAAATCCGCAGACATTGTCACAAGATGCTATTATTTTTTACGCAAATGATGATAATATTAAAGTCAAAGATGAATCAAAAATAAAGAATTAGTATTATGATTTTTTTACAACAAGACAAAAAAGAATCTCATAAAGAACCTGAGAGAAATAGAAACATTATCATTCATAGTTCTACTCATACAGTTAAGGATGATCAGGAAACAAGAAGAAGGGCTTTGGACTTGTTAAGGAAAAGTACTTTGAATGAAAAAAAAGTAGATTCTAAAAGAAATATAGTAAAAAAAACCCAAACAAAAAAGGAACAATAGAAAAACCTTGTCAGTAATCCCCTCTAAGATGCTCCAACACCTTGGAGGGGGGCTTTTTGTTCTCACCTCACCACATCCGCCAACGTCTTCACCGAATTCATCAGCGCAGCCCCTAGCGTCATGTACTGTCCAATAGCTTGAACTGTCTTGCTCGTCATTCCACTTGACGAACCCACCCGCAGAACCGAACACTCGTCTTATCCAGACCATCAGCTTCATGTAATCCTCAGCTATTGAAAAGCCTGATTCTTCCATTCGGACAGCGTCCATTGAAACTCTCCCCTCTTCTCGTATCTTCAACATCACTTATGCGAATACGAGATCTGATTAGACGCTTACGAAATGCCGGATTCATTCTGCAGCAAGGACAAGGACGGGGTTCCCATCGTGTATACGATCATCCTCATGGCCAGACGGTGACTATCCCGGGCCACGATAATAACAATGCCCCCCACTATCTTATAGCTCAGGTACGGGATGCTATTGAAGCTGCAGGTGGAACTTGGGAAGATTAACAGCACCTGACTCCATTCAGGAGTTGCCCCTATCGGGGCAGCTCCTTTTTTTGTTGAATGCATCACCTCTTGTTTTCCCTTTTCCGGTATGATAATTCTGGGGAATGCACTCAAAAAGTGACATCAAGAAATGGCTCAAGGAAAATGGAAAAGACTGTGACTGGTTGGCCGAACAATGCGGAGTCAGCATTCACACGGTCTATGGCTGGATGTCGTCACGTCGTTCTATCCCTGCCAAATCACGAGTACGTATTGGAGAACTGATGGGGGAGGTGAAACAACCCCTGGGAGTAATTCGAGGAGTGCAGGCGGGAAGTTTTGAAGCCCTGCAACTGGAAAACACCATCCTCCGGGCGTGGATTGCGTTGCACCTGAAACCTGGTGAAGTGGTAGACATTGATAAATGGGTAAGAAAGAAGATGGAAGAATCGTAGAACACTTCGCCCCTTGGCCTCCGGGCCAGGGGCTTTTTTGTTACTGCTACCTAGAGTCGAGAAGGAAATATCTCCTAAAATGTTGGAAATAATCATTTCATAATGCTTTTGAAGGAGTTAAGCAAATTATTTACAACTCTCTTTATTTCATGGTATTATGAATTTGTATGAAACTATTCTCTCTCATTTTAGCTGTTATTTCCCTCACTTCATTCTCGGAGGCGCACCCTGGCGGCTTGGACGCCAACGGCGGTCACTACAACCGCAAAACAGGGGAATACCACTACCACCGGAAACCGGCAGCCAAACCGGCAGCGGAAGAAAAAGCGTACTGGATCAGCTCAACGGGCAAAACCCATAACAAAAACTGCCGGTACTACCGGGCTTGTAAAGGACGAGCCAGCGATACGCCCAGCGGAGTGAACTGCAAGATTTGTGGGGGATCAAACAAATAGTTAGAAAAAGTATGAAAAAGGTGGTGCTATTTATTTGCTTATTGAGCATTGTTTCTTGTGTATCTCCTCAACAAAGACAAGCTGAATTAAATATTCAGTTGGAAGAAGCGGTTAGATCTTCCGATGTCGGGAAAGCAAAAGATTTGATTGAAAAAGGAGCAGCTATAAATAGTGTTCGCCAACATAGATACGATTTTAACCCATTATTAGAAGCAGCAAATAATGGTGATGTTGCTATGGTGAAATTGTTATTAGATAAGGGGGCTAATATTGAGACAAGATACAACACAGGAGAGACAGCATTATATTTTTCAATATCATCAAATAAAAAAAATGAACAACATTTTATAGAAACAACAAAGTTACTAATATCAAGAGGGGCTGATGTAAATGCCTTATGTGGAGATTCTACTCCTCTTATAGCTGCTTCTGGAGGCAATCATTTGGAAGTTGCTAAGATTCTTTTGGAAAATGGAGCGAATATACATCAAGGAACAAAGAGTGTATACCCTCCAATATGGCAAGCAGTGTTATCTAATAACTCAGAAATGCTTCAATTGCTGATTAACTATGGAGCAGATGTTAATACTAAGAATATTAAAGGATGGACACCTTTATTTTATTTAAGAGTGCATGGACATAGGCAATCTGATATTGTGAATTTACTGATTAAAAACGGAGCCCATTTATAGCCAGCGCTACGCCCAGAGGCAATAACTGTAAAATCTGTGGAGGAGTAAATAAATGGAATTTACTATTTTAAGAGAAGATGTAAGCTTTATATTAAGTATAATAGCAACTATAGTTAGTGTATTTGTAGCATATCGTCAATATTCCCGTGATAAATTAAAAGTTGAAGCAAATTTTAGATTTGCTATAGGATGTTGGGGGCCATACACAAAGCATTATATAAGTATAGAAATTATTAATAAAGGAAGAGATGCTGTTTACATTCAAAATGTATATTTTCCATTGCATAATAAACAAAATTACTTTTCTGCGAAAGCCAGAATTTCTAATGGAGGGACGTTTCCTATTAAATTAGAACCATTTTCTAACGTTTCTGTATATTATCCACAAGAGGATTACGAGAGAATGAAAAAAATGGGAGCAAAATTTGCAGAAATAAAATTGGGAACAGGGAAAAGTATAAAAACAAATTCTTTCCCAACTGATTAATTACTAATATTATAGCAATAAATAGAATGCATGATATCTTTTCCCAATACTCTTTCCATATGAATTATTTGGGAAATATCACTCCCACGATTATTTTCAACAGGCAAGTTTTTGTATCTACTTCCCAACCCACTTATCCCAGTCCGCACCGTTCTCCTGAACGCTGCGGACTGTTTTAAGGGCAAACTCCGTCACATTCAGCAGAAGCGCCATCGTCAGGGCGGCTCCTACAGCAGCGGCGCCCCCCTTGGTTGTCCGTGGAGAAAAAGCCACCGTCCCCGCTACTGCGGTGCGTAAAAGCTCGTGGAAAGAAAGGGCGTCATCCTCCCAGGGCCGTTCCTTGCCGTCAAACAACTTCCAGGCGTTGGAAAACGCCTTCCCGATATCCGCCGCATTAGAAAACGGCACCAGCAAATTATTCCCCGGCATAAAAGCATGATACCCGCACAGCTTCGCAAGCTGCCTCACGCCCTCACCAGCCAGCCCGCTTACTACAGGAATCCCCATCACGGGCCCCATCACCACATCAAACAGGGCGTGCCACCACTCCCGTTTCCGGCGGCGCTTCTCGTCATCGGTCATGAAATTAAGCAGGCCATTCAGAATCGCAAGCACCACCCCGTGAGAAACCCACATCAACCCGGCCTTCCCCCATTGCCCGCTGCGGGCCAGGGAAAACACATTGCCCATCGTATTGATTGACTCGCCGCCCAGGAACAACATCCCCGCCTGCATCCAGGTTCGGTGCTGCGCGGCCAGGGACTTCTGCAGCTGCGTCATCGGCTGACCCTTGCGGGACAGGGAGCGCCGCACCTCCGCCATGGCGGCCGCGTCAAGCTCGGCCTCCGCAGCGTCCGGCGTCTCACGCTTCATCTTCCGGTAAACCGCATCGTACAAAATAGCCGCGGAAATCGCATTCCCCTTCATATCCACCCGCTCCAGCAAATCCATCCCCTCCCGGTTCCAGCGTTCCAGGCGGGACACCCGGCGCCCGGCCTCGTCGGCCCCCATGGCAGCCAGCGTAGCGCTGAACCGCGTCTTGTCGCGGCTGTCCAGCTCCGGCAGAGCCTCTATCTCGCGCACAGGCTTCACCAGCTTCCCGGCGTGATACCGGCGGACGGCCCCCAGCCACTCGGCAAGGCCAATCTCGTCGGAAGCATACATCGCGTTAATCACTGTCGTCACCTGCTTGGTCAGCGTCCCCACGCGCCCGGCCAGCAGCACCCGCGCCGCCGCGCCGGAAAGCCGGTTCATCAGGCGGTTCATATCCAGGTGCCCCCGGATACTCTCCGCCCCGGCGCGGTCAAACGCATCCGCCCAGGCCATCAGCTTGCCCACGGCATCCCGCCCCAACAGCACCTCCAGGCTCCGGCCCGCCTCGCCATCCTCACCCTTAAAATTCAGCAGGGCCCGCAAATCACGGCTGATCTCGGAACCATACAGGTAAAGATCCTGCTCGGTCATGGCCGCCATAAACGCCGTGCAAACATCCATCTCCAAATCCAGGTGTGCCTGATGCTTCCGGCGGGCGTGAATCAACCCGAACTTCCCGCCTGTGGCCGCTTCCCCGTAAGACGCCGCATCAGCAATCGACTTATCAATCGCCTCCATCGTCACATCGAAAAACGCCCGGAAATAATTCTCCGTCAGCGGAAACGGCGTGCCGTAGCGCCTCTCGGTCATCTCCTGCACCTGTCCGCTCCGTTCATTCAATTTCTCTCTCAAGGCGTAAGCAAACTGCATCACCTCATCCCCGGCAAACCCGCGCAGCTGGTCCATCACCTCCGCGTCAAACCCGCGTTCCGCCAGGGCCTCGGTATAATCCGCCTGCTCGGACAACAGCACCAAATACGCCGCCTCCATCCGGGACAGGCCATCCAGCCGGAAACTCTTCGGCTGATACCCCTCTTTGGCGTACTTCGTCCTGGAGCGCAGCATCTCCGCCCGCTCCCTCGCAAAAACCTTCTGGTCCCCGTACCGCTCCCACTCCTTCTGCGTAAACACGCGCTCCATGTGCTCCAATGCCTTCTTCGCCTGCTTGGCGGAAATCTCCTTGCGGCGGTGCCCGAACAGGGCGTTCACCTCCTTCTTCAAATCCTCGGAAAGCTTAAACTCCCTCAAATAAAGCTGCACCGCTTCCAGCCCGTGGGACTTCACCTTCCGGCGCAGCAAATGAAGAAGGCGTTCCCGGTACAGGGCGTTTGCTTTCCTGTTCCAATCCGGTTCCCGCTCCACAACGGAAATCCCCGTATCCTGCTTCATGCGCCCCTCATAAATCCACTCGGCAATATCATACCGGTCCGCGGACCCCGCAATCTCCGCTACGGTATGATGCACAAAACGCAGCATCTCCTTCTCGCTCGCCTGCCGCTGCACATTAAACCGCGCCGCCCGTTCCTCAAACTGGCGGGCAACCCCGGCAAACGGCTCCACGGAAGAAAGCGCCTGCATATACTGATTAAAATTCATCAGATAATCAAACAGGGAAAGGGGCTTCTTGGGGAGGGCCCGCAGCCTCGCCTTCCGGCGGAACGTCGCCATCCTGTTATCATCCAACTCCCCGGTGGCCTGCAGCAGTGGGGCGGCCATGGCGGCAACCTCCAGCTTCTTCTTCTCCGCTGCGTTCTCCCAGGCATGGCGGGACGTGGCAATCAATTCTCCAAGGGCCGCGCCGCACTTCTCCGCGGTATTCACGTCCATCCGTTCATAACAGGCGTAAACCTCAAACTCCCGCTGCGTTACGGCCACCTCTTCCAGCCTCCCTTCCGCGTCGGGCAGCGTCACCAGCACCAGCGCATCCGGGGCCAGATCCTCCCACCTCTTCCCCTCTTCGGCATCCTCCGGAAAATTCTTCTGGAAAAACTCATCGTACTGGCTCTCGGTCATCTCCAGCAGGCGCAAGCACCTCTCCAGCCTCCGGTAACTCTCCGCGTCCATCTTCCCGCGCATCGGCTTCCCCTGCGGATTCGTCCGCGGAGCCACGGAAGCCGCCACGCGGCGGATGCGCCCCAGCGTCCGGTCCTTCCGGAAGCGGTCAATCTGCTCCACCACGCGCTCCATAAACTTCCCTACAAGCCGGAACACCTTCTGCTCCCCGTACTCCTCCAGAAACTCGGCCCCGTGCTCCTCAAACAACCGGCGCCACACCTCCTGTTCCACCCCCTTGCGGGCCGCCAGGGCGGCCCTGTTATCCGCGTCCGGAGCAGAATCCAGCTCGTAATCGGCCTGCCGTTCGGCAATCTCCCTCCGGGCCTCCACCACCACATCCTCCAGCTCCGGCCTCTTCTCCGCCCAATTGACAAAACTCCTGCCAATGCTCCCCTCCATAATCTCCGGCCACCTCCTCATCGGAATCGCTTCCAACGCGCTGGCCACCGCATCGCCCGGCGCCATCTTCCCGCTATTCCCGTAAAGCAGGGAAAACACATTCAGCCAGATCTTGTAAGGTTCCAGCCCGAACCCGTAAGAATCAGGCAAATACCGCTCCACCGTGGAAATCAGCTCCTGCGCCTCCGCCAGCAGCTCAAGGCCGCGCTCCCGGTCCCCGGTCTCAAACAGGCGCAGCTTACTCACGGACCGCTGCGTGGCGGCCCGCATCCTGAACACCATCTCATCGTAAAGCCAATCCCCGTTCGGAGCCAGAACCCTGCCGGCCATCCGTCCAAACCTCCCGGCCCCGAACGTAATGCCGCCAAGCTCCGTAATATCCCCCGTCAGCGGAATCGAAAACTGCGGAGCGTCCAGCAGCCGGAACCCGTTCAGCCCGCTCATCAAGACCCCCTCGCTATTCTTCTCAAACGTCCCGGCCAGCCGCGCCTCCTGCTCCCCGTGGGAAAAAACATACACAAACGCCGGCTGCAACGTCCCAGCCTCCAGCTCCCGCTTCATCCGCTCCAGGCGGGGTAGGGCCGCCTTCGCCCAGTCGTCGCCCCGGCCCGCCAGCTGGCTCATGCTCCCGCCCAGATAAGCAAGCGCCTGCTCCCGGCTCATGCTCCCGGCCCCCTGGGCAAACCCCTCATACCCCTGAATCACATGCTGCACCTCGTGTAAAATCGTATCCAGCACCATGCCGGGAGCCGCGTTCTTCCCGCCCCGTGCCACATTCACGGCAATATAATGCTCCTGCGGATCGGTAAACCCTCCCGTGCCGCTCCCGCTGTCGCGGTAAAAATCCACCCGCAGCCTCCGCAGCTCCGGGTAGGCCCGGAACAGTTCCGGAAAATCCAGGGCCGCGGCCAGGGAAACATTCACATGCCCCCCCTCGCTCACGCTGACGTGCTCCTTCCTCAACCGCACCCCGCGGGAATCAATAATCGCCTTCCGCTTCCCGTCCGCCGGATCCGTGTAGGAAAGGCCGTTATTGTGGTACTCCTGGAAGGATTCAGCCTTCTCCCCAATAATGGAAAACGTAATATCCGGACTATCTGAATCAAACGTCCCGCGGTTATCGACAGCGCTCTTCACCTGCCGGGAATCCGTAGCCATCCCCCACACCTCCGGACTCCCGTCATAAGCATTCTTGCCCTTCAAAACAACACCGTCATAACCCGCGCCATGAGCATTCCCCTCATCAAACCCTCTCCTCAACTCGTGAGGAAACAAATACCACGCCATCGGGGAACCCTTCACGTTCTCCGGCACACCTTCCCCGGAAAACGGGCGCTGTGAAGCATCGCCAAGATCCAGCATAAACGGACGCCTCAACCTCATAAAACACGCATACAGCCGCGCACTCTCCAACCCGGTCCCCGGAAAACGTCCCTCTAAATCATAAAGCACATCTTCCGCCGTCTCCGGCAGGGAAGAAAAAAACAACAACCCTCCATCCTCCCGGCTCCGGTTAAAATTCTCTCCGGAACGCTCCACGTCAAACACGGTAAAAACATGCGGGGAACCATGATACACCACCAGCGGCTCCCCATTCTCGTCCACTACCTTGGAAGCGTTCTCCGGGTCATGCTCCCAATCGCCAAACCAACTCTTAAACGCCTCCGTGCGCACGGAAAGCCACTGGTCTTCCGTCAGGTTCGTATCCTTCCCATTCGGAGCCTTCATGAACGTCCCGTCAGACTCCGCCTTCTTCCTGACAGCCGCCTTTTCCTTCTCGACAAAAGAACGGTAAGAAGATAAATTACGGGTAGAAACCCCGTCCTTGAAGGGTGTAGGTAGGCGGCCTTCCCGGCTAGCAGCTCCCCTAGTGGCGGGGTTTTCTATGGTCAATTCCAGCGTGTAAAGAACGTTACCTTCCTGTTCCTTAACGTATTTGATTGCTGTAACATTAACATCAAACGCTCCTATCCCTTCAATATCTACTGTATTGAAAAAATGATAGGCTCCGGCTTTTGAGGCATCTTGTTTATACGCCTCTTCAAAAAATCCATCCTCCGCATTCTCAAACAACTCATGAATGCGGGTGGCCGCCGTATAATGAACCCTCCGGGCCTCCTCCGCGGAAAACCCAAGCGCCTTCAAATTCGCCACGGACATTTGTGAAGCCCCGGCCTTGCCCACCGTCTTGCCGGAAACGCGCGCCTCAATCACGGCCTGGATCCCCGTATTCTTATTGACGAACACCTTGCCCTGCAACGGCTTCAACCTCGCCCGCATCCCGGCGGCGGAACTCACCACATCCCCGGAAGAAATGGACACCAGGGAAAAATTCGCTGCGGGAGCCTCATCTTCCGCAGGGGCGGCCCACCTCGTCAGCGCCGCGTCCAGCATCCGGCTCACATCCTGGGAAAGCTGCAACATCCCCGTATCGGCGGAACCCGCCTCCTGTTCCGGCGCCTCCAAAGGAAGAACGCCGTTCTCCCGGTCCACCTCCTCTCGCGTCTTCACCCCCAGCTCCACCATCACGGCGTCATTGGCCTCCTTAATCAAATCCTCATGTAGGCCGAAATTCTGCCATCGGGCCCTCTGCGCCTTCAAATCCTTCACCACCGCCTCCAGCGCGGCGGCATCCCTCACATCCACGCCATACTTCCTGGCCGTCTCCGGGCGTCTGCTCGCCCCGCTAATGGAAGAAATCTCCCTCGTCAGCTCGCTCACGCGGGCGGCGGCGTACTGGGCCAGCCTTGAAAAATACTCCTCCGCGTGGGAATTGCCGAACAAATCCGTCTCAAACGTCATCCCGGCCGCCTCCGCCAGCCCGCGGATGCGGTCCATATTCGCGGCCACCTGCATCACGGCCAAAGCGGCCTGCCAGCTCTTCCCCTCCATCAGGGCACGCAGCCCGGCCCGCTGCACCTCGTTCTGATTGCGGAACGCCATCGCCACGCGCCAGGCGTCATCCGGAGAAACAAGCTCATTCCCCAGCGCGTCCAGCAAATCGGAACAGCCGTACAGGCCCAGTTCCACTCCGCGGCGGGACTGCCCCTTGCGGAAAATCCCCCTTTCCACCGCCTCCTCCTTCGTCAAACGCTTCCGGCTCACATAACGGGCAATCTCAAACAGGGAAGCCTGCCCGTCCCGGATATTATTCTCCACATCATGCGTCTGCGCCCAATCCAAATCAAACCCGGCCGCCTCATCATACACCGTGCAATTAATATCCTCATCCGTGCAGGCGTTAAAACGGTGCCGGCCGCTGATCACCTGCAGGGCGCCATCCTTCCGCCTCCACACGGAAATCGGCGCGGCATTGCGCTGCCATGCCCCCACAATCGGATTCACCACCCCGGTCTGTTCATCCGCCCCCTGCTTAAACTGGGGCACATCCGGGCAAAGCGTCAGCCGGGACTTCTCAATAAACCCCTGGCGCACCCCCTCCTGAACCTCAATAAACGCCCCGTTAAACACCCCTGACCCATCCGGCTCGCCCAGCGCCTCCACGCGGGCCTGCTCCCGCTCGCGCCGCGCCTCCTGTGCCTCCGGGGAATTCTCCGGCGCCCGCGCCTCATCCGCTGCCGCCTGCGCGTCGGCCTCATCCTGCGCCTTGCTCTCCGCAAGCTCATCCTCCAGCGTCCGGGCCTCCGTCGCCACGCCCGCGCCAAACATCGCGTCCAGCCCCGCCTGCGCTCTGGCCCGCTCCATGGACAACTCCATCAAATCCCCCTGCTGGTCCCGGTACAGGGCATTCCCCGCATCCAGCATCACCGCCAGGGCCTGACGCACCGGCAGGGAAAACACGCCCTGTTCCTCCGCCTGGCGCACCATCTCGCCCAACTCCACGCGCGCCTTAAAATACCCCAGGAACTTCACCAGGTGATTCAGCAACTTCCGCAGCCAGGAGGGCAGGGACGTACTCCGCACCGTGTCCGCCAGCCAGCGGGAACGCCCGATTTTGGAAAACGCCTCAATCGCGTCATGACCCGTCACCGGCTTCCCGGCGTCCAGGTGAATAAACTGCATCTCCTCCCCCCGCGCCTCCGGAAACAACTCAATCATCACCCTCTGCGCCTCTTGGAGCATCGCGCCGAACTCGTCCCAGGACAAACCCTGCTCCGCCTGCCAGGAAATGACCGCCTGTTCCATCGTCTCCTCCATCAAATCCTCCACCGTCGCGCTCCCGCGGGCATACCTCAACACCCGGCGGAACGTATCTCCCCGGCGCACCTTCGTCACATAAGCGTTGGAAAACGGGGCATCCATGGCAGGAGCCTTAAACTCCGGGTTCCGGGCCTGTTCCGTCCTGATGCGTTCCTGGGATTCCTCCCATGTCTGCACAAGGGTCCCCAGCGGAATATGCTCGCTCAGGGACGCATCCATGCGGGCGGCGGCCTCCTCATAACTCACCCCCTCCGCCTCCAGGGCGCGGATAGCGGCCATTGCCATATCCGCGCGGGCCTTCATCTGCCCCAGCGTCTCCGGGGCAATCACCACCCGTTCGGCCCCTGTCTGTTCATCCGTCACTGTGCGTGTAATCACCTCCGCCGCGTCAAAACGCCCCTGGGCAAGAGCCTGGCCCACGGTCACATCCCCGGCCAGCAAATGCTGCGCCCCGACAATGGCATGTTCCATATCGGCATCCACAAACGCCTGCAAATAAGCCGTCATCTGCTCGCCGTCCATCAGCGTGTAGGAAGGGGCGCCCTCTTCCTGCCCCTCTCCGGAAACGGAAGCATCCTCCCGCGGCGCTTCCGTGCCGCGCGCCGGAGCATACACCCGGAACATCCCCTCCTGTTCCGCCGGCTCCACCCTGGGCACCATGCCGGCATCCTCGGCGGCCCGCCACGCGTCCAGCTCCCGCAAAGACTCAATGCGTTCCCCGGAAAGGCGTTCTCCGGCAGCCGCGCTCGCCCGCTCCATGGAAGCCTGCGGATCCTCCATCCAGGAATCATGCAAATTGGAAAGAGCCTTATTCAAAAAACCTTCGGCGGTCTTTTCCTCCCTGGCTTCCAGATACCCCTGGACCGTGCCTCCCAGTTCCTTGTAATGTTGCAAAGAAAGGCCAAACTCTTGGGCCGCCTTTTTGATTTGAGGATAATTAAAGCCGGACATCCCAAACGTAAATGCCAGCAGGGCAAGACCCTGTTCTCCGTGCATCATCTGCCCCATATCGTCCAAATACTGACGGAAAGTCTGTTTTCCGCGTTCGTCCGTCAGGTTCATGCTCTGTACAGTACGCATCAAATACCCGGCTGTAGGCTCAAAAATGGCCTCTTCCGCAGCACCGGAAAGCCCTTGAATAGCGTATTGGGCCTTCGGACTCGCCATCCATTGAGCCCGCCACGGGGCCAGCTTCCCGGCGGCCTTCCCACCGCCAAGCGCCTTCTTCAACCACTTATATCCGGGCGTCAACCGCCCGATGGGGGAAAAAGCAATCATCTCTTCCAGAGCATCTGCCTGGCCGAACATCATGGCCCTCTTCTCCGTTTCCTCCATCGTTAACCCAATGCTCACCCCCTCATCCCTGCGGGATTGCATGGCGGAGGAAGCTCCGATAGCAGGACCAATGGCAGGAATGAACCAGGGAGCCGTATCTCCGATAATGGAACCAAGCTGCGAACCAATGCGGCCAACCAAATGACGGTCCTCCCCTTCCAGATATTCCTTTTCCCCGGCTTCCATAGTTTCAACCAGATCGGCAGCCCAGCGGCGTCGTATCTCAAGAAAAGTGGCATCCTTCTCAATCTGAGCGCGTGCTTCATCCACATCCATTCCGGAAGCAATCAACTCCGGCAGACGCTTAGCTGCATTCGTAACGGCATCCACCTCTCCCATTACCTGTAAATTCCGCCAGGCCTTCTGACCTGTCCGCCATCCCTTCACGCCCCCGGTGCGTACCATCCCCGTTACCCCCTGGGCTGCCTTATCTATCCAGTCAATCCCGGTCCACTCGTCACCGTGCTTATCCTTGGCGTACTTCCTGGCGTCATTATAAAACATATTCAGCACAATGCGCCGTGCCAGCTCATCATCTCCCACCTGTTCCGCCAGATTATTGATGATCCTGTCGTCGTACAGGGTGCCCTGCGCGTCATATTCCCGGACAAGTTGCATCCCTCTGCGGGCTCGTCTGACACTCTCCCAGGAAATGCCCGCCTCCTGCATCATCATTACCTGTTCAGGGGAGGGAACAACAGTGTCCCCGCGCACGTACCGGTCAATGAAGGGATCAATCGTAGCAGCCAATGCCTCCCGTGCCTGTTGCTGTCGCTCCTGCTCTGCCTGACAAGCACGGGCTTTTTTCTGGAAATCCTTCCAGACGGCAGCCTGTGCGTCCGCCACGGTGGCAAATTCAGGCATCTCTTTTCCCTGTGCCAGCCAATACATGGAGGGATTATCTCCATGGTTGGAACCAAACAAACCGCGCAAGGTCTCAAAACCGGCATATGCCGGGTCATCCATATAGGGGCTCTGCGCCGCTTCCGTTGGCTCTAACAATGCCTCTTTCTGGAGTTCTTTCAATAAATCCATATCTTGGGACAGCCCCAACCTCTCAAAAACATCCTGTGCAAACATATATTCTTGTGCTAAAACTATTGATAAAGAGGAAGAAGAGCGGAGTCGTCAATATCGTTCACCTGCGTGTAAGTATCGTCTCCACCCGGCAAAGGAGGCAGCAACCCTGGTCCGTATCCATCTTCCGGCGCTTCCGGTTCATCCTTCCCGTCGTAAATGCTGACATTCCCGCTGGCCTGTTCACCGGGAAACCTTAACGCCATGCGTTCATAAAGCGGTCCTGAAACCTCAACGCCCCGCGGGGTTCCCTCATAGACCCCGACGACGGGAACCCTTAGGAAAGCTCCGTTGCGTCCCAGAGAAATGCGGGCAAAAGGTCTATTCCCAAACTTAGCCTTGATAGCCTCATAAGCCTGCTTGGAAACATACGCTCCGGATGTAGCATGCCGGACAAAAGAAACAGGGTGGTTCTCAAGAGGGGAAGGCAAATAAGGTCTTTGGCCCTTAATATATTGTGCCGCCTTCTTTTGCTGGGCCTCCCTCTCTTCTGGAGACACGTTCAACTCTTCCTGTTGCTCAAAAGAATACAAAGGCATGGACTCCAGCGCCTTCTTCATGCGGCTCTCGTCAGATCTTTTCTTATCTTCTTCAATAATAGGCCGATAGGCAAACCTGTTCCCGGCATGAAAAGCGGTAAATTGATGGATCTGCGCAAGATCTTGGGCAAGTGTGGCATTGGGATGAGCCTGTCTCCACTCCGTCATGGAAAGTTCCGTCTTATACAAAATATCTGCCTCCACCTCATCCCGCGTACTCTCTGCCTTCTTAATCTGCTCCTGGTCGCCACTCTTGTAAGCATTAGCTACCTGGTAAGAAAAATAAGGAATATACACATGATCCGGCATGGCCTTCAAAACGGCCTCTATATTATTCCGGTTCGTATTGGGTCTCCCCATGGCGTCAATCCGGTCTTCTACAAACAGGCGCAGCTTCCTTTCATCTCCAAGAACCTGTCCATACTGCCCCCACTTCTTCAACATGTCATTGACGTACCTCGTTCTTTCTTCGCCGGAATTGGCGGGAGGCAGATTCCGTAAATCCTCCCGGAAGGCAAACTTAATGGAAGGGGCGTATTTCCCGTAACTGCCGGTCCGGTTATAATGCTCCACCCAGTCGTATTCCTGCTCCGTGGCTCCGTAACGGAGGGAAGCTTTCGGCCAAAGAGAACCCTTTCTGTAACCGGGCGCTCCATCTTCACCTTCGGAGCGGTTCGCGGAACGTAAAAACCTTCTGGTCTTCTCCTTCAGCTTTAAAACATCTCCTGCGCCCAGAGCATCAAAATAGCCGTCCCCAAGCTTCGTAAAAGCAACACTGGGGTTAATCAGCATATCCTGCTCGTATTCGTCCAAAAGGCCGTTCCGTGTATCTTCCAGAATACCGTCGTTCATTCCATTCTCAGAAATAATGCCGGCCTCGTAAGCCTGAATGCGCCTACGGGTGGCTCCTTGGAAATCCCTCCGCAGCAAATCCCCCTTCAACCCTTCCTCAAAAGCCTGCCTGGACTCCTGAATTTGCCCCTTAAGCATCAACTCGGATGCCCGCCCCTGGAGTCGGCGCATCACATCCTGCTTTCTGGCTCCGAACCTGGAGGCCTCCTCCTGGGAAACAAAACTCCCCTTCAACCCGCGGAACTTCCCTTCGTAATTCCGTACAAACGTATTCAGGGCGCTCTCTTTCAGCCTCCCGTCACGATCGTAAAAAGACAGCTCATGACCGCGGGCAAACCCCAATCTCCGTGTTATCTCCTGCTCAAACTCGCTGGCCAAATCATTCATCTGGCCTTCCAGCCGCGTCTGCTCGCCGAAATCCTTCATGCGCTGGTACTGGTGGGCAACATCAGACACAAACTCCTGGGCATTCTGCAGCGCCCTCTGAACGGGCTTGGAAGAAACATCCGGCATCTGGATCGGGGAAGGGGTGGAGGAAGCCGCATTCATCCGGGTTCCTCCGTACAAGGGTTGCTGTAAATCACTCATCTTCGTTCATCTTGAAACGGTTAAAACTTAAAAACCTTGGGATGGAAATCTCCTTCCAGTCCTCGCGTCCGCGGATGCAGCGCTGCCACCTTGCCCGGTCAAAACGCCCCTGCACCAGACAAGCCAGCTCCCTGACGGCCTCCATACGGCCGTGGGCAAAAAGAATAATCAACGTCCTGGGGGACTCCGGATCTGGCACCCCCGCAAAAAACAACGAAGGGCAGCACCACACGACCCCGCCTCCCGCATCCGCCAGGGAAACGGTCTCCCGGAACCAGCCGGGGCGCTGGGCTTCCATCAGTAAAAAAGCCTGCTGCATGGGAGAAACGCTCATCTCTTTCCAAAACCCATGAAATTAGCCAGCAGGGAATCCCTCAACCTGTTGGAAGACTGCATGCTCCCCGGCACCATCCCCCCCAGGGAACCGGAAAGGGAATAAGCATTCATCATCCCGGAAAAAGCCCCCTGGGCTCCTCCTACCTTGGCTCCCCACTTCTCCCCGCTCTCGGTAACACCCCCCAGCAATCCTCCACCGGACATTCCTGCTTCCCCCATGACTCCCCCCGCCACCGTCAGGGCCGTCTGGATCATGGCAGAACCAAGGGCATTCTGTGAAAGCATCTTATACTGGTCCGCCTCGCTGTGTGCCGCCATCATGGCCAGATCACCCTGGTATCGGGCGGACTCCGCGGCAAACCGCTTATTGGCATCGGAAACCGCGTTGGAAAGGGCCGCATCCCCAATGGCGCTCTCCCACACATCCGCCACCGCCACCTCCGCCTGGCTTCCGGAACCCTCGGAAGTAAAACCGGATCCGCCGCGCTGTGCCCGTGCAGACCCCATGGCGGCATTCTGATTCTGGCGCATCCGCTTCATATTGCGGGCGGCCAGGTGGGAATCGGAAACCGCCTCTGCCTCCAGGGCGCGGGCCTTCTTCTCATAAGCCGCCTGCGTGGCGCGCCCGTTGCTCAAAGCCGCCTGCCCCTGATACTTATACTGCTGGGAAACCCCGAAATCGGAACTCATAACATCAGAAAATGGAACTGTTTAAAATCTCTGTTAACGGATCCTGGTCATTGGAAGCATGCTGGCAGGTGTCCCAATAAAGGGCCTTGCTTAAAAACGCCTCACCCTGTGCCTCCAAAGCGGCCGCAAGCTGGGGTGAAGAAGCCAGCTTCAAAGCGCACCTGCCAGCCAGAAGAAACACAACGCCCTTGATGAAAAACGGACTATGATCCGGCAGCACTTCGGAGCGGGCCACCTCGTCGGAAAGATAATCCACCACCAGCTTATCGGTCCCGGCGGCGCGTTTCCCGTAACGCTCAACCACCAAATCACGCCCCTCAATGCGGAACAAATCCGCCCCCACATACAACACGCGCAGGCAATCATCCGGAATCGGATGCCTCATGACAGAGCGCTCCATCTCAACCCGTTTGGTTGCCCAGGTCCATGCCCCGAACAACAGCGCTTCCTGCAACACGGTAGGCCACCACAAATCAACGGCGCGACCGGCTGGGGAACCCTTCACATACTCCCGGTCCCCCAACTGGGCCAAAGCCTGGTTAAAAACGGTCACCTTATCCATTTGAGGCATCATGCCACATCCCCAGGCCTGATGAATACAACCGTAACTTGAACAAATGAAAAAAAGAAAGGGCGCCCCGCACAGCAGGACACCCCTCCGAACCAATAGTCAACGCAAAAAAACTAACCGGAAATCCCCACCAGCTTATTATAATAATCGGTAGCCTCCCGCCACTGTGGATGTGAAGGATCGGCGATTGCCTTATAATAACGGTGATTGGGGTCGGACAAAACAGCTTGAGCCTCGTCGGCAGGATCCGTCTTCGCCGGAATCTGACCGCCGCCCTTCAAGCCTCCCTCGCCTATCATCCGGGAAATGGCGTGCAGAACGCGGAACCCGTCCGGACTCGCAAACACAGCCATCTTCTCCATAGGAACGCCGGACTCCACGGAAAGCTTCCGGGCAAAAGCCTTGGAGGCAGAAACATTCCTCTCATACTCCGCTCCCCATTCGTCCTTCAACGCTTCGTCAGCCTCCTTAAAAGCCGCCTCCTCGTCCGCGCGGATGCTGGCAGCCACCTCGGAAAGAAACTTCCCGGCGGCATCGGCCGGCAGCCCTGCCGCCCTGGCATGTCCCTTCAACATATCCCGCAGGGCATCATTCTCCACAAACCCCTCCCCAAAATCAATCTCATACTCGGTCTCCTCCTGCGGAGAAAGCGGGGGAGGACTGCCGGGAGCCGGATCGGGCTCTTCCGTACCCCCTGAAAAATCGTAGGGATTGGACGGGACAGGAAGATCCGCGGGAGAACCGCCTCCTGTGGGATTCGCAGGAGGGGCGCCATTCGTGGGAGACGGAGCGCCATTGCCGCCAGCCCCCCCTTCCGGAATGGCCTCTTCGTATAAGAACCTGTTATGGAATAGTCTACTATAGGTCATGTAAATCAGGGTTATATTGTTCAATCTCGTATCTTACCCACAGGAGAACCTCCCGCTGGGCGTCTCGGCGCATTGCGTCAAGGGGATCGTAGGAACCAGCCTTCCCTTGAAAGCAGGGCAAATTCGTCTGGAACTCCTTCTCTAAAATATCCAGCACCTCCGGAGTAAAAGCCTCCTTCAGCGCGGCTCGTCTCCGGTTGAGCCTCTTGAGAAACTCAACCTGTTCCGGTGTCGGCTTATCTTCAAACATATTCATCATCATTCCGTATTAAACTGTGCGGATGCCGCGGCACTATCCCTGCCGGCCCTGGCCAATTGTTCCGCAAGGGCGGCCTGACGCATCTGATCCTCCTGCGCCCTCTCCTCCTCAACCATCTTGCTATTCTCGGACGCGGACACAATGCACTTGGACGGGGCGCCGGAACTGTCCCACATAAACCGCAACACCTCCCATGCCTTCATGCGCTTGGCAATGCGGGTATCGCCCGAAACCTGGATATACTTCGCCAACCCATTCAGCACCCCCTCAAGGCCGTACCTCTGCAAACGGTCAAATGCCTGGGCAATCTTGCCCAGATAGCGGGTGCGGGGAGTTCGCAACTCAAACTTCTCCCCATCGGCGGAACGGACAAAAAACTCATCAGGCGCGTCGCCCGGAAGCACGGCCCCCTGCATATTGCGGAACATCAGGCAGACAATGCGATTCATCATCGTCTGGAAATCCTGCGAAAACTGAATGAAAGAAGAAAAAAAGCAAATAATGCGTTCCGACTCGCGGGCATTCACCTCCGTAGCCGTCATCTCGCGGTCCACGCTTGAAACCACCTGGAGAATATCATTGAAAAACGCCTCCCTGATCAACTTCTCCTTCTTATCTTGCCGCTCCAGCATAAACCTCACATCCCCCACGTTCGCCCATTCCCTCGGAAACTGTGAACCAATAAGCTCATCCGGAACAACCGTCTTGCCTCCGGCCCGCAAATCAACCTCCTTTGCCATCTTAGCCGACACAATAACGCTGGGAATTGCCGCCCGGCTGCCGGCCACATCCATCACCCGATCCATCAGCAGGGTAGCCTTAATCTCCGGCAGCACAGCTTTGCCCGGAGCCTCGCCGTAAGAAGAAACGCCACCCTTCAAAAAGCGCGTCACCAAAAAAGGAAACTCGTAAAAGCCGCCATGGAAAACAATCTTCTCCGCCTCCCTGGCAATATACACGTCCAACCACTTGCGGCGGCCAGGCCTTACCATGTCGGAACCGAACTGCGCCCGGCTGTTGGGCAGTACAAGGTGAACAAACTCGAACATCTCGGTGTACCGCCTCTCCGCATCCTTATACGCCTCCTGAATCTTGACAGGCAGATTGCGCAGCTTAAACATCTCCACGGCCTGCTGGGCAGTAAACTTCAACGTCCGCACCAGCGTATTCACCTCCCCGTGGGCTCCCTCGGCAATCGCATAAGTCCCGGTAGGGACGTGTTTAAACACCAGGGACCCGTCACGGGAAACATCTGCAAACATGCAGCCTGTCCCTGTCAGGCAACGGTCCAGGTAAACCTCGTGGGCCGCCGCATAAAAATTGGAATCCGCCAGCGCGCGGTAGACGGCCTCCGTCGCTTTGCTGTACCAATCGTCCTCATCGGTGTAATCATCCCTTTCCTCCTGCGGCCGCAGGGAAAACCACTTCTGATCCATGGGAGTAATAAAAAGAAGATGAGCGGACGCCAAATTCAAAAGGGACTTATGCGCCACCGGAGAAAAAATGGACGCAGCCGTCATCTCATTAGCCTGTTCCTGCTGGCGGGCCTTCCCCTCCATCCGCGGCATAATGCGCCGGCGCAATTCATCCCAATCCCCGGAATTCTTATTCATCTCCGTGAACAGGGCGTCTGCCGTCCTCAATAAATCTTTAACATTTTCCATGGATCTCCTGTGTAAAAATCAACCCAGCGTCTTCCTCAGGCCAGCCAGGGAAGAAAGAGGATTACTCCGGTTCGTCGTATTACTAAGCTTCAAGCGGCGGCGGGCAGACGAATTCACCGCATTCTCCGCTTGGGAAACATCCTTGGTTTCCGTAGTAATAACCTTCTGCTCCGGGGCATTCGCCATGGCATCGGCCATAGCGTTGGCGGCGCTTGCCTGCTTCTTGGCCGCCTTATTGGCTCCATATCCCCCGAACGTGGCGATATTTGCCAGGGCCCCTCCGACAGCTTTTAATGGATTTGAACTCATAACAACTAATGGTAAACAACTAAACAAGCTCCTGTGCCACGCTGAACGCATCGTCGCAGCGGTTCAGCCATCCTTTGCCGAACACGGGAAACTGCCTGCAGGAGCGGTAAAACGCCTGACGCTTCTCCTGCAGAGCGATAAGGAACACCGCTTCAC
>ERZ773194.850-NODE-850-length-37655-cov-4.250239_pt1 | contig 37655 bp, 19 predicted proteins | sample MGYA00511240_ERZ773194 | MGnify/ENA primary metagenome ERZ773194 (study PRJEB29015, sample SAMEA2737774) | human gut metagenome | biome: human gut; feature: human-associated habitat; material: faeces | place: China | collected 2012 ... | reverse complement strand
GATCCGCCTCCTGACCGACCGTTATACCGGCCAACCAACCGCCAGTGCGCGGGAGCTTGCCGCCTCTTTCCGCGAGATCCTGGTCGACGAATACCAGGATTCCAACGCCATTCAGGAGACGATTTTCCAGGCCGTCTCCCAAGACGGCCAAAATCTCTTCCTCGTCGGCGACGTCAAGCAGTCCATCTACCGCTTCCGGCTGGCTGACCCCGGCATTTTTCTGGAAAAGTACCGCCGCTTTGCGGACTATACGCAGGCCGCGAACGGTGAGCCGCGCCGTATCCTGCTTTCGGACAATTTCCGTTCGCACCCGGCGATCCTTGAGGCGGCAAACGATGTATTTCGGCTGACAATGACGCCGCGCATCGGCGGATTGTACTACGGCGAGGCCGAGGCACTGCATCCCAACCGCCCGGACATGGACATGGGCGAGCCTGCCGTGGAGCTGCACTGCATTGATATGCAGGAGCTGCCGAAGCAGCCGCCCGTGACGCGGGCGGAGATCGAGGCGGAGTTCGTCGCGGAGCGCGTCGTGTCGCTCCTGAGCCATTCGGAAATTCCGGAGGGGGAGAGCCTTCGCGCGATCCGCCCGGAGGATATTGTGATCCTGATGCGCTCCCTTTCCGGGAAGGCGCAGACCTACATGGACGCGCTGCGCCGGCGCGGCATCTCCTGCGTGAGCGGGAGCGACGATCTGTTTGCCGCGGAGGAGATTCGTTTTCTCATTGCACTCTTACAGGTGATCGACAACCCGCGGCAGGACATCCCGCTTGTGACGGTGCTGCTTTCTCCGGTTTTCGCCTTTACGGCGGAGGATCTTGCCGAAATCCGTGCGGCACACCGCAAGGCGGAGCTTTTCGACGCGCTGACAGAATCAGAACGTGCCGCCGATTTCTGCGCGCTCCTGACGGAACTGCGCGACCTTGCGCAGCGCGTGTCCCTGCGTGGGCTTCTTGACGAAATCGGGGAGCGCACGATGCTGCTTTCCGTCTATGCCGCGCGGCTGGAACCGCTGCAATGTGCGCGGGAGCTGGACGCCTTTGCGGCGCTGGCCGACCGCTATGAGTCCGGCGGGCGCTACGGCCTGAGCGGCTTTCTGCGGTATCTCGACACACTGCGTGAAAAGGGCGTGGCGTCCGAGGATGCGGCGGCTGCCGGCGCGGTGCGCCTGATGACGGTACACAAATCCAAGGGTCTGGAATTCCCGGTGGTGATTCTGGCCGACCTCGGCAAGGGCTTCAACCACACCGACGCGCGCGCTTCCGTGCTGACGGACAGTGAGCTTGGCGTCGGCTGCAGCGTTCTTGATAGGAAGCGGCGCATCTCCTATCCGACGATTGCACGCAGCGCGATTGCCAGCCGCATCGACCGCGAAAATGCCTCCGAAGAAATGCGCGTTTTGTATGTCGCAATGACGCGCGCCAAGTCGCGCCTGATCATGACCTGCTGCAGCAGAAAACTGCTGGGCAAGCTGAAGAATATTGCCCGCGACCTCACCGTTCCGGCATCGGACGTTCTGATTGAGGATGCGGACTCCATGGCTGACTGGGTTCTGATGGCCGCGATGGCGCGCACGGAGGCAGGGGAACTCTTTGCCGCCGCCGGAAAGCCGGACTTCTCGCGCGTTACGGAGCATCCGTGGAAAATCGCGCTGCACGACGCCAATGCCTATCTGCCGAAGCCCGAGGAGACCGCGCAGGAGGCGGTGACTGCGGATTTCACGCCGCTTCCGCTGCATCTGAGCGCCTATGCGCACGAAGCCGCCACGTCCGCGCCGACCAAGCTGACCGCGACCCAGCTCAAGGGGCGCGAGCTCGACACCGAGGCCGCCGAGCAGACGCGCCCGCAGGAGCTTCTGCACTTCCCGTCGCCGCGTTTTCTGGAAGGGGAGCGGCCGCTTTCTCCGACGGAACGCGGCACCGCGATCCATCTTGCCATGCAGTTCATCCGTTATGAGGCCTGCGGAACGCTGGAGGGCGTGCGGGCAGAGCTTGCCCGCCTCGGTGAAATGCGTATGCTCACGCCGCAGCAGCTTGCGGCTGTGCGGCCGGAGAAGATCCTGCGCTTCTTTACGTCAGAAATTGGCAGGCTTGTCCAAACGGCGCCGAAGGTCGTCCGGGAATTCAAATTCTCCGTGCTGGACGATGCGGCGCAGTACGATCCATCGCTTTCCGGCGAGAAGGTACTTCTGCAAGGCGTGACGGACTGCTGCGTGATCGGCGCGGACGGCCTGATCATTCTGGATTTCAAGAGCGACCATATCGCCGCCGGGGAAGAAATGGAGCGCGCCGCATACTATCGCGGACAGTTGGACGCCTATTCCCGCGCGCTTTCCAGAATTTTTGAGCTTCCGGTAAAAAAGAGAATTCTCTATTTCTTTGCGACGGATACTGCGGTGGAGGCATGAAAGTACGACTTATAAACGGGCTGTTTTGTTCTCGGCGGGAATATAAAAGCGTGCCGATGGCTGCACCGGCAAAACCCGCTTGAATTTGTTTGGTTTGCTGTTATGATAGGGAAGGAATGCTTTGTGATGTTTCATTCGGATTTTGAGGAAAAGCTGCCGTATTCCGTGCTGACGTTTGTCGCTCTTGCCGTTTTTTATGCGATTTATTTCGGCAAGATGCTGGCGCAGAAGCGCCGCGGCATCCGCACCCGGCAGATCGGCAGCTGCAAAGAGAAATCGCTGCATACCATCGAGCTTTTGATGAGTGTCGCTACGCTTGGAATCGTTCCTGCACAGATTCTGTCCATCGTTTTTGGCTTGAGCTGCCTGCCGGGCGGCGTGCGCTTTACTGGCTTTTTGATCGCGCTTCTTGGCGACGGCATTTTTCTTGCGGCTGTTCTGTGCATGAGGGATAGCTGGCGCGCAGGAATTCCCGCACAAGACAAGACGGAGATCGTGACGACGGGCATCTATGCCTTCAGCCGCAACCCGGCGTTTCTGGGCTTTGATTTCATGTACATCGGCGTGCTGCTTCTGTATTGTAATCCGCTTACCGCTGCGTTTACGGCCTTTGCCATCGTCATGCTGCACTTGCAGATCCTGCAAGAGGAAAAATACATGGCAGCAACCTTCGGAGCCACCTATCTGGCCTACCGCAAAAAGGTTCTGCGTTATCTGGGAAGAAAATAGGTCGGAAACATCCAATTCAAAAACCAATTCCCCGGAATGGAGCACATTCCGGGGAATTGGTTTACATAATTTCAAAAAGCTGCTCGCAATAGGCTTCACTATAGAGCTCCAGCAGGCGAATCAGCTGCTGCCGCTCAGCCGTGCCGATCTTTTTCACGGCTGTCTCCTCCTGCCGCAGGAGGGGAACAACGACTTTCTCACATAGCTGCTGTCCTTTGGTCGTCAGGGAGATGCCTTTGTTTTTTCGATTCTCCGGCAGCTCCTTCAGTGCAACGATTCCGTCGGCCAGAAAGGCTTTTATGACCAGATTGATAGACTGCTTCGGGTAATGGGTGTCGTCACTGATCCGCTTCTGCGTGCAGCCGTTGCCCAGCTCATAGATCTCTTCCAAAACCATCAGACTGAGATAATTCAGGCCATGGGCCTTGGCATATTCCTCATAAGCGCTGTCCATGCTCTGAAACTGCTGCATCAGTTTATCCTGTATCGAATTCATTGTAGTCTCCTTATGCGTAATGATATTTGTTTCTCATCCGACGGAAGTAGAAAACGGAGAGCAGAATACTCAGAACTTCTGCCACCGGCATGGAGATCCACACGCCATCCACGCCCCAGAGACGTGGAAGGATCAGCAGGGGAAGGATGAGAGAGATCAGTGTCCGAAACAGCGAAAGAATGGCGGAGGTCTTTCCGTCGTTCAGTGCCGTGAAAAAACCGGAGGCAAACAGATTGAAGCCCATCAGCAGAAATGCCGCCGCAAAAATATACGTTCCGCGGACGGCCATTTCCGTCACCGGTGCGGAATTTTCCGCAAAGAGGAGGGCAATGGGCCGCGCCAAGGGGAAGGCAATCGCAAAGGTGAGCAGCGACATCCCGGCGACGGTTTTGAGTGCGGCACGGGTAAAGTGCTTCAGCTCGGAGAAATTCTCCGCACCAAAGTGCCTTACCGAGCGCCCGACCGTATTGGTCACGCCGCCCGCAATGGAGAGTCCGAACCCCAGACCCGGTCGGCCCGCCGCGACGAAAAAGATCTGCAGGACGATGCTGACCATGGCAAAGGGGATCAGCAGGAAGATCGGAACGGCATAGGCTTCACAAAGATGGTATAGCGCCTCGTCTGCCCCCATGGCATATAAAATCGGGCGCCGGAACAGGATTCCCAGCACGCAGAAAAGCGTGCTGATCGCCACGCTGAAGAGCATGAAAAAGGAAAAATTCTGCCGTGCTTTTTCCATCTGTCCTTCGCCCATCCGGCCGGACACCAGTGCACAGCCGCCGGTGGCGATCATCGTGCCGATGGCAAGCGCGATGGCAAGAAAAGGCCCGGCAATGCTGACGGCGGAAAGCGCATCCGTCCCCAGAAAATTGGACACGAAAAGCTGATCGCTTCTTTGGGTAATTTTTTGATTTCCATGTGTTTCATTCCACTTTTCTGACATTTTTTAAACTCATTTTAGCACAATTCTGCCCGTCAGGCAGGAAAAGAAACAAAGCCTGCCGGGTCAGTTCTCTTCTATCGGTCAAATAATCCAAACGATGTATCATATGGCGAAGAGATATGCGGAATATCTTCGATCCATGTTCTGCCGCCCGCACACCGTATTGATCGGACTGCACAAAATCAGAAATTAGATTTTTAAAATCTTGTGCAAAGTGCTTGACAAATGGAAATGCAGAGCTTATAATGCTATTGAACCGTTAAAATAGCTTTGACAGAGAGCGCGGAGGGAGAGAAAAGCGTGAGAAAACAGGTCAGTGTGCGGGATGTTGCAAGAGAGGCGGGCGTTTCACCGGCGACGGTCTCCTATATCCTCAATGACACGCCGGGCCTGTCCTTCACCCCGGAGACGCGCCAGCGCGTGCTGGCTGCGGCGGAAAAGCTGCACTACGTTGCCAATCAGGCCGCGAAAACGCTCGGCTCCGGCCGCGCGGAGGGTATCGTCCAGTCCAAGCTCATCGGCGTGGTCATCCCGCAGACGGAGAACAAGCGCAAGGAATCGCACATCATGTTCGGCAACCCCTTTTATGGCACGTTTCTCAGCGCGGTGGAGCTGGAGGCCCGTCGTGCGGGCTATCAGCTCATCCTTTCGGGCACCAATCCCGGTCAGAGCTACATCGACATTGCAAAGAGCCGCACGCTCGACGGCGTCATCATCCTCGGCGCCTATCCCTCGGACGACGAGGCAGAATATAAAAAGTACAAAATCCCCGCCGTGCTGGTCGATTGCTACGGCAGCGGCGACAGCTTTTTCTACAGCGTCCGCACGGACGACCGGCTCGGCGGCTATCTTGCGACCAAATATCTGATCGAACAGGGACATCGCCGCATCGCCATTGTGACGGGCGAGCTAAAGGCGCATGGCGTCAACTCCGAGCGTTATCAGGGCTATCTGGATGCACTGCGTGAGGCGGGACTTACACCGTCGCCGGACGACGTTTTCGAGGGGCTGGTGGGCTATGACCACGGGCTTGAGGTCGCTGAGGAGCTGGCGCGGACTCGTAGGGACATCACTGCACTGTTCGCTTCGGCGGACATCACGGCCATCGGCCTCATCAACGGCCTGCACGCGGCCGGGCTGCGCGTGCCGGAGGACGTTTCCGTTATCGGCTTCGACGATGTGGAATATGCAAAAATGTGCTATCCGGGATTAACGACGATGCGGCAGAATATTATGGAGAAGGGGCGGCAGGCCGCCCGGCTGATGATCGAGGCGGTACAGGATCACAGCCTGCCTCGTGAGGAGCGGATCATTCCCATGGAACTGATTGAGAGAGGAACGGTGAAGCGAGTCGATGGTAATCAAGCATATGCCCAGCGGCCTGTTTCCGCATTTTGACAGCGGGCTGGAACGGCGTCCGTACTTTGTCAAAGCGGGGGAGCAGGTCGAGTTTGGCTGCCGCCTGGATGGCAGCACGGCGGATTCCGTCCAGCTGGAGCTGACAGACGGTGCGCGCACGGTGCGCGTGCCGGGGATCTTCCACAGCGCAAACGACCGCGGCCAGCGGTACTTCCGCTTTGTCTACCGCACGCGGGAGGAGGAGGAAAGTCTGCGTTACCGCTTCGTCACGTCGCGCGGCGAGGTGAGCCGGGAGTACGAATGCCCGATCCTGCGGGAGCTGACATTTACTCCGGCGGACGCACGGATCGAGAAAGAAAGACAGATCATTTTTCAAACGGATACACAGGCGTACAAAATCGAACTTTCGGACACACCTTGTATCCGAGTTATTTTGGAAGATAATTTAACCGTTAAAACAAACGAAATACATAAAAATGCTGAACAAATTCAAAAAGAGCTTACAGCCATCGCCGGAGACGGGACACCGCTGCTGCGCATACTGCCGGAGCTGCGTGTAATGGTCGACGAACACGGCGCGCCAAAAAATCTCCGCCTGCGGCTGAGGATCCGTGGTAAGGCGGTGTACGGACTGGGCGAGAAATTCGACACGGTCGATCAGGCGGGAAAATCTCCACTGAATTACGTCGTTGAGCAATTTTCCAACCAGCAGGACAAGACATATCTGCCCATCCCGTTTTTTTTCACCGAAGCCGGCGTGAGCTTCCTGCAAAAAACGACCTATCCCTCGTCCTTTGCGTTCTCCGCGCCGGACGCGGAAGGCTGGATCACGCTGGAGCTGTTCACGGTGTGCGCGCAAGCGGGCACGCTGTTTGAGTGCAGTATCCACGTGGGAACGCCCGCCGCGCTCCTGCGCGCCTACGCCGAAGATACCGGCGAGGCCATCCTGCCGCCCAAATGGGCCTTTGGCCCGTGGATATCCTCCAATGGCTGGAACACACAGAAGGAGGCCTTGGAGCAGCTTGCGAAGATGCACGAGACTGCGATCCCCGCGACCGTGATGGTGCTTGAGGCGTGGAGCGACGAGGAGACCTTTTACATCTGGAACGACGCAGAATATACGCCGCGCGCAGACGGCGGCGCGGTGCATTATGAGGATTTCACCTTCCGGACGGAAGGCAAGTGGCCGGATCCCAGGGCGTTCTGCCGGACGCTTGCGGACGAGAACGTCAAGCTGATTTTGTGGCAGATCCCGGTCATCAAATATGAGGCCGCGCCGCACGGCTTGCAGCTCGATCTTGACTGGGAATATGCGAAAAAGTACGGCCTCTGCCTGAAAAACGCAGACGGAACGCCGTATCAGATCACAGAAATGTGGTTCGGCAATTCCCTGATCCCCGATTTCACAAACCCGGAGACGAAGCGCTGGTGGCTGGACTGCCGCCGCTATCTCGTCGAGGAGCTTGGAGTGGCGGGCTTTAAGACCGACGGCGGGGAGTTCCTATTCGACCCGGACGCACGCTTCTCTGACGGACGCAGCGTCGCAGAGGCGCACAACGCTTTCCCGAATCTCTACGAGAGCGTCTATCACGAGCTGACAAACGTCACCTTCAGCCGCGCTGGCTACACCGGCGCGCAGAAATATCCCATCCATTGGGCGGGCGACCAGCTTTCCACGTTTGCAGAGCTGAAAGGTCAGCTCACGGCAGGACTGTCCGCCGGGCTTTCCGGCGTTCCCTTCTGGGGCTTTGACATCGGCGGCTTCGCGGGCGATTTTCCGAGCACGGAACTGTATCTGCGCAGTGCCGCGCTGGCGGCCTTTGCGCCGGTGATGCAGTTTCACTCCGAGCCGCGCGGCGGGCAATATTATATGGTGCAGCGCAACCATTGGAACAACGACCGCAGCCCGTGGAATATGGCGCTGGCCAACCGCGACGAGAGCATCGTTCCGATCTATCGCCTCTTTGCCAACCTGCGCATGAATCTGCTGCCCTATCTCTGGCAGGAGGCGCAGCATTGCAGCCGGACACTGCGGCCGATGATGGCGCATTTGGTCTATGACTACCCGCAGGATGCGAACGTCCTGCATTTGGAGGACGAATATCTTCTCGGCCGGTCGCTGCTGGCCGCACCGGTGATCGAGGAGGGGGCAGCGGAGCGCGAGGTCTATCTCCCGGATGGCCTGTGGCACACACTCTGGACGGGGAAAGCACAGCCGGGCGGGCAAAGCGTTCGTGTTTCCTGTCCGCTTACGGAGATGCCGGTGTTCGTCCGCGACGGCACGGCGCTTCCGCTGAATCTGAACGATGCGCTGATTATGGGAACGACGGAGCCGAGCGGCGCGGTGAGCAACCGGACGGACGGCTATGAGAACCTTTGCTTCCTGCTCTTTGGCGCGCACGGTGAAAGCCGCTTCCGCGATGAGCTGGGCAACGACCTGACGCTGCGCTGGCAGAACGGAGAAATTCAAACGGAGGGCACGCTGACCTGTCCCGTCACAGTGCTTGCAGACTTCCTGACGGACGGCGTGACGGCCGAGCTGTTCGGAAGAACGGTCTACGGGATCAGAAAGGAGCCACGATGAACTATCAGGTGACAGGAAACGAATACATCGCCCTGCCCACGCTGCGCGAGGCGGATGCCGCGCTCGAGAGTCTGAGCTTCCTGCACATGGGCGCCAAAGGGATGCTTGAGCTTCATGGCACGCAGGAAAGGCCGCTGCTTGCGCCCTTTGTGCAGCGAGAGGGGAGCGAGACGCCGCTTACCGGCCTGCGTTGGGAGCGTCTGCATTCGTGGATCCCGCGCTTTACGACGGAGCTTTGCGGTCTTGCGCTCGAAGGCGTTTTGCTGACGCCCATAGACGAGCGCGGCTTCGGCTGGCGGCTGCGCGCGACAAACCGCGAGGCCGAAGCCGAGATTACACTCGGGCTGCGCGGTACTTGGGCAAAGACGCTGCATTCAGTCAATGAGAGCAAGCCAGTGGCAGGTGAAAAGCATCTCTATCCCAGCGGCTGGAACCACTGCTATGTCATGGACCTACGGCCGGGCTTGTCGCTCTTCGCCTTCGCGCCGATCTACACCGAGCAGCCGGAGCATTGCCCGATCCGCTCACAGTTTGAACGCGCGGACGAAGAAATCCGCTATCACATCGTGCAGCGCCAAACTCTTGCGCCCGGCGAGACGCTGGAGCTGACGGTCTGGTTCGGCCTCGGCTTCGAGGAAGTCTCGGCGGCGACCTCAGCAAAGGAGCTGCTGCGGCAGGGCTTTGCGCAGGAGCTGGAACGCACGGAGCGCTGGCTTTCCGAGCGCGAGCGCACCGTGAACGACGCGCGGCTCGACGAGATTCTGAATACCAACCTCTTTTTCAGCTACTTTTTCGGCGCGGGACGCACGCTCGACACCGAGGAATTTGTCCTTGTCACCTCGCGCAGCCCGCGCTATTATGTCAGCGCCGCCTATTGGGACAGGGACAGCCTTCTCTGGAGCTTTCCTGCCATTTTGCTTGCCGACCCGGAGACGGCGCGGCAGATGCTGCACTATGTGTTCACGCGGCAGATTCGCAACGTCGGTCTGCACAGCCGATTCATCGACGGCACGCTGCTCGAGCCGGGCTTTGAGCTTGACGAGCTGCTTGCACCCGTGATTGCGCTGTTCCGCTATGTGCAGAAAACCGACGACCGTGCGATTTTGGAGAAGCCGTGGCTGCGCGAGGGCATTGCGCATATTCTTGCGCGCCTGCAAAGCAAGCGCAGTGCGGATGCAGCGCTTTACGAGACTTTTTTGCAACCGACGGACGATGTCCGACGTTACCCTTATCTGACCTATGACAACGTGCTCGTCTGGTACAGCCTGCATGCGCTGGCGGCGCTGTTCCCGGAGCACGCCGCCCTTGCCGAAACGGCCGAGAGCGTGCGCAGCGCGATCTACGAGCACTGCGTCCGTGAAAAGGACGGGGAAATGATATTTGCGTGGTCGGTCGATCTGCAAGGCGGCTGGGATGTCTACGACGAGCCGCCCGGGAGCCTGCTCCTGCTGCCGCACTTCGGCTTCTGCGGGCAGGACGATCCGATCTGGAGGCACACTGCCGAGGTCATCCGTGCGAAGGAGTATCCCTATTCCTTTGCGGGCTGTCCCATTGCGGAGATCGGCTGCCCGCACGCGCCGCATCCGTGGGTCTTGAGCATTGCAAACAGCCTGCTCTCCGGCAGCCGCGACAGCGCAAAGACGCATCTTCTGCGCTGCAAGCTGGACAACGGCATCGCCTGCGAGAGTGTGGACGAATTCACCGGTGAGAGTGCGACGGGCGAAGCCTTCGCCACCTGCGCAGGCTTCCTCGCCTACGCCATTGACACGGCCTTTACGGGCCGCAGAAAGGAGGACGGCTCATGAACAGGCTGCACATCACTCCCTGGTGTATTCAGAGCACCGACCCGGAAAACCGGGCGTTTGCCGAGAGCATTTTCTCCCTCGGCAATGGCTATATGGGCACGCGCGGCTACCGTCCGGATCGGCGCGGCGAGCATCCGGCGTGGCGCTCGACCTTCGTTTCCGGCTTCTATGAATACGTCCGGCCGGGCATTACCGACTTGGTCAATCAGCCGGACTTTTCCGCGCTGCAATTTTCGCTGAACGGTGCGGACAGCGAGACGCTTGCGCTCTCGGACTATGGGCAGACGCTTGATCTGCGCTGCGGCCTGCTGTGCTGGGACTACCGCCTGACCGACGCCGCCGGACGCGTGACGCGCGTGCGGCAGGAGAAATTCCTGAGCATGGCCGACCGGCATCTGGCTGCGTTGCGGCTGACGCTCACGGCGGAAAACTGGTCGGGCGAGGCAGAGATCGAGACAGGCATCGACGCGGGCGTCATGAATCTTCCCATCGCGGACGATCAGCTCACGCAAAACACGGAATTTTTCGATCTTTGGTCGGAGATTCAGGTGCAGGAGGGAGCGCGCGGCGGGCTGCTCACAGCCAAAACGCGCATTTCCGGCCGGGAAACCGTCATGGGCTACTGTCTTTCCCAAGCGGGCAGTACGGAGCGCGTACCGCACGCGGTCGTTACCCGCGTTCAGGTGCAGCTTACCGAGGGTGTACCGTGGACGTTGGAAAAGCTCGTCTGCTGCGCGACCTACCGTGACGCTGATCCTATGCAGCGCGTGCGTGAGACGCTCTGCGGTGCGGAAACGAACTTTGAGCTGCGCCTGCGGCAGAGTGCGGCGGCGTGGGAGGAAATCTGGCAGGATACGGACGTCGAGCTGGAGGGAAACGACGAATGGCAGGGCGCGATCCGCTACAACATTTTCCAGCTTGTGCAGGCGATGCCCTCGGGCGACAGCCGCGCCAGCATCGGCGCGCGCGGCCTGACCCACGGGCGCTACAAGGGCTGCTATTTCTGGGACACGGAAATTTTCATGCTGCCCATGTTCCTGTGGACGCGGCCGGAGGACGCGGAATCGCTGCTGGGGTACCGCTATCACACCCTGCCCGATGCAATGGAAAGCGCAAAACGCTTTTCGGCCAAGGGCGCGCGCTATTCGTGGATGTCCTCGGACACGGGCTTTGAGCAGTGTGAGAGCTGGGATACCGGCTGCTGCGAAATTCACATAACTGCGGACATTGCTTACGCATTTTACCGTTACAATTCAGTAATTTCTGACGAAAAACTGAGAAATCAGTCGGCGGAAGTCCTTTTGCAGACGGCACGCTACTGGGTCGACCGCTTCAACTATTCTGCGCAGGAGGATCGTTATCATCTGCTGTTTGTCAAGGGGCCGGACGAATACGGCGGCGTGACTACGGATGATTTTTACACCGTCTGCATGGCGCGCGACAATCTGCAATATGCTGCGCAGTACGTCCGCGCACTGCCCGGCGCGCAGATTCAGGCTCTTGCGGAAAAGACCGGCCTGACCCCGCAGGAGCCGGCGCTCTGGGAGGAGATCGCGCGCAAGGTTGTGCTCGTGCGCGACGGGCTTCTGTGGCGGCAGGATTCGACCTTCGGTTATCTTGAGCCGCTGGACATCGCCGCGGCCAAGGACGGCGACGCCCCGCTGTACCACACGATCAGCTTTGACCGCCTGCAGCGCTATCAGGTACTCAAACAGCCGGATGTGCTGATGTACATGGCGCTGCGGCCCGAGCGCTTTTCCGACGCGGAGGTGTGCGCAGCGTGGGAGTATTATGAGCCGCGCACACTGCATGATTCTACCCTGAGCTTCGGCATTCACGCGCTGCTGGCCGCACGGTACGGCTTTGCGCGGGCGGTGGAATATTTTGAAAAATCGCTCTTCCTCGACCTGAAAAACGTCATGGGCAACACCACGAACGAGGGCATCCACACTGCCGCCCTCGGCGCGACATGGCAGGCGATGGTACTGGGCTTCGGCGGTCTGGAGGAACGCGACGGCGCGCTGCATGTCAGTCCTCATCTGCCCGAGACGCTCACGGCCATGCGTTACCGCGTGCATTGGCGCGGGACGCGTTATGAGATCCGTCTGCGTCGTGGGGAAGCGCCGTCCGTGCAGAAACTGTGAAATTGACCGCTTTGCAGTTCCGGAGAAAAAACACGCGGGAGAGAGGTTTTTCTCTGGAATGTGAAAACGGTTGATGATATAATAAAATTATGGAGGTAATGAAATGAAGAAAATGAGTTCTATTGTGTCACTGCTCCTTGCCGTGCTTCTCCTTGTCGGGATGCTGGCAGGCTGCACGGGCGACCCTGCGATCCCTTCCGGCGGCTCCGAAAAACCGTCCGAAGCGCCGTCATCCGAGTCCAAGGCGACGCCGAACGAGGACATCTATCAGCTCAAGGGTTCTGTGACCATCGCCTATCCCGAGGGGGAGGTTGCGGAAATCCAGCCCGTGCTTGAAGCCTTCCGCGCACAGTATCCCAACATCGAAGTCGTGGAGGAACCCTTCCCCGGCTCCACCGGCGGTGCCTTCAACGAGTATCTGACGCAGAAGGCGGCGGCCAACGCAATGCCTGACCTGATGTGGCTGGACTGGAACGACTTCGCACCCGAGGTCGCCAGCGGCTTCGTCATGCCTCTTGACGACTACTTCTTTGCCGACCCCGAGTCGGAGTATGTGCCCAGCGGCATGACCGATCCCTATGTCTACGGCGGCAAGCTCTATGCGCTGCCCTGCCAGATGAACGCCATGGGCATCACGATGAACCTGGATATGCTCGAAGCGCTGAACATCGAGAAGCCCGGCTACGACTGGACGGTCGATGAATTCATGGAGATCTGCAAAAAGGCCATCACCGCCGACACCTGCGCCGCCGCGACGCTGGAGGACTGGGATCAGGTCTACTCCGCGCAGGCAGACGGCCTGTTCTATCCCGCATATGACTATGTAAACCACACCTTCGACTTCACGAACAAGTGGGTTCCCGCGATGAATCAGCTCGCCGAAATGCGCGCCATCCCGGGCTTTGAGGCATGGTCGATGCGCTTCCCCAAGAATGAGGACGGCACTACCTCCACCGATTCCGAATATGTCGCAAAGTTCGGTGAGGCAGGTAAGGATGATACGCACTACACCTTCAAGAACGGCATGGCGCTGCTGTGCACCAACGCAACATGGAACGATAACTGGATGCGTGGTGAGTGCCAGGTCAACTGGGATTACTGGCCCTACCCGCGTGCCAATGCTAATACCCCGACCTACACCCCGATCCATGTGGACTGCGCTTACTTAACGAGCACCTGCGCCGATCCCGATGCTGCCTTCCAGCTTCTCAAGTGGCTGACCTACGGTGTTGAGGGCAATATGCAGCGTCTGGACATCTTCGCTGCGCGCGTGGATGGTCAGACCGCGGGTGAGGACACCAAGCTCATCAAGACGTGGTTCATCCCCTGCACGCAGCATCCGGACGTTCTGGCCAAGTTCGAGCAGGCACCGAACGTCAGCGAGGGCCTGATGGCGCTATATAAGAGCCTTGAACACTCCATCCGCGGCGACCTCAACAAGATCGTCCCGGGCTACAGCAGCGTGTTCAACGATGAAGTTTCAGGAATGATCAACTCCGTCCGCGAGGGCAAGGCCAACGCTGCCGATGTTGCCGGCCAGATTGACTCCATCGTCAATGCTGCGCTCGCAGAGCAGCTTGAGATCTTCAACGAAAAAGTCAGCAAGTAATATAAACGTTTCCCACCCGGCAACCTGTCGGGTGGGAAACCAAACGGTATCTCAGGGAGGGGACATCAATGAAACGGATTCTATTGGGCGTGGTCGGTGCGCTGCTTGTTGTCTGCCTTGCGGTACTGGCGGTGTTTGCGGGGATCGTGCACAGCGAAACGTCCAAACTGCACGGTGAAGCTGCCGAGGGAAGGAGTTATCTTCTCTCGGATGAGAGCGCCGCGGAAAAGCAGCTCGACTTCCGAAGCCGTATTGCGGCTGCGGCAGAGTTCCCGAGCGGCCTGCAAATCGCCGCAGAGGAGACGACCGCCGTCTCTCTGCGCGTGGAAACGGCGGGGCGATATGACCTCGTGGCGGTCTATGCCGCGCCGGAGAAAAATCTCTTTGAAAATCCCGTGGATTTCACGGTAAACGGCACGCAGTTTACCTGCACGCTCTCCTTCCTCTGGGCGGACGACGTCTCCGAGATGAAAACCGACCGCTACGGCAACGAGGTGCTGCCAGAGCAGTATCAGCTTCCGTGGGCGGCATCCTATCTGAAGGAGGCCGAGTCCTTCTCCGGCCGTCCGCTTGCGCTCGACCTGCCTGCGGGCGAGGTCAGCGTTACGGTCCGGCCGCAAAACCAGAGTCTCCTGCTCTACGGCCTGTATGCGGTCGAACCGCAGCAGGAGCAGTCTTATGCGGAATATCTATCCGCGCTTTCCTCTGCGCCTGTCTATGCCGGCGAACGTCTGACCCTTCAGGGTGAGGACTACCGTGCGAAAAATGACAGCGCTATCCGCGGAACCAACGTTCCGAATACCTCCGTTTCTCCGGCCAGTCCCTATGTGAAGCGCATCAACGCCACTGCGGACGAATCCAACAAGCGCATGGGACAGAAGCTGTACTATGAAGTGGAAGCGCCGGAAGACGGACTTTATTTTATCAGCTTCAAGTACTGCCAGCCGAAAAAGACCGGCGGCTGTTCCTACAGAACCATTGAAATTGACGGCAATGTGCCGTATACCGAGCTACGCGATGTAGGCTTTGCGTATACCGGCATCAATACATATCAAAACAAAACATTGGAAACCGGTGTTTATCTGACGCGTGGGGTGCATCTGCTTGCGCTCGAGGTCACAGCTGAGCCGGTGCAGGCGCCCTACCGCGAGCTGATGGCCATTGTCAACGAGATCAACGACACCGGTATTGCCCTCAAACGCATCAAGGGCAACAACTCCGGCGAGAGCGCGGGTGTGGACACCAACCGGACATGGGACATTTTGCAGTACATGCCGGACATTCTCGATAGGATCGAGGACTGGTCCGCTCGCCTGACGGCGGTCTATGACCAATTAAAAGACATTGGCGGCATGGAGCCGACCTATGTCTCCGACCTGATGCTGACGGTGCAGAATTTGCAGCGCCTTGCGGAAAAGCCGCGCGAGATTCCAAACAAGCTGAGCCTGCTCAGTGACGATTCCAGCTCAGCCGCACAGCTTGCCGCGCTGACACTGACGAAAATCTATGAGCAGAACCTGAGCATCGACTGCATTTATCTGCACGGCGAAAACGAGCCGCTGCCCGCGCCGAAGGCTGGCATGCTCTCCGGCCTTGCCGTTGGCATCAAGCAGTTTCTCTATTCCTTCTCACGCGACATGAACGAGAGCGCGGACGTGCAGAACGAGGGGCAGATACTCACGGTGTGGATCAACAAGCCCTCGCAGTATGTCGAGACGCTGCGCCAGCTCACCGCCGACGAGTTTACCCGCGAGACAGGCATTGAGGTCAGCTTTTCCATCATGCCGGACGAAAAGAAGATCACGCTGGCCAATTCCACCGGCAGCAATCCCGACCTCGCGCTCGGCCTGAGCTACTACCGGCCCGCAGAGTTCGCTATGCGCGGCATGGCGGTAAATTTACTGGAATTTGACGATTTTCTGGACTGGTACGGCGCGGAGTACAACCTGCGCGCACTGGCACCCATGGCCTACGAAGACGGCGTTTACGGCGCGAGCGAGACGCAGGAGTTTTACGTTCTGTTCTACCGTAAGGACATTCTCGACAGCCTCGGCCTGACAGTTCCGGACACATGGGATGACGTCAAGGCCATGATGCCGGTGCTGCACCGCAACGCGATGAATTTCAATCTTCCGTTAGCGAACAACGTCGGCTATAAGAGCTTTGAGGCGACAGGCGGCTTCCTCTTCCAAAACGGCGGCGATTATTATTCGCCGGACGGCTTTGCCTCGAACTTCGGCGATCCGAACACCCTGCGCGGCCTGCGGGAAATGGTCGAATTGTATCAGGTATACGGACTTGCACAGAATATTCCAAACTTTTTCAATGCGTTTCGATCGGGAAGCGTGCCCATCGGCGTGTCGAATTTCTCGACGTACCTGCAGCTTCAGGTGGGCGCGCCGGAGCTGAATGGACGCTGGGACATCGCGCTCGTTCCGGGCACGCAGCAGGCCGACGGCACGGTGCGCCGCGACTGGTCCGCAGATGCGACCTCCTCAATGATCTTCTCCAATTCACAGAAAAAACAGGAGGCATACCGCTTCCTGAAATGGTGGCTGTCGTCCGGGACGCAGCTGAAATACGCGACCGACCTGCAAATGAAATACGGCCCGGACTACATCTGGAACACCGGCAATCGCGTCGCGCTGGCGGGAATGTCCTATCCGCTCGCGCACAAAAAGGTGATTTTGGAGCAGTGGTCATGGCAGCACGAAGCGCTGCGCCATCCCGCAAGCTATATTCTCGAGCGCGAGGTCTCCAATGCGTGGATCGCCATTGTCACGCAGGGCGAGCCGTTTCAGGCGCGCATCGACGAGGCGACACTGGCCTCCAACCGCGAAATTCAGCGCAAGCTCACGGAGTTCGGCTATCTGGACGAGAACGGAAAAAAGCGCAGAGACTATAACATCCATCTGATCGAGGACCTGATCGAGCGCAGAGAGGAGGACGGCCAATGAACTGCAAAGAGAAAAAGAAGCGCGCGTCCTTTTCCCTGCGGCGGACGCTTTCGCCCCTGCTGCGGCACATGAACCGGCACGCTGTGTTTTATATGCAGGCACCGTTCGTGATTTTATTTCTGCTGTTCATCATCATTCCCGTCGTCATTGCCATCGGCATCTCCTTCACGGACTTCAATTCCATCGAAAAGCCGAATTTTGTCGGCTTGGAAAACTACGTCAATATTCTGACCAACGACAATACCTTCACGGAGTTTGCGATCCCGAACACCATCGTCTATTCCGTCATCGTCGGCGTAGGCGGCTACATTCTCTCCTTCTTTCTGGCGTGGTCGCTGGCGCAGGTTCCCAAGGGGCCGCGGACGGTCATGGCGATCATTCTCTATCTGCCGTCCATGACGGCAGGCATCATGCTCTCGACGGTCTGGCAGGTGTTCTTCGCAGGCGACAAGGTCGGCTATCTGAACGCGATTTTACTCAAGCTCGACCTAATCCAAAGCCCGATCACGTGGCTGTCAGATTCGCGGTATCTGATGCTCATCATGATCGTCGTCTCCCTTTGGAGCAGCATGGGCATCGGCTTTCTCTCCATGCTTGCGGGCATTCTGAACGTCAACCGCGAGCTTTACGAGGCCGCACACATCGACGGCGTGAAAAACCGTATTCAAGAGATTATATACATCACCGTTCCGGCCATCAAGCCGCACATGATGTTCGGCGCGATCATGGCCATCGTCAACGCCTTCCAGAACGGAAGCATCGGTGTGCAGCTCTCGGGCGCGAACCCGACGCCCGGCTACGCCGGTCAGCTCCTCGTCACACACGCGGAGGAATACGCCTTTGTCCGCTACGAGATGGGTTACAGTGCGGCGCTGGCGGTGATTTTGCTGCTGATCATCTGGGGCGTGTCGCAGCTTTCCAAAAAACTCTTTGCAGTCAGGGGGTGAGGACATGAGAAGACGGCACTTGCAGATCATCGGTATCAATCCAGCGCGCTTCGATCGCTCTCAGGTCAAGTTTTTTCTGTATCTGGTTCCGATCACGGTTTTGATGGGACTTCCCATCGTGTTCATTTTCTTCAATGCCTTCAAACCGCTTGATGAGCTGCTCAATTACCCGCCGAAGTTCTATACGCTGCGCCCGACACTCCAGAATTTCCGTAACCTCATGGCGACCTCGGCCAACAAGGCCATTCCCATGAGCCGCTACCTGTTCAACAGCACGCTGACGACTCTGGCCGTCGTGTTTTTCACACTGATGATCACGACCATGGCGGCCTACTGTATGTCCAAGAAGAACTACCGCCTGAAGAAGCTCCTGTTCGGCATCAACGAGGCGGCTCTGATGTTTGTCTCGGCGGCGGTGGCGATCCCGCGCTATATCATCGTCAGCAAGCTCGGACTGGTGGACAGTATCTGGGCGCACATCGTGCCCATGCTCTCCATGCCGGTGGGACTATATCTGGTCAAGCAATTCATAGACGACCTGCCGGATGAGATGATCGAGGCGGCGCGGCTGGACGGTGCGGGCGATTTTTATATCCTTCGAAAAATCGTCCTGCCGAACATCAAGCCGACCTTGGCAACCGTTGCGATTCTGGCCTTTCAGGCCTCGTGGAACAGTATGGAGGCCTCAAATTACTACATCAATAACGAGGCGCTTAAGAGCTTCTCATTCTATATGTCCACGCTGACACAAACTTCGGGCAATGCCAACGCCATGGTCGGCCAGCTTGCGGGCAACGCGGTCGCCGGGCTTGGCATGCAGGCCGCTGCGACACTTATCATGTTCCTGCCGAACCTGATTCTGTTCATCATTTTGCAGTCGCGGGTCATGAACACCATGTCCCACTCCGGTATGAAATAGGAGGGCTGCGCATGAAACAAAACTACTTGCGGCTCGGCGCGCTGCTGCTGTGCCTCGTGTGTCTTCTGTCGCTGCCCGCCCGCGCGGTCGAGGGTACAAGCTACACTTACACGCTTTCCGCCGACCGTACAAAGCTCGTCCTGACAGCCGACGCCTATCTGCCCGCCGGCATCTATTTTGCAGGTGCGGGCCTAAGCTCGCCCGAGGACTTATATCTTTGCGGGCGGGAGCTTTACATCGCGGACACCGGCAACCACCGCATCGTTGTCTATTCCATGGACACGGGCAGGCTGACCTCCTTCGGAGAGAACGACCTGAAAAAGCCCACCGGTCTCAGTGTGGACGGCGCGGGCAGGGTATACGTCGCCGATTACGGCGCGGAGCAGGTCGTGATCTTTGCACCCGACCGGAGCGTGGAGCGCTGCCTGACGCGCCCGACGGAGGCATATTACGGTGCAAGTCCCTATAAGCCGCAGAAGGTGGATCTGGACAGCTACGGCAATCTGTTTGTCATCAGTGAGGGCACCTACGAGGGAATTTTGCAGTTCGACCGAAACGGGAACTTCAACGGCTTCTTCGGCGCGAATAAAACGAAGGGTCTGAGCGCGGTGGAGTGGTTCCAGAAGATCTTCTACACCGAGGAGCAGAAGTCCAAGATGTCTTTCCGCACGCCGCCGAATATCGTTGCGCTGGACGTCGCAGCCTCCGACATGGTCTTTTCCGTCACGCAGAACGACCGAAAGCAGGCCATCAAAAAGCTGAATATGGCGGGGGTCAATGTCTATTCGGACGGTCTCGACTGGGGCTATGGAAACTATGCCGACGTTGCCGTTCTGCCCGACGGCAGTGTCTTTGCCGTGACGGCTACGGGATTGATCAACGAATTCAGCGAGGAAGGGGACTTCCTTCTGGAATTCGGCGGCGAAGCCAAGAAAACCGACCGCAGCGGTCTGACCGCCGTGGTCAGCGCGATCGAGGCGGACGAAAACTGCAATCTCTATGTCCTCGACAAAGAGCGCGGTGTGGTTCAGGTATGGTATCCCACGGACTATGCCAAGCTCCTGCACCGCGCCGAGGCCGATTTCAAGCAGGGGCATTACGAGGACAGCCTTGCTGCATGGACGCAGATCTTACGCATGAATCCAACGGCTTACATGTCCAATCTTGGATATGCCAAGGCACTGTTTCAGCTTGGGCGCTACCGCGAGGCGGCGGAGCGCTTCCGCGATATTCGCCACGAAAACGGCTACTCCGACTGCTTCTGGGAGCTGCGCAGCGCGTGGATGCGCGCAAACATGGGGAAAATTTTGACCGGGCTTGCCGGTTTTTCCGTCCTGTGCGCACTTCTGGCGCTCCTGCAGAAGCGCTTCGGCTGGTGCGATACACTTTCCGAGCGTTACGCGCGTTGGTGCGGCAGGCATAAGCTGGGCAGGGCGCTGACCGCGGATGTGTTCTATTTCCTGCGTCATCCCATCGATGGCGTTTACTACCTGAAGATCGGAGAGCGCGGCAGCGTGGGCGCAGCGTCGATCCTCTATTTTGCGGCGCTGGCGATCTACATGCTCTGCCGCGGACTGACGTCCTTTGTGTTCGGCGGCGGGTATTCCTACTACAATGACCCGGTTGCAATTCTGCTGATCGTCCTCGCGCCGTCCGTACTGTTTCTGTTTGGCAGCTATCTGGTCAGTGCCATCCACGACGGCGAGGGCAGCCTGAAAACGGTGTATATCACCTTTGCCTACAGCCTCTCCGCCTTTGTGCTCGGCTGGCCGCTTCTGACGCTGCTATCCCACGCCTTCACGCTTACGGAGCTGTTTGTCTACCGGCTGCTGGCTTTCCTGATTCTGGGCTATACCGGCACGCTGATTTTCGTCAGCATCAAGGAGGCGCAGGTCTATTCTCTGCGCAAGACGGCCGCGAACATTTTCCTCACGCTGTTTTTCATGGCGGTGGCGATCCTTGCGGCAGTCATCCTCTTTATCCTCTGGCGTGAGCTGCTGTCTTATCTTTTGGAAGTTTTTGAGGAGGTGCGTTACCGTGTGTTTTCATAAATGGTTTGTCCGGCTCGGTGCGCTGCTTCTGAGCGCGGCACTGCTGACACTCTGCGCCTTTGCCGCAGACGAGACGCCCATGACCGACGGCCTGCTGGAGGCCAATTCCAACCGGCAGGTGCACCCCTTCTCCGACGCGCCGGTGGAAAGTCAATTTACCACGGAAGGCTTTGAAAAAATCGGAGAAACACAGGAACTCGAGCTTTATCTCAACCGGCAGGAGGCCGCGCTGCGCATCCGCAGCAAGGCTACGGGCTATGTCTGGGGAGCGCTTCCCATTGGCGAAGCCGAGGGGCTCAACACCGCGTGGCGCTGCTACGGCAACGGCCTCGTGTCCATCGAATGCGTGAACGTCGAGGGCGCGGAGAGCCGCGTCAGCATCGGAAAGGACGGCAAGACGAAGTACGAAGTCTTGGACGATGGCCTTCTTTGCAGCGTGGACTTCCGGCAGCAGGGGATCGCTTTTCAGGTAAAGGTCTCGTGGGCGGACAGCCGCGTGACACTTGAACTGGTGGACGGCAGTCTTACCGAGCGCGGCGAGGGTTTCTTCCTCAAATCCATGAGCTTCCTGCCTTTTCTCGGCAGCTCCTATTCCGACACCGTGGACGGCTACATCCTGCTTCCCGACGGCTGCGGCGCGCTCATCCGCTACCGCAAGCCCGCCAATTACAGCTCGACCTACGCCGCGCGCATATATGGCAAGGATTACGGCATCGAATCTCTGGCCAGCACTGCGGACAACACCGCCCGCCCGGAGGCGCAGGCGCTCATGCCCGTCTATGCAATGGTACACGGCGCGGGGCAGAATGGCTTTTTGGCGGTCGTGGACGAGGGTGCAGAGTATACCAGCATCGTCGCCGCGCCTGCACAGATGAACAACCCCTATAACTGGGCATCGGCACGCTTTGAATTTCGGCAGAAGTATGTGAAAAACATCAACCGCAAGGAGGGGGCGGGTGCAAACGTCTATCAGGAAACGCCCAACGCGGTCGTGCCGAAGATCTCCTTCTATTTTACGCAAGGCGAACAGGCCAATTACGACGGCATGGCGGTGCTCTACCGTCAGATGCTGATCGAACAGGGCGTTTTGACGCCGCTGACGCAGCAGGATGACACGGTCCCGCTGCACCTGGAGGTGCTTGGCGCGGACAAAAAGGAGAATTTCCTCTGGAACACAACGCAGGTCTTTACCACACTTGCGCAGGCGGAGGAGATGCGCCGGAGCCTTGCCGATGCGGGCATTCCGGAGCTGGACATGGTGCTGCGCTGCTACGCGAAGAACAACGAATGCGGCGCAAGGCTGCTGTCCAGCCTCGGAAGCAGGGAGGACATTGCCGCGCTTAACCGCGCGCTGCGCGAAACGGGCGGCTCGCTCTCCCTCTATTTCGACCCCATTACAGCGAATGAGGATCAGATCACGCTGCGAACCGAGGCCGCAAACAACCTCTCCCGGCAGGAGATCCGCTGGATCGACAATCTTGCATCGCGGATGTATCCCTATACCTATCTCTACCGCTTGAGCGAGGCCGAAGCGCGCACGCAGAAGGCGCTTTCTCGCAATTATGGCGCGGACTTTGCACTTGCGCAGGCAAGCAACAAGCTCTACAGCGATTTTACCTCCGGCAAGGAGGCGACGCGCGCCGAGAGCCTGACGCGCCTGACTGCGCTGACAGAATCGCTTGCACGCGGCGGCCGCATTGCAATGTACCGCCCGAATCAGTACCTCTGGCGGTATGCGGACAGATTTTTTGACCTGCCCGTGTCCAACAGCCAGATCCTCTACGAATCCGACTGTGTGCCCTTCCTGCAGATCGTGCTCAGTGGCTGTGCGGAGCTGTACGGCGGCGCGATCAATACCTCGTCCTATTCCTCCGAGCGTATGCTGAGGCAGATCGAGTACGGCATGGCGCCAAGCTTCGTTGTGACCGGCTGCGAGAGTCAGGAGCTCTATAATACCGCGCAGGAGTCATATTTCTCCACGGGCTTTGCCGACTGGCGGACGCAGATCGTGGAGAGCTATCAGACTGTGGCTGAGGGACTTTCCTCTGTCTGGGGACACGCCATCGTCTCGCACCGCTGCCTGAAAAACGGCCTGATTCGCGTGGGATATGACAACGGCGTGTACATTTTCCTCAACTATACCGACGCCTCGCTGACGGCTGAGGGTGTCAGCGTGCAGCCGGGCAGCTTCAAAGTCATACAGGGAGGCGCAAAATGAATAGAAATCAGACGAAACCGCGCCGCAGCCTGCGTCCGCGCACCCGCAGTACAATCACTGGAACGCTCTTCTTCCTGCCTTGGCTTATCGGTTTTTTCGCCATCACGGCCTATCCGCTGGTCTATTCTCTTGTCATTTGCTTCAACCAGGTACAGATCAAGCCCGGCGCGATTGAGTTGAAGCCGGTCGGTTGGGAGTATTTCCGGCAGGCCTTCGCGGTGGACACGGAATATCCCACAAAGCTCCTTTCCTCGCTGGCAAGCGTGCTGATGGGAACGCCGCTCGTCGTGGTGTTTTCCCTTGTCATCGCGCTGCTGCTGAACCGCAGATTCCGCGGCAGGACGGTCTACCGCATCGTGTTTTTCCTGCCGGTGGTCATCATGTCCGGCCCTGTGATGTCCGAGCTGATGACGGAATCATCGGCCATGAGCATCAACATGGACATCATGGGCCTGCGCAGCATTTTAATGGAGCTGGACTACGGCTGGGCGCGGATTTTATTGACGTTTTTGAACAGCTTCGTGCGCATCCTCTGGTTCTGCGGCGTGCAGATCATCGTATTTCTGGCCGGACTGCAAAAGATCGACCGCAATATGTACGAGGCCGCCGCCATCGACGGCGCGACGGCATGGGAGGCGTTCTGGAAGATCACGCTGCCGCACCTGCGGCCGATCATCCTGCTCAACGCAATTTATACCATCATCGAGATGGGGACGGCAGCCGACGACGCGACGAACGGCAAGATCGTCGGTGCAATCCGCGACATTGCCCGGCCGTACAGCTATGCGGCGGTGCTTTCGTGGATCTATGCCTTCGGTTTGCTGCTGCTCATTCTGCTTGCCTTCCTGCTGCTCCGGCCGAGAAAGGGGAGTTCCACATGAAAACAGGAAGATCCGCGTTGCGCAAGAGCGCATACTGGCTCGTCGGCAGCCACGGCAAGGACGACAACCGTCTCGGCAGGTTCACGACCTATTTCATCCTGACGGGCATGGGGTTTGTGTTTCTGTACCCGCTTTTGTATATGCTCTCGGTCAGCTTTATGGATACGGAAGACCTTGTGGATGCCACGGTGACGTGGATCCCGACACATCTTTCCGTGGAGAGCTTTGTCAAGGCGGCCAAAACGCTGCAATTCTGGGACGGCCTGAAGGATTCGCTCATTATGACGGTCATTCCGGCGGCACTGCAAACCTTTACGCTGGCGCTGGCTGGCTACGGCCTCGCGCTCTACCGCGTGCCGGGCAAGCGTTTCTGGCTTGTGCTGGCGGTGTTCATTTTCCTGATCCCGACGCAGGTCACGATGATCCCGCGCTTTCTGCTGTTTAATTCTTACCACACCATCGGCACCATCTGGCCGGTGTATCTCATCAGTTTGTTCGGGCAGGGGGTGAAAAGCTCGGTCTTTCTGCTGATCTATTACAATTTCTTCAAATCCTATCCAAAATCCATGGACGAGGCTGCGAAGATCGACGGCGCGGGCGCGGCGACGGTGTTTTTCCGCATCGCGCTGCCTATGGCGAAGCCCGCGCTGGTGCTGACCTACCTTTTTTCCTTCATCTGGATTTGGAACGATACGACCCAGCTCCCGCAGTATTCCACGGGTGCGGTCACGACGCTGCCCATGCACTTGCAGCAGTTCGTCGAGCGCTTCAACAAGCTCTATGCCTCCGTCGGCGTCAGCACCGGCGGCTCCTTGAATGAGTCCATCCGGCTGGCTGGCACGCTTCTGACCATCCTGCCGCTGATCGTGCTGTATTTCATTGTCCAGAGGCAGTTTGTCGAAAGCATTGAGCGCACCGGTCTGACAGGGGAGTGACATGAAAAGGCTTTTGACGCTTACTGTGCTGCTGTTCCTCCTGCTGACCGCCTGCACCACGCAGGATGCAGCGCCTGCGGCGCTGTACTCCGACGGCCTGCTGCACGAGCCATATGGCTGGGATAACCTCTACGGCAGCAAGGAGGTGCCGGAGAAGTGGTGGCAGCGCACGCCGCGCGACCCGGTCGCGGGCGAGGAGACCGAGATCGCCATCGCGGCGGGCAAGCAGCTCAAGGACTTGGATCTTTGGATCGAATGGACGAAAAACGGTCGGCGCATGGGGCCGATCGCTTGCAGCCGCCGGGCAAATTTGCAGACGGATGGCGTCGAGCGGACGCAGTATCTCGCCCGGCTTCCGGCATTGGAGCGCGGCGACGACGTGCAGTATTCCGTCTGCGCGGGCAAAAACGGTGCCGCCCAGAAGCAGCTCGGGCCGTTTTCCTTCCGCGTTTCGGCATGGGAGCGCTTCCTGCCCGGGTGCGCGCAGAGCGCCGGTGAAAAACTCACGATTTCCGGCACGGCGGGCGGCAAACGCGCCGCGCTCAGCGCGAATTTTGATGGCGGGACGCTCCACCTGCTTGTCTCCGATGCAGCGGTCGAGGGCGGAGAAGCCCTTCCGGCGGCGCTTTCGGCAGGCCGTCTGACCTTTACCGTGACGGAAAACGGCGGCTTTTCCCTTTGCAACGACGGCACGTCACTGGTCGGCGGCGCGGGCTTTGAACTGCTGACGGACGGCGCGGCGGTCCGCGCGGTGCGCTTTTCGCTGGACGCGGAAAAAAGCGACCGCTTTTATGGCTTCGGCATGAAATACGACGCGCTCGACCAGCGCGGCAAGGCGGTCGACACCTACTGTGTCAACTGGTACAAGGAGCAGCGCGGCGAGACCTACACGCCGGTGCCATATTACTTCGTGCCGGACAAATACGGCATTTTCATTGATTCGACCTACTATACCCGCTTCGATCTCTGTGCGCAGTCGGATGCGTCATGCGTCATCGAGGCGCGCCTGGGCGGCACGGAGGACTTTGCGCTGCCGCTGCATTTCTTCACAGGTAACAACGCGCAGATCGCCGCATCCTATGCCGAAACAGCCGGTCACGCCGTACTACCGCCGGTGTGGGCGTTCAGTCCGTGGATCTCCGCAAACGAATGGAACAGGCAGACGGAAATCCTCGAGCAACTCGACGAGACGCTGGCGGAGGAAATACCAACCGGCGTGATCGTCATCGAAGCGTGGAGCGACGAACAGACATTTTATACCTTCAACGATTCCGAGTTTGAGACCGTAGCGGGCGAAGCCGCGCTACGCTATGAGGATTTCACCTTCACGGGCCGCTGGCCGGATCCAAAGGGCATGGTGCAGCAGCTCCACGAAAACGGCATCCGCTGCATTCTCTGGCAGATTCCGGTGCTCAAATATGACGTGCAGATGACGGCGCAGTCCATGCGCGACCAGATTTACGCAGCTGAGCAGGGTTACGTTCTGCAAACCGAGGACGGCGGCGCCTACCGTTTGCCTGCCAGCACGTGGTTCGGCAATTCTCTGCTTTTGGACTTCACGGACCGTAAAGCAGCGGACTGGTTTCTGGAAAAGCGGCGCTATCTGATCGAGGACATCGGCATCGACGGCTTCAAGACCGACGGCGGCGAATTTGTCTGGGGGCGCAGCGTTACGGCCTCGGACGGCCGCAGGGGCGACGAGCTGCGCAACGCCTATCCGGACCTCTATGCGCAGGCGTACTATGACTTCGGCACGGCGCTGGCGGGCGACTTCGTTACTTTCAGCCGCGCTGGCGGCAGCGGAATGCAGAAGCACCCGCTCTGCTGGGTGGGCGACCAGAATTCGGATTTCAAGGCGTTTCAGGCGGCCATCCGCGCGACGCTCAGCGCCGGACAGTCAGGCATCCCCTTTGTTGCGTGGGACATCGCGGGCTTCAGCGGCGACGTTCCCTCGGCAGAGCTTTATCAGCGCAGCGTGGCGCAGGCGGCGTTTTCGGCAGTGATGCAGGTGCATTCGGAAATTTCCGGCGACCCTCAGCCCTCGCAGGCGCGCACGCCGTGGAATATGGCACAGCGCAAGGGGGATGATGCCTGTCTGGAGACTTATCGCTACTACGCGAATCTTCGCATGAATCTGATTCCTTACATTTATACTGAGGCCAAGTGGTCCGCCGAGACGGGTGAGCCGCTGATGCGCAGCATGGCCTACGCCTTCCCGCAGGACGGCGCAGCGGCGGACTATGAATTTCAGTACCTGTTCGGCCGGAATCTGCTGATTGCGCCCGTGACCAGCCCGAACGCGAAGCGCGTGGAGGTCTATCTGCCCGACGGTATCTGGTATCATTTCTTTACCGGCGCACGCTATGAGGGCGGCGTGTATCAGATTCCTGTCGCGGCGGACGAAATTCCGGTGTTTGTGCGCGAGGGCGCCATTCTGCCGGTCAACACTGCGCAGAAGGGACAGCTCGCAAGCTATGTCGGCAATGATGCAGAAGATTATGTCAATATAAACTATTTGGTATTTCATGGAAACGGCGAATATACGTGGTATGATTATGGAAACCAAACGAGTGTCGCGGTCAAATTCGACGGCACAACGCTCACCGAAAACGGCACACCCACCGAAAACTGGACGCTGAGAGGAGAAACGTCATGACCAAACAGGAGGGAGCCGCGCTGCGGCCGTATCTTTGCATCGCGGCAAGGCCGCAGGCCATGCGTGAGAACATTCTGCGCTGCGGCGACACGCGCGTGACGGTTCTGACTGACCGCCTGTTCCGTATCGAGTGCGGCAGCTTTACAGACGAGGCGACGCAGGCGGTTTGGTACCGCGATTTTCCGGCGGTCGAATACACATGGCGCTGCGAAAACGGCCGCATTCTCCTCAAAACGGCGGCGCTGACCCTAAATCTCGATCCGCAGCGGCTGGAAAACAGCGAGGTCGAGTTTGCCGACGGCAGCCGCGCCAAGCTGGACAATGCCGAGAATCTGCTCGGCACCTGTAGCACCCTTGACACCAACGGCGAGCATCTGCGCGAACATCCCGACGTAACGCGCTACGACCGCGCGCACATTCCTCTGGAGCCGGGTGTCTGCGCAAAAAACGGCGCGGCGGTCTACGACGATTCACACAGCCTGCTGCTGCTTCCGGACGGCCGACTGCTTCCGCGCAGTGGGACGGACCGCTATGTCTTTGCCTATGGGCACGACTATCCTGCCGCCGTGCGTGCACTCTATCGCCTGTGTGGATGCACACCGGTGCTCCCGCGCTGGGCACTTGGCAACTGGTGGTGCCGCTATTGGCCGTATACGCAGCAGGAATATTTGAATCTGATGGATAATTTTGCCGACGACGGGATTCCCGTCTCTGTCGCCGTTATCGATATGGACTGGCACTATGTCCAAATCGACCGCGATTTCGGTCTGCGGGAAAAGGGGTTGGACGATGAGGCGCACGGCGGTACAGACGGCTGGACGGGCTACACATGGAATGAAGCGCTCTTTCCCGACCACATGGCGCTCTTGCGGGAGCTTCACGCGCGCGGGATGCATATCTCGCTCAATCTGCATCCTGCGCTGGGCGTGCGCTGGTACGAAAAGCCCTATCGCGCCATGGCTGAACGCATGGGATTTGACCCGTCGGAAAAGCTGGCCGTGCCATTTCAAATTGCAAATCCTCGATTCGTGAACGCATATCTGGAGCTACTGCATCATCCGTTGGAGGACGAGGGCGTCGATTTCTGGTGGATCGACTGGCAGCAGGGCAAGACCTCTGCACTTGCGGGGCTGGATCCCCTGTGGGCGCTGAACCACTATCACTATCTCGATAGAGTGCAGCGCAGGGGAGAAGGGCTGATCCTATCGCGCTACGCGGGCATCGGCTCACACCGCTATCCTGTCGGCTTCAGCGGTGATACGCACATGGACTGGGAATTCCTGGACTATATGCCCTATTTCACCGCGACGGCGGCGAATGCGGGCTATGGCTGGTGGAGCCACGATATCGGCGGCCACCATCGAGGTCTGCGCGATGAGGAGCTATACCTGCGCTGGCTGCAATTCGGCGTGTTCAGCCCGATCAACCGACTGCATTGCTGCCCGTCGGTCACCGCATCGAAGGAGCCGTGGACGTTCTCCGCGCCGGTGCGTGCCATGGCGGAGAAATGGCTGCGCCTGCGGCGTAGGCTGGTTCCTTACCTTTACAGCGCATCGTGGAGAAACGCGCTCGAGGGCATCCTGCCGGTACGGCCGATGTATTACGAATGGCCGGAAGAGACTACAGCCTACGAAGCCGACCATCAGTATCTGTTTGGAGATCTGCTGGTTGCGCCCATCACGGAAAAATCGCAGGCACGCGGCATTGCAGCAAAGCGTGTCTGGCTCCCTCCTGGACGCTGGACGGATATTTTCACCGACGGGATTTACACCGGTGGGCGTTGGGTCACGGTTTGGCGCGACAGCGGCAGTATGCCCGTATTTGCAAGGGCGGGCTGTATCCTGCCGCTGGATGAAGCGCAAGACAACGCCTGCTCCGCGCCGGAGACACTGGACGTTTTCGTCTACACCGGCGACGGTAGCTACGATCTGATTGAGGAAAACGGTGCGCGGACGCAGTTCTGCCAGCAGAGGATATCCGAGAGACTGCGCCTGCGTATTTGCGGCACAAGAAAACTGACCTATCATATATATTTCAAAAACGTGGAGGATGGCGCGTGCAGTCTCACTGTTGCGGGCAGACCCGCACAGCCTGTGCTGCGACACAATCGCTGCTTGCAGGCGAGCTTCACGCTTGAGGCTTCGGAGAATGCAGAGCTGCTGGTCACACCGCAGGAAAAAAGCGATGCCGAGACCGTGCGCGAACGAATGCTGCAATGCTTTCTGCGGCAGGAGATGGACAATCAAAATAAGGAAGCACAATGGGAAACTGCGAAAAGCATCGCTGATCGTGCGGCGTGGATCAAGTGGATTGAAGCGCTTGCGCTGGGCGATGTCGAAAAAGGACTGCTGAAAGAGCAGTTGGAACTCCTAGGGGAGTGCTGATCCAATCAGCGCTTTCCTAGCCACAGCGACCCGAAAGAGAGAGAAAGGCTGCTTGGTGCGAGGAACGACGCGCGGAAGAAAGGAGGTTTTTTGCAAGCCGCGCAAACTGTACGGAAAACGGATTGTGTATCATTGAATGCAACCAAAGAAAGGCGGTAAAGCAATGAACCAAAGAAAACGAGTGTCTTTTCGTATCCTGGCCTTCCTTCTCATCACCACGATGCTGTCTGGCACCCTCACGGCGGTTTACGCGATCGAGGGTATTTACCACGAGCCGACCGGATGGGATGACCTCTACGGCGGAACGGAGGTCGCAAGCAACGACTGCGAGCGGTATCCGCGCGACCCTAGCGCGGGTGAAACGGTGTACCTGAAGTCCAAAACGTGGCCTATCGAGAGCGGCGACGCAGTCTGGGTCACATGGACGAAAAATGGCGTGGAGCAGCCGGTCATCAACGCTGACTGGAAGTATAACAGCGGCAACGATACCCATTGGGAGGCGAACATCGGCAGCTTTTCCAAGGGCGACGCAATCACCTACACACTGCACGCCAACCAAAACGGCACGGATGAAAAGACCACCGGCCCGTATTCCTTTATCGTGACGGATTGGGATACGGTCACGCGCGTCACAAATGTCGAAAATTGCGGAAATCGCGTGGAGTTGACCTGTGCCTCCACTGCATCCGCGATTCAGCCGAAAATCAGCATCAGCTTCCCCGGCACAGGCTATTTCCGTATGCAGTTCGAGCCGTTCGGAAGCGAGAGCTTTGCGACGGGAGAGAGAAATTTCACCGTCGATTCCTCCAATGCCGATTACCTCTGGCTGAACGGCCCGGACATTAAGCTCAAGATCTTCAAAAATCCCTACCGCATGGAGATCTACGACGGCGAGGGGAAGCTCCTGACGCAGGAGACGGAAAATTACCGTTCTCTGGCCTTCCGCAGCAACGGCACGGATTTTGTCAATGCCGTGGAGCAAAACCTTAAGACACCGACGGCCGAGCACTTCTCGGGCTTCGGTATGCGCTATGACAACCTCGACCAGCGCGGCAACAACGTGGATATTTACACCGTCAACTGGTATTTGAATCAGGGCAACAAGACCTATCTGCCTATCCCGTTTTATTTCAGCAACCAGGGCTACGGTATGTTCCTGAACACGAGCTACTATGTCCAGTACCGGCTGGCCACGGATGCCGCCGACCGCGCAACAATCCGCGCTGCGGCTGGCGGCACGGTCAACACCGGCATGGATGCATACTTCTTCGCGGGCACGCCCAAGGAGATCTCGCAGAAGTACACGGATGTGATCGAAAAGCCGGAGCTGCCTGCGGTCTGGGCATTCGGTCCGTGGATCTCGGCAAACGAGTGGAACAAGCAATCCGAGGTGCTCGAACAGGTGGCAAAGACCAATCAGTATGACATCCCGACGACTGCCATGGTCATCGAGGCCTGGGCGGACGAGGAAACCTTCTATATCTGGGGCGACGCGCAGTACACACCGCGCAGCGCGACGTGGACGCCGACCTCGTCCGACTTCACCTACACCGGGCGCTGGCCCGATCCGAAGGGCATGGTGGACACGCTGCATGAGAACGGCATCAAGGTGCTGCTCTGGCAGCTTCCTGTCATCAAGTCGGCTTCTCAGCCCATAGAGCAGCTTGCGACGGACGAAGCCTACGCCATTGCACAGGGGTATGTGCTGGACGACGGCACGGGCACACCCTACCGCAACAAGGGCGGCTGGTACGGCAATGCAGTCATGCCCGATTTCACCAATTCCGCCGCGACAAACTGGTGGATGAGCAAGCGCGCGTATCTGTTGAACGAGATCGGCATCGACGGCTTTAAGTGTGACGGCGGAGAATTCGTCTGGGGACGGAACATCACGGCCTCCAACGGCATGAAGGGCGACGAGCTGCGCAATCTCTATCCGGATCTCTATGTGCAGGCATACTCTGATTTTGTCAAGAACTACAAGACTGACGGTATCGTCTTTTTCCGGGCGGGCGGCGCAGGCGCAGGCCAGCACCCCATCGCGTGGGTGGGCGATCAGACCTCCAGCTTCAGCGCCTACCGTGATGCAATGCGCGCAACCATGAACGCCTCCATGTCCGGCGTGCCCTTTGTGACGTGGGATCTGGCGGGCTTCAGCGGCGAGATTCCGAGCACGGAGCTTTATAAGCGCAGCGTCGCGCAGGCGGCCTTCTCTCCGGTGATGCAGCTGCACTCTGAGTGGGGAGGCGACCCGTCGCCCAGCGTCGCGCGCACGCCGTGGAATATGTACGAGCGCACCGGCGATATGGACTGCATCAACATCTACCGCAAGTTCGCCAATTACCGGATGAGCCTGCTCCCGTATCTCTACAATCAGGCCAAATACACCAACGCTACCGGCGTTCCCATGATGCGCTCCATGGCCTATGAATTCCCCGGTGACACGACCGCAGAAGGCATGGAATTCCAGTATATGCTGGGAGAAAACCTGCTCGTCGCGCCCCTGGAGAACGAGGGACAGACGGACAAGCTCATCTATCTGCCCGATGGCGAATGGATCGACCTGTTCTGGGGCGCGAAGCGTCCGGGCGGCAGCCTCATCACCTATACGGCTGGTCTGGATGCCATCCCCGTGTTCGTCAAAGCCGGCTCGGTGCTGCCCTTGAATCTGAATACAAATTATGCCTTTGGGGAATCCGTCGGCAACAGTGTTGAGGATTATGAAAACTTAACCTTCCGCATCTACCCGCAGGACACGACGCACTATGACTACTATGACTATGTCGCAGACGCGCAGGTGCAGCTCACCGTGCAGGAGGACTACGAGCATGGCAGAATTTCCGTGCAGCTTCCGGCGATGACCTCGGCGCGCAGCCTGCAGATCTTCGCCTCCAGACCCGCACAGGTCAAGCTGGGCGGCGGCACGCTGACGGAATTCACGGATTTTGACGCCTTCAAGACCTGTCAGACCGGCTGGTACTACGACGCCACGCAGCACATGGTGCTCGTCCGCACGGGCACGGCCGCGATGATGGTCGAGCTGCTCGGCACGAGCGAGGCGCCCTACGAGGCCGAGTTTGCCGCGCAGACCAACGTCAGCGTGAACACGAATCACTCTGGCTTTGAGGGCACGGGCTTCGTGGACGACTTTGCCGAGGCTGGCGACAGCGTCAGCTTCGAAGTCTACGTACCGCAGGCAGGCTCCTATACGCTCGGGCTGCGCTACAGCGCGGGCACGGAGAGCGGCAAGCGCGCCGTGTATGTCGCGGGGACGCGCGTGGCTGCACCAGAACTTCCGAAAACGGAGGATTGGGACTCCTGGGCTGTCGCGTCCGTGACTGTCACGCTCCCGGCAGGCCGGAGCACAGTCGCGGTCTCCTACGATTCCGACTGCTATGCGGGCATCAATCTGGACAACATCAAGCTCACTTGATACGGGTCGAAAGGGAGGTTTTACCATGAAATCAGGAAAAATCCGTCTGCGCAGGCTGTGCTCGGCCCTTTTGGCGCTGGCACTGGTTTGCTCTTTCTTCTGTGTCGAAGCACTGCACGCCAATGCTTATGCCGGGACGCTCGGCAATGTGCTGACCGCATCGGTCAGCGGCGACACCCTGACCCTGACGGTCGATAACGGTACGGAGCCGGGCGATGACATCCTGGAACTTCAGGTTTGTGAGGCGGACATTCTGAAGGTCAATTACCGTCCGAACGGCATTGCCTCCAGCGCTTCGACGCCCATGATCGATCCGGATCGCGTCTGGCAGGCGGTCGGCGCGCAGATCGACGCCTCCGGCGACCCGATCACCATCACGACCGAGGCCATGCAGATCTCCATTCAGAGAAATCCGTGCAGAATGACCGTGAAAAAGGCCGATGGCACGGTACTGTTCTGGGAGCCGGAGAGCGGCGGCGTGTTCCACGACGGCGTGCGCTTTGTCCGCAGCGCCGGTCAGAACATGTACGGCCTGAGCAGCTACGCCTGCTTTGATGGCAACGGCCAGCTCCTGCGCAACGACACCACTGCTGCGGTGCAGGCCGGGCAGCAGGGCAATTCCGGCGGGCCGTTCGTGTGGTCCACGGCGGGCTACGGTCTCCTCATCGATTCCGACGGCGGCTATCCCGTGGTGGAGAGCACGTCTGGTAAACTGGAATTCTACTATGGCGACACGACCACCGAGGGCAGGCGCTATTTCAAGGACAATGTCGAGTATTACGTCCTTCTGGGTGAGCCGGAGGACATCATGGAGAACTACGCGCACGTTACGGGACAGTCTCCCATGATGCCGGAATGGTCTCTCGGCTTTTCAAACTATGAATGGGGCATCGATCAGGCCGAGCTTTACGCAATGATCGACACCTACCGCGCCAAGGGCATTCCGCTTGACAGCTACGGCATTGACTACGACTGGAAGAACTACGGCAGCGACAACTACGGCGAATTCACCTGGAATACGAACAATTTTCCCGATGCGGCGTCCTCTGCACTGAAAAATAAGATGGAAAGCGAGGGCGTCAAGCTTATCGGCATCACGAAACCGCGTATCGTCACCAAGCTCTCCGACGGGACGGTCACACAGCAGGGACAGGCGGCCATTGCAGGCGACTATTTCTATCCCGGCCACGCTGAATACACGGACTATTTCTATCCTGTGACCGTGCGCAGCATCGACCCCTATGATGAAGCTGTGCGCGAATGGTGGTGGGAGCACTCCGAGACAGCTTTTGATCTTGGCATCTCCGGCTGGTGGAACGACGAAACCGACACCGTCGCCTCCGGCGCAGCGAACTACTGGTTCGGAAACTTCACCACACTGCACCTGTCACAGGCGCTCTATGAGGGACAGCGAGAGCACACAAACGATGCAGTCCGTGTCTGGCAGACCGCGCGCAACTATTATCCCGGTACGCAGCGCTACGCCACGACGATCTGGTCGGGCGACGTGGGCACGCAGTTTGCCATCGACGAGAACATCTGGTGGACGAACGGCCTGAACGACCAGAAGGCCACCATGCTTTCGACCATCAACAACGGTCAGATGAAATGGGGCTCCGACGGCGGCGGCTTTAACCAGAACACGGGAACGATCGAAAATCCCTCGCCCGAGCTGTATACCCGCTGGCTCCAGTTCGCGGCCTTTTCGCCCGTGTTCCGTGTCCACGGTAATTTCAACCATCAGCGTCAGCCGTGGTACTACGGCTTCACTGCCGAAGAAAACAGCAAGGCCGTCATTCAGCTCCGCTATAGCCTGATGCCGTATATCTATTCCTACGAGCAGAAGGCACTGGAAAAGGGTGTCGGTCTGGTCAAACCGCTGGTATTTGACTACCCGGACGATGCGAACGTCGCCAACGATTCCGACGCGTGGATGTTTGGCGACTGGCTGCTGGCTTCACCCGTAACGGAGCGATACCAGACGACAAAGTGGATCTATCTTCCGGCCGGAACGTGGATCGACTACTTTACGGGCCTTGTTTATCAGGGCGGACAGTATGTCGAGTACGCCGTCAACGGTGAGAGCTGGACGGATGTGCCGCTCTTCATCAAGCAAGGCGCGATCATTCCCACGCAGAAGGCGCTCAACTACACCTCCGAGGAAGCGGTCAGCGAGATCATGCTCGATATTTTCCCGAGCAGCGCACAGTCGTCCTTCCGGCTCTATGACGATGACGGCAGCAGCTACGACTACGAGTCCGGCGAATACTTCAAGCAGACCGTCACCGCGCAGGATCGCGGCACGGCGGGCGTTTCGGTAGACCTCTCGGCAAGGACCGGCAGCTATGCGTCCTCGTATCAGGCCTATCTTGTCAAGCTCCACGGCAAGGCCGCTTCGCAGGTCAGGCTGGGCGGAACCGTGCTGACAAAGTATTCTGACCTTGGCGCACTGCGCGCTGCCTCCGGCGAGGGCTATGCAGTGGGACGCGACATTTACGGCGATGTGACCTACGTCAAGGTCGCAGCGGGTGCAGAAAAGCACCTTGTCGCGACAGGCAGCATCGCGCAGACGGCCGCGGGTATGTACTACGAGGCCGAGGACGGCACGCTTTGGGGCAGCACCGTTTCCACACGTGCTTCGTCCAACAGTAATCACACGGGTTACAGCGGCACGGGCTTTGCAGATTCCTTTGAGGCCGACGGCGCAGCTGTGACCTTCCACGTGAACGGCAAGACTGCGGGCGCCTACGCCGCTTCGCTGCGCTATGCCAACGGCGGCAGCGAGGCCAAGACCCTGAGCCTTTATGCCAACGGTACCTTCGTGCGCAAGCTCACCTTTGCACCGACCGGAAGCTGGGACACATGGGCGGCCGTGAACGTAACGCTCCCGCTGGCAGCCGGTGCAAACAGCGTTACCGTGCGCTATGACGAGACCGGCGGAGATTCGGGCTATGTCAATCTCGACAACCTCTATGTGCCCTTTTTCCCGGAGGTCGCGACCTATGAAGCCGAGTCCACCGCGCTGCACAACGGTCCCGCGAGATCGACCAACCACTGGTTCTATACCGGCTCCGGCTTCACCGCGGGTCTGGAGAGTGTAGGAACGAGCGTGGAATTCCGCAATGTCACCGTTCCCGCCGATGGAACCTACACCGTTGCGCTGCGCTATGCCAACGGCAACGGCACGGACAAGACCCTCAACATCTATGTCAATGGCACCTTTGCCAAGACAGCGAACCTTGTGAGCCTTGGCACAGACTGGAACGTCTGGGGGGATTGGGAGACGACGCTTTCCCTGCACGCCGGGCAGAACACCGTTGCCTTTGTGTTCGATACCGGCAATAGCGGTTTCGTGAACCTCGACCAGCTTCGCGTCATCGTGGGCGAAGAAACGCCGCTTGCGGAGAATCTCCTTGACAACGGCGGTTTCGAGCGCCCGACGTGGGAAACCTCCAAGTGGACACAGTGGCACCCGGACGGGCAGGATCTGGCCTACGGCGTGGATAAGGGCATCGGCATGAACCCGCCGGAGGCGGCGCGCGAGGGCGAGCAGCGGGCGTATTTCTACCTTGCGTCCGCCTATCAGCAGAGCATCCATCAGGTCAACACGGTGGCAAACGGAACCTACCGCCTGGAATTCTGGGCAAGGTGCTTTCACACCGCGCCGACCATCGCGCGCGCCGAGCTGCAAAACGGCGACGGCACGACGACCTATCTGGTCATCGATCAGACGAGCGAGTGGAAGCACTACACGCTCGATGACGTGCGCCTGAGCGGAGACGTGGACGTGGGCTTCTATGTCAACTCTCCCGGCGGCACGACCTGCCAGATCGACGGCGTGCGCCTTACCCGCATCGGCTAAGTCTAAAGGGCATCCCTGAGCGATCAGGGATGCCCTGTTTTTTGAATGTCTGCATTATAACATATGTGACATTGCAATAGTGAGGCCTGTGGCTGAATTTGTGTCCGAATTTGTGTCAGATTTTTTTGAAAATTCTGACATAGCTCAGCGGAATACCGAAAAATCTTTCATTCAGCCGCAATGATTTTCAACTAGAATGTTCGTAAAACTACCGAATACACGGAAAAACCGCATAAAAATTGGCTTTCAAGCATCTAACTTGAAAGCCGTATTTGTGGTAGGACTATAAAATAGATTTTTTCGCCTTTTTGGGGTTAGTATTTGTTCCCTTACGAA
>ERZ773194.849-NODE-849-length-37665-cov-7.810396_pt1 | contig 37665 bp, 22 predicted proteins | sample MGYA00511240_ERZ773194 | MGnify/ENA primary metagenome ERZ773194 (study PRJEB29015, sample SAMEA2737774) | human gut metagenome | biome: human gut; feature: human-associated habitat; material: faeces | place: China | collected 2012 ... | reverse complement strand
ACGACAAGCCCATTGGCAGAATTAAGTATGCACTAAATTAATTCCGCCAACAGGTTGATAGAATTAAAGAATATCATGTTGTTTGCAACAGCTTTTGCCCCTTCATTGACGGGGGCAAAGGAGTTGCCGAATATCATTTATATCGTAACCGACCAGCAGACTGCTTCTGCCATGAGTTGCATGGGGAATGCGGATTTGCATACACCCAATATGGACCGTCTGGCACAGTCGGGTGTCTTGTTTAGGAATGCCTATTGTTCTGCTCCTTTGAGCGGACCTTCCAGGGCGTCCATGTTTACGGGATATACCTCCCACGAGGTTGGCCTTGCACGCAATAATGTGCCTATGGCCGATTCGTTGCGCACTGCTAGTTTGGGCTGGTTGGTGCAAAATGCTGGCTATGAATGTGCCTACGCCGGGAAGTGGCATGTGCATACGCCGTCCATGCCTGATAAGGAATTTGGATTTTCTGCCATTTATCCGCATAATGACAACGGACTGGCGGAGGCTTCTGTCGCTTTCCTTGACCGGAAACATTCCAAACCTTTCTTTCTTGTGGTGGGCTTTGACAATCCTCACAATATATGCGAATATGCCCGTAGCCAGAATCTGCCGTTTGGCAATCTGCCCAAACTCTCTCAAGATGAGTGGCCCGGACTGCCTTCCAACTTTGCCCGTAATCCTTATGATGCCGATGTGATAGACTATGAGCAGGCTTTGAATTACTCGGCTTATCCCACTCGCCATTATTCACCTGATGACTGGCGTCGTTACCGCAGTCTTTATTTTCGGTTAGTAGAGAAGGTGGATGCCGAAATCGGTAAGATTGTCGATGCCGTTGACAGGCGGAATTTGTGGAGGAATACAGTTATTATCTTTACGAGCGACCATGGTGACGGAGTAGGAGCGCACCATTGGAATCAGAAATCGGCCCTATACGAAGAAGTAGTGAATGTTCCTCTGATAGTAACCCTTCCCGGAAAGAAGAATGCCGGTAAGGAAATGCCTCAGCTCATTAATGCAGGTGTTGATTTTTTCGCTTCCGTATGTGATTGGGCAGGTATTCCCCTTCCCGGAGGCTTGCATGGCGTTTCCTTTAAGGCTTTGGTGGAAAATGCGGATCCGGAACAGATGCACCAGCCTTATGTCGTTACTGAAACGACATTTGACAAAGGTGTTACACGTGGCTGGGCTTTGCGTACCCCGCATTATAAGTATGTATTATATGATAAGGGGCTTTATCGTGAACAGCTTTATGACATGGAAAAGGATCGTGGCGAGATGCGGAATTTGGCCATAGAGAAGAAGTATCAGGAGATACTTGCACAGCATCGTGCTTATCTGAGTGAATGGATGAAATTACATCATGTAGTTCAGATACGTCCTGAGGTGCACCTGATTCCGGGTATGTAATTTCATCCATTAAAGATTTATTCACGTGATAATGTGAATTCTACGGGTTGCCCATGTTGGCAAGTTACAATGAGAACGGTTTCTGTCTGATTGGAATGTACGGTTATTTTGTTATTGGGAGCTGTACTTCTCCATTTCCCTTTAAGAATTAATTTCTTTTCAATCGGACGGCTGGGCTCTTTGGTCGTGTAGGTTTTCTCGGATATATTCAAGTTCGGATCGCATACACTGAGTAAAAGTTTGGAGCCTGCCTGCTTTTGCATTACCATTGTTTCTGCCGGGATGGAGAGGAATATCTCATCTTTTGCAGGAGAGTAAGTCTCAAAAGCTGCATAGGCGGTAATACCGGTTTGATTGTCGGCGACCACGTGGGCAGTATCATCTTTATGGAGGATCCGGTAGGGTGCTTTCCGACGGACTGCTTTCAACTCTTCAGGTGTGGGCTGTACCAGTACCATGTATTCGTATTGGGCATTTTGCGGTGATACTCCATGATTGATATAGGCAGAGGCAAAGGTTCCCTGTGTTTCAGTGCGGTTTTTTTCGTGTCGCGATACTTGGTGAGCAATTTGTATCTGCACGTCGTTGCCGTTGATAAAATAATAATTATTATATCCGTCCTGAATATAATGGCGTTTTTTGTCATCTAATGTCTGGTGAAAGGCCTCGTTTCTCAGCTTTCCGTCCACATGAATGCCGGTTTTCCCTTTTTGGAATGTACTTTGAAAAAGAGTTGTTTCGGTTGGAAAAGATGCATTGCTGTTACTGATACCTGTGCCTAGGCATATCATACGGTTATCAAAGCAAAAGACTGATTTGCGGGCTACGAAATCCGGAGTAAAGTTTTTCAGGTTGCGTTCCATTAACTTCATGGCGAACATACCGTTTTTCCCTTCCAATGCACTGCTGCCGGAGAAGTTTTCTTTGGAGTGGGCCATTGTGGTTCCGGGTAGCGGGCTGTCCAATAGTTCGAATGGTAAATGTATGGTGGTTGTTCCAGGCAGACGATTCCAATCCCACCCGTTTTCATCATAGCCGCTGGCTATGCGCGAGGGATATCCCATGATTTGGACGGAACCATAACTTTGGTAACGTCCGTACCGGTTGTCTTTTTTATAGATCTCGGCTCCCCATACGTCGGTAGTATATCCTTTTAAGGTCACCATCCAGTCGTTACGACGGAAGATTCCTGTCGAACCGTAATTGTATACAAAAAAGCCTTGTGGAGCTTTTGCAGGGGTAATACCTTTCTTTTTAAAATATTCTGCTTCCGGAGTATTCTTGTCGCAAAGTCTCAGATAGTCGGCTGCCAAATGGTGGTCGAATGTATTGCCTTCTCCCGATAAATCGCCGGAAAGGGCAAGGTAGGCAAATGCTTTTACGTCATCATCTTTCATGCCACCTCCGAAAGGGTGTCTTCCACTGATGCCGATGCCCCATTCGCGACTGTTGGAGTAGTTGCGCATAGATATAAAAGCGGATTTTAAGACTTGGCGTGCTTCCTGAGTAGGAACGTATTGGGTGTGGCTGGTGAGTGCGATGAACTGTCCCACCATGGCAAGCACTCCGGTAGTATAGGCCGGGTAGAATCCTCCATGATGGAAAGTTGTTCCGTCCACTTTGATTCCTCCTATTGTGCCCGGGCTGTATTGCAAAGAGCCGCTCAACCATCTTGAAAGTCCTGTTAGGGCGCGTGCCCTTTCTCTTTCGTCCACAAACATAAGAGCAGATATGGTTTTGGGCATTAGCAAAGTATGCCAGCTGTCTAAAAGCTCGTCCCGACCATATTGATAAGGTATTCTTGTTTCTTGCAGTGCAGACCAGAAAATGAGTGCAGAAAGAATGTTGTCCCTATTGGGAGCTTTCCAAATGGCATCACGCATCAGCCATGCTGTGGTATATATTTTCCTGATCTGATAACCATAGTGATGGTTGGTCCCCATGCCGCTGCCAAAGGCAAAACCTTGATTGATGGCATAATCCCAGACAAGGGAGTAATTCTTCATGGATTGGGCGGAGTGATTGTAGCAGGCGTCGTATGCAAATCCTGATAGCATATCTTCCAGATCATTTAAGGAGATTTCTCCTTTTTGGCGGTTTAGCTCATCGGGGGCGACAATAGGAGCGCCGGTGAAACCATTTCCGGATGGGCGGATAGCAGCTGTTTTGAATGTATTATAGGCTTTTGACACATCTTTTCGAGGCGCTTTTTTAATGTCAAGCGCCTCGGTAAGTCGCGCTTCTATGGTAGCCAGCTCTTGTTTTTCGGTTGTGGTCAGTGCTTTGCTCAAAGGTAGGTCGTATCGGTATTGTTCCCACTGCCAGACACGACACCAATGCCATAGATCGCGATAAGTAAGCGAGTTGTTGGTCGGCATTTGTAAATCCGGAGTAGTGCGGTCATTAATTTTCTGTACCGGGAAGGTCAGACGGTCTAAAAAGATACGTCCTGTGCGGTTGGGAGCAACGATGCGATATCCGGCTATTTCTTTTTCTTTTTTATCTCCCTGCATGTATTTGAAGCTTATCCAGCAGGCACGCCATCCGGCAGAATACAGCCGGAAGCCAAAATGGTAGGAAACGTGTCCCGTAGGAGAATAAAACTCAAAACGCAAGGTGTCTTGCTGAGGCTCTTCATTGTAAATCCATAAAGTAATTCCATTGTCGTCATTCAAGGTAAAGACAGATTCGGACGGAATGTTTAATATACTGTTTGGGGAGAAGTTCCATTCCAGGCTTTTATTACCCTCCTTATAGTATAATGAAGATAAAGCTAACTCTTGTCCATTGGAACTCTTGAAGTTTTGGGGAACTTCTTTTTCAAAGCCTGTAAGTTGTGCAACAGCAGGCGAACTGAAGTAGAGTAAGATTAGAAATAGTAGAACGTTTTTCTGCGTCATAGCTATCAAAATAATTTAAGGTGATTAATTTATATATTGCAAAACTACGGAATATTGCTCTTATTATGTGTGCAGATTGTACAAAACAGGTAGATAAATCATTCATTCGGACAGAAAAAGAGGAGAGGAACCTTGCGGGTTACTCTCCTCTTTGAAATAAAATTGATTAAGGTCTATTTTACTATTGATAAGAGACGGTAAGGTTAGAAGTCTTGCGGCTTTATTTCCACCATTTGTTTTGTTCCAGTTTGGTGTTTACAGACAGTTCCTTATTGGGGATAGGATAGAACTGATGTTTTTCTTCTGTTTTGGCCGCAACAGTACCGGCAAAGTTGTATTTACCACCGGTCTTATCTGCTTTGACATCACTTTGAGACTGTGAGTTCCAGCGTTTGTCGGCCGCTGCTGCTCCTAATACGTTCTGCATTCTGTCAGTGTATATGCCCCAGCGCACCAAATCGAACTTGCGGATAGACTCAAAACAGAGTTCGCGTGCACGTTCATCGCGCACCTCCTGTTGGAACTGATCATAAGAGAGGTTTTTCACTTCGGGGATGCCTGCACGTTTGCGCACCAGATTGAGGGCTGTATAAGCCAAATCTGTGGGTTGTTTGTTTACTTCGTTCTCAGCCTCTGCCAGCATCAGCAAGACGTCAGCATAGCGTAGAATCGGATAGTTTTCGGGAGTCCAGTTTTTATTTTTGGCTTCGGCTGTTTCCCATTCGCGGCGGAACTTTCCGCAACGGCGCATGGTAATTTCATGTTTTTTCCATTTCACTTGCGCATCTTTTGCATTCAGGTAATAAGGTGCCATGGAAAGGTCACGACGTTTATCTGTGCTATTTTTCTCGAATAAGTCCCAAAGTACCAGTGTGCCTGCGTAGAAAGCATAGGTATAACCTTTACCTGACGCTTCACCGTTTCTTTGCGCGTTACCGATGGTATTGCCAATACGGCTTTCTGTATAGTTATTGTCCAGACGGGTTCCTATAAATTCCACTTCCCAGATGGATTCGTTATACTGGGTGTCATACTTATCCGTAGCCATACATTTCCACATGGCATATACATCGGGATTCAAATCATGTTTTTTGGATTTATAGACTTCGTTGGCATATTGGGCTGCTTTTTTGTAGAAAGCCTCTCCGCCATTGGACGGTGCTCCTGCCCGCCATAAGCACACACGTGCCAGAATACCATATACGGTGTTCTCTTTTACGTGAGAAGGACTTTTATCATATTCTTTATTGTCAACTAAAGAAAGGCAGTCTTCCATTTCCTCAATAATCCAGTCTAAGGCTTCAGCGTGGGGGGTGGCCGGTATGCTGGCAGCATTAATGTCGTCTAAAGACTGCTTGCGGATAGGAACTTCATAGAAAGCTTGTACCAGCAGGAAATGATAATAGGCTCGGAGGAATTTTGCTTCACCTTTAATCCTGTTTTTTATAGGTTCATCCATCTCTGCTTTATCGATATTTTCAAGCAGGCCGTTGGCATTTTTAATTCCGGTATATAATTGCGCCCAGATATCCCAGATCTCTTTGGTGCTGCTGGTATAGTCATTTGCCCATAGTTTTCCGGAAAAATTGGAGTTACGGGTGTAGTAGCTTAGGTCATCAATATTCGTCATTTCTGTTGAATAGAAATTTCCATAAAGGATATTGGTGGCCATTGGATAGTATACGGCAGCAAGTGCCATTGTACATTCAGACTCGTTTCTGTAGAATGTAGTGGGAGAAACAAAGTCGAAAGGTTCGGTTTCGAGGAAGTCGCATGAAGTCATGGAGAATACTCCAATGATGACAAGGGCTTTTCTGAGGATATTATAGAATTTTTCCATAATTGCTTTTGTTTTATACGTTTGTAATTAGAAAGTAAGGTTTACTCCGATAGAAGCGTTGAATGAACGAGGGTATGCCGACCAGTCAAAGCCCGGGGTCAAAACGGAGTTACGTGTAGAAACTTCCGGGTCGGAACCTGAATATCCTGTAATAGTCGCAATGTTTTCTGCAGAAACGAATACTCTGGCAGAACTGATATGTGCTTTCTTCAACATGGCTGCGGAGAAATTATAGCCTAAGGAGATTGTTTTCAGTTTTAGGAATGAACCGTCTTCCACATAAAGGGAACTGTATTCATTGGAACCGAGGGCGTTTGCACGCGGCATGTCGCTGCCGGAGTTTTCAGGAGTCCAACGTCCGGCATAAGATGCAAACATGTTGGTGTTCTTCTTTTTGGCAGGGTTCTCGAAAACCATACGGTTGGCATTCAAGATATCGTTTCCTAAGCTCCATTGCAAAAAGATGCTGAGGTCCCAATTCTTATACGTAAAACTGTTTGTGAAACCGCCTGTACATTTGGGAAGGCCGTCACCGATGGTTGTACGGTCGTCATCTGTAATAACACCGTCGCCTGTGTCGGGAATGCCGTCACCATTGGTATCTATGGTCGGCATGTCTTTGTATTTAGGATCGCCGGGCTGGCAGTCCTTCACATAAGCCGGGATTCCTTCTTTAAGGGTGTATACTGTCTTTCCGTTTGCTCCTGTGGTAACATTGAAGTCGGATTCTTTATACGTACCTTCATAGATGAAACCATACATTTTGCCTGCCGATTCTCCTATACGGCTGACATATGCGGGCATGGTTTTATATTTGTTATCCCAACTCACATAGCTGGTAATTTCGCCTTTGCCTTCTGTCAGTGCGGTGATCTTATTGGAGTTGAATGCTATATTGAAGTTGGAAGTCCAAGAGAATTTCTTGTTCTTCATATTAATGGTTTCTAAAGTAACTTCAAGACCTTTATTTTCGAGTTTTCCTACGTTGAGTGTCGCGCTTGTGAACCCGGAGCTTCCCGGAACGTCGGCCTGAAGGAGCAAGTCTTTGGTTGTCTTTATATAATAATCGGCAGTCAGATTGATGCGTCCGTTGAGGAAGCCTAAATCCAAACCGAAGTCGAACTGTTCGGTTGTTTCCCATTTGAGTTGTGAGTTGGCCTTATTGGAAATATGGAAACCAGGGGTAAAGGAACTGTTCCATGGATATTTGTAGACATCATCGCTGGTTATCAGTTTAGCCATATAGTCAAAGTCGCCTACACGATTATTACCGGTCTGGCCGTAGCTGATACGTAATTTTCCGTTGGATAGCCAAGAGGCGTTTTCCGAAATAAAGGCTTCACGACCAAACGCCCATGCTACGGATCCGGAAGGGAAATATCCCCAACGGTTGTTTTTCGGGAATTTGGAAGAACCGTCAGCACGCATGGAAGCAGTGATGTAGTATCTTGAGTCAAAGTTGTAATTGATACGGCCAAAATAGGACATCATCTTGTTTTCTCCCTGATTGCTTTCGATTGTCTGGTTAGTTCCTTTGTCCAGGCCTGCCATTCCAAAAGATTCATTACTGATGTGTTCGGTTGCCACAGAATGGGCGTAGTCACTGTTCTTTTGTAAACTCAAACCTGCCAATGCGTTCATGCTGTGACGGTTCTTATTGAACTGATAGGTCAAGGTGTTCTCGTTTAGATAGCTTCTGAATTCATACTGGTACAATTTGGCATTGATGCCTTTACTTTGCGTATTGGAGGGATGGGAGTTTCCCGTACGGGTATTGGGACCGTTGAATTCTTCTTTCTTGAGGTCGCGGCTTGAATAGCCTGCCGAAACCTTGAACTTTAAGTTTTTAATGATTTCATACTCTGCACTGAGGTTTGCCTGCAATGTATTAGTGGTATTTTTCCGGTATTCGTTTTTTGCCGACAATACGGGATTAAAACGATAATCCTCCGCCATATCAATGTCTGTGTCATAGATCTCCTCCATTAAATCGGCTCCTGAGGGTGATACGGGACGATATGCCCATACACTGTACATGAAGGCTGTAGACATGGATGAAGTATTGGTAGAGGGATTGGGACCGTTTTGCACTGTGCTGGCAAAGTTTGCGTTAGCGTCTACCTTCAGTCTTTTATTGAATTGTTGGCTCAAATTGACACGTGCCTGGTATCTGCTCAGGTCTGAATTGATAATAACACCCTGCTGGTTGTTGTAAGAGACTGATGTGGAATATTTCAAATCTCCAGCATTGCCATTCAGGAGTACGTGGTGGTTGTGGCTTAAAGCGGTACGATAGATTTCTTTCTGCCAATCGTAGGATTTGAAATTACGGTAATCTTCCAATGTAAGCCCGTCTTTCAGATACATGTTGGTGAAATCTTCTGTACCCATGATTTCTTGTTGGAGCTTGACGAATTCATATCCATTCATCATTTCGGGGGTATTGTTTACCAAACCTACTGTGAAACTTCCATTGTAGGAGATAGTCGGTTTGCCTGCTTTTCCCTTCTTCGTTGTGATGATGACCACACCATTGGCACCGCGCGAACCGTAAATGGCAGTAGCTGAAGCGTCCTTTAAAACATCAATCGATTCAATGTCGTTGGGGTTCAAAGAGCCCATGTTGGATGTTTCCTGTGGAAAACCGTCAATGACGTATAAAGGAGCCGTACTTTGGGTCAATGAACCGGCACCGCGGATAACAATATTGAAGTTATCCCCCAGACCGCCGTCTGTCGATGAAACCTGTACACCGGCAATACGTCCGCCTAAGGATTCGGCGACGTTGTTGACAGGGGTTTTAGTCAATTCTTTGATGTCTGCTTTGGCGATGGAACCTGTCAGGTCCTTGCGGCGGACATCGCCATATCCCACAGCAACGACAACGACTTCTTGCAGTTGTTGGGCGTCTTCTGTTAAATTGACAGTGAATTTCTTTTGGTTGTTTACGGGGATTTCCTGTGTCTGATAGCCGATAAATGAAACTACCAATACCGCTTTGGAAGGTACATTGGATAGGGTGAAGTTGCCATCAAGGTCGGTTATACAACCGTTGTTGGTTCCTTTTACAAAAACAGATGCACCAATGACAGGACCGAAGTTATCATTTACAGTACCTGTAACGGTCAATGCCTGTGCATTGGTTTGTGTTACGAAAAAGACAAAAAGCAATACTGTACTTAATGCCCTCAAAAAGATCAGCTTCTTTTTCATAAATATTGGTTTAATTGATTAATAAGGTTATAATTCCATTTCTGTGAGTACAAAATCACAGTGCAAAAATATTAATATGATAGGGCAGATATATAAGGTAATCGTTCGGAAATAGTCTAATTTTGTACATGAAAGTAGTGTTATAGGGGCTTTGGGAGGAGGTTTGGCCTATAATTACAGTATAATAAAAAAACAATCTGCGGATAAAAGGTTATTCATAGATTGTTTTTCATTTTCATGTGAGAAAACCGGTGCTTTTAGGATTGTAGTTCCCGCCTCATTTATATGAAGAAAGTAAATCATTTACTGCTATCCGGTAATTGGCTATTTTACTGGTTTTGTGTATGGTCTTTTTGGCTTTACGGTTTCCATCGGGTAACAGGTACTCCCAAAAGCTTTTCATTTTCATTAGCAACTGTGTTTCTCCGCCTTGCAGTAACTCTTCATAGTTGCTGTAAACTTCTGTATGCAACTGGCCTACTTTCTCAATTATCTCATCGGGAGAGAGTTTTTTCCCTTGTCGGTATTCCCATGCCAGGGCAGGATTGGCGAGCAGGCCACGTCCTATGACTACTCCTGCCAATTTGGGGAAGCGTTCTGCAATCGTTTGTATATCTTCCACTGTATGCAGGTCTCCATTGTATAATAAAGGCTTTTCGCACCCGTTATAAAAAGCCTCAAATCCACTTAAATCCACCTCTCCCTTGTATTGTTGTTTCCCTAAACGCGGATGTAGGATGATATGTGTCAAAGGAAGGGCATTGAACAATGGTAGCAGTGCGAGGCATTCTTCTGCATTTTCCCAACCCAACCGGAGTTTGACGGAGAAATGGATTTGAGGGTATTTTTCTATTGCGGCGGTCAGCAGATCTTTTACCTCGTCCGGATACGGCAACATTCCGGCGCCATTGTGACGTTTGGCCAACACAGGGAAAGGGCATCCCAAGTTGATATCTGCTTCCTGATAATTGTTCTCGATGAAAAGAGGGATTATCTGTTCCAGCTTGTCGGGCTGTGATGCAATCAGCTGGGGAATCAGGTGTATTCCTTCCCGGTTATTCTTCGAACTTATATCGCGTGCGTCTTTACGACGGATCTCACCATGTTCCACACGTACAAAAGGGGAATAGTAAGTGTCGATGCCACCGAATATACGGGCGTGTGCCAGCCTATATACCGCGTCTGTATAGCCTTGGAGCGGAGCGAAATGTATAGGTAATAAATTATTGTTCATGGCTGCAAAGATACGTTTTTATTCCGTATCTTTTATGAAGAGGGCGATATTCTAAAAAGAGAGAAGAATCTCACGATCCTTCTCTCTCATTCAAGTGTAATCAATTAAAGTCTTTTAATTGATTATCGACATAGAGATTAGGTTAGAAGTTTTGTGTCTGTCGATATTGTTGGTTCTTTGCGCTTTTCACTTCTTCCAATAGGGTGGAGAGTGTTTTTACTTTATCCGGATGGTCCTTAGCCACGTTGTTTTTCTCGGAAGGATCAATGGACAGGTTATAAAGTTGGGGTTCGGGATTGTTTCCCATTTCTATTTTTGTCCAGTATTCCAAGGCCGGTTTGTTGCTTGGCTCGATATACTTCCAGTTATGCTGGATGATGGATAGGGTATTGTTCAGGTTCTGTTGCACTATGTAGTTGCACCCGGCGGTATCCGTACCGAGGAAGCTATCAAGCTGGTCGCGGCTGTCGGGGGCGACACCTGTGGGAAGCTGATGATCCAGCAGGGCTGCGAATGAAGCATATACATCAATCATGGAGAATAGGGCCTGTTGTTTGCCCGGTTTGATCCCATTGGGCCAGCGGACAATGAATGGAATACGGGTGCCGGCATCGAACGAGCTGTACTTGCCGCCACGATAATGTTTCATGGGCGTGTGTCCGTTCAGCAATTCGAGAGCTTGGTCCTGATAACCGTCGTCAATGACAGGCCCGTTGTCGCTGCAAAATACGAAGATTGTATTGTCGGCAATGTTCAAGCTGTCGAGGGTACGCATAATTTCGCCAACGGTCCAGTCCAATTGCAGAATGACGTCACCGCGCGGTCCTAAACCGCTTTTCCCTGCAAAGCGTGGGTGAGGAACGCGGGGAACATGTACGTCTTGTGTGCCCATATACAGGAAGAAAGGTTCATTCTTATGTGAAATGATGAAATCTTTAGCTTTGCCGGTAATAATGTCTGCAATGTCCTCATCTACCCAGAGGGCCGATTTGCCGCCGGTCATCCAGCCAATGCGGGGAATACCGTTAATAATGGTATTATTGTGTCCCTGACTGGGCTTCATTTTTACTGATTCTGGATTTTCAAGCCCGGTGGGCCAGTCGCCTACTTTGTGATTATAATTGACGGTGATAGGATCTTTGGGATCGAGTCCTACAACATGGGCGTTTTCTACGAAAACACAGGGTACGCGGTCCACAGTAGCAGGAATTATAAATTCGTAGTCGAAACCGATGTCTTGCGTATTCGGCTTGATTTCATGGTTGAAGTCCGTTCCGCCCTTAGGCCCCAATCCCAGGTGCCATTTGCCAACGGCTCCTGTGCAATAGCCTTCTTCTTTGAACATATCGGCCATTGTAACGCAGGCTGTGTCGATGATCAGTTCGGAGTTACCCGGAGCGATGCCGGTATTTTCTTGTCTCCAGGGGTACATACCTGTCAACAGGCCGAAACGGGAGGGAGTGCTTGTGGAGGAAGTGGCATAAGCGTTGGTAAACTGCATACCTTGACCGGCAAGGCGGTCGATATTCGGAGTGCTTACTTTTGTGGCGCCATAGCAGCTAAGGTCGCCAATGCCCAGGTCATCCGAAATAAGATAGATGACATTTGGCTTTTGCAATTGGCTGCTTGGAGCTGCCTGTTTGGAATGATTGCCACATCCCGCCAAGAGGATTGCGCTTGGGAGATATGGTAGGAGGTTAGATAAATGTTTCATAGTCTTTGGGCTTTAAAGTTTGATTTCCGCTCCAAAGGTATGTGCTCTTTTCCAACCTCTGTGTATAGAATAGTACACACAGAGGCATGAAAAGTCCAAAACATGTAAAACCTATTCTTCGCTCCCTTCCTCTTCCTTTTCCTTTTCCTTGTCGTCTTCCTCTCCCTTGCGGTACGCCAGCGGACTGACATGATAGACATCTTTGAAGCACTTGCTGAAATAGCGTGAAGAGCTGAATCCTATCCTGTCGGAGATCTCTGTGATGTTTAGTTCCGGGTTATTGCGTAGCATCAGGACGCCCTTTTTTAAGCGGATAGTCAGAATAAAGTCATTGGGAGTCTGTCCGGTGATTGCTTTTAACTTGGTGAACAGGTTGGTGCGTGCCATTGCCATTTCCCTGGCAAAGACATTGACGTTGAATTCCGTATCATCCAGATGTTGTTCGATGATAGCCATGGCGCGGTCCAGAATATCTTTGTCAATCGGGTTTGTAGCGAGCATTTGGGCGGCTGCCTGCGGCTGTTTGCTGAATTTCTCCTGTAAGAGGATACGGGAGTTCACCAAGTTGTTGCAGCGGGAAATCAGTAGGCTTGTGTTGAATGGTTTGGTAATGTAGTCGTCCGCACCGATGCGCAAGCCTTCGATATTCTGCTCGATAGCGGTACGTGCGGTCAACAATACTACGGGAATATGGCAGGTGTTGAAATCGTTTTTTATAAGTTTGCACAACTCTGTTCCCGACATTTTGGGCATCACCACGTCGCTTACCACAATGCAGGGCATCTCGTTGCGCACCAGTTCCCAGCCTTCTTCTCCGTTGGTAGCTGTTAGTATCTGGTAGAATGGTTTGAAGATATTGGCGAGCATTTCCCGGATGGAATCGTTGTCTTCTACGATTAGCATTTTAGCATCCGGGATACGCTTGATAGGTGCATTTTCCTCAAGTTCCGTTTTCAGGAAAGCATCTGTTTCCGGTTTAGGTATTTCTATTTGTTGCACACAATCCGGGTTGGGGTTGATTTGCTCTGCGTCAAAAATTCCGTTGCCCAAACGCAGGGTGACAATAAAGCTGGTTCCCTTGCCGAGTTCGCTTTCTACGCGGATAGTGCCATGATGCAGCTCTATGATGCCCTTAGTCAACGCCAGTCCGATGCCCGTACCGCTTTTCCCGGCATCGGTGGAGTTAACCGGATCTATCTGATAGAAACGGTCGAATATCTTGTCGATTTCTTTTGCATCGATGCCGCTTCCTGTATCTTTTACGCGGATCACAACGTTGTCTTCCTCTTTTTTCACGCTGAGCGTAATGGTATCTTCCTCCTCCGTATGCTTAATGGCATTGGATAAAAGGTTGTTGATGACTTTCTGCATCTGCTTTTGGTCGTACCACACTTCAAGTTCGTCGGTTTCTTTCTCGAAGTTGAAGTTGATGCGTTTTGCGCTGGCATATTCGAGGAACAGCAGATAGTTTTCATATAGAAAATTCACGATATTGTGCGGGCTGACCTTTATCTTCATATGTCCTTGCTCTTGCTTGCGGAAGTCGAGCAATTCGGTGATCAGTTCGCGTAGCTGGATGCTGTTCTTATAAATGCCTAATATCTTGTTATAAATGGCGGGTGTGAAGTTCTGTAATTGCAGAAGGGTTTCCACCTGGCCCACGATCAGCGTCAGCGGAGTGCGGAACTCGTGCGAGATGTTGGTGAAGAAGCGCAGTTTGGACTGGTTTAATGCTTCTACATCCTGAATGTGTTTTTGCTCATATTTCAGGGACTCTTGCAGTTTGATTCTGGATTTGTAGGTACGTATCAGGTACCATAACACTGCCGTCGTTAGGATGAGGTAGATGAAGTAGGCAAAGGTTGTTCTGTAATATGGAGGTAGTATATGGATGATGAGCCTCGCTTGCGGGCAAAGGCTTTCATCCTTTTCTTCCGGTTTGATGAGCAGGGTGTAAGTGCCCGCGTTCAGATTGGTATAAGTTATGGAGTGCAGTCCGCGCGTATTGGTCCATTCGTCGGAGAAGCCCTCCAGTTTATAAATGATATCGTCTTTGTTGGCAGGTATGTAGTTGGATGTGGCAAACTCTATGCTGAACATGCTTTGGTCTGCATTGAGCGTTATCTCCCGGGTGTGGCACAAGGAGTGTTGCAGGATACCGGTTTTGTCCCCTGCGTGTATTTCCTGTCCGTTGACGATGAGGCGTGAAAGGATGATGTTATAGGGTTTTGGTGTAAAGTTCAGCTCCATTTCATGAAAAGAAATCATGCCCTGTACGCCACCCAGGAAAATTTCGCCATCGCGGGTGATGCAGAGCGAATTCTCGTTGACGGCTGTCAGCGGAAACCCATTTTCGGCGCTGTAATTCTTAATATGCATGTTCTGATAGTCAAAAATGGAGAAACCTTGGTTGGTGATAAGCAGTAATTTGCCACTGGCGGCAGACTCTTGCGTCTCGTAGACGCAGTCGCTGGCAAGGCCGTTTTTCTCTTTGTCGAAGTTTTCGAAGTCATTGTTTGCAGGATGATATAGATCCAGGCCGCTGCCCGAAGTGGAGAACCACAGGTGGCCTTGACTGTCCTGCATTATATTGTTTACGTTGTTGTTACTAAGGCTGTTCGGATTGGCGGAGTCATGGCGGTAGTTGGTCAGTTTCCGGGTATCGAAACGATAGCTGAACACGCCTTCTCCGGTGGCGGCAATCCACAGGGTACCTTCCGAATCGAGTAGTATATCCGCCACCATTTTTATGGATTTCCCCTCTTTGCTGTCTTTAAACAGTTGCCGGCACTTTCCGCTGTCTGGGTCAAAGAGACACACTCCGTTTTGAGTCGCTACAATCAAGAGGTCCTTGTAAGGAATGATGTCGCGGACAATATCCGAAGGGAGAGTTTGCCGGTTGTTATCTTCCATGCGGTAATGGGTAAAGTGCCCGGAGCGTATGTCCAGTCTGTTGAGACCGCCCAAGTGAGTGCCTATCCATATAATTTCTTTGTCGGCATCGTAATAAAGTGCTTTCACATTATTGTGCGATATACTGTTGCGTCCTTCTTGAGGGCGGTACCATTTGAATTCGCGTGTACGGCGGTTGAAATAGTTCAGGCCGCCGCCTTCGGTTCCTATCCATAGGTTGCCGTTTTTATCTTCGATGGTACGCCCTACGACGGGGTTGCTCAGTCCTTGCTTTTCGTTGGAAGAATAAGAGTAGCGGGTATAGATTTCATATTCCGGATTGAAGTAGTTGACACCGCCAAAGTAAGTTCCCAGCCAGAGCGTGCCTTGATTGTCTTTTACAATGCACCAGATGGAAGAGTGTGTAAGGCCGTCGCTCTGTATGTCGTTGGCGGTATGGTTTTGGAACAAACCGGTACTTTTGTTGTAACGGTTCAGTCCGTTGAAGGTGCCTATCCATATATTTCCCAGATTGTCCTCGCAACAGGCCCTGACGAAATTAGAAGAAAGGCTGTGCGGGTTCTTGGCATCGTACTTGAAATTCTCGATCTTTCCGTTTGTCTTTACATGGAACAGTCCCTCTTCCCAGCTACCAATCCATAATTCTCCTCCGCTGTCCCGATAGAAACTGATGATATTCCCTTTCCGAATGGGGTGTTCCAGTTCTTTTTTGTCTATATTCAGGCGGTATACACCGTTGGTGGTAGTGCCTATCCATAAATAACCTTTGTCAATGTGCATGCAAAAGATATCCAGACTGCCGTTGGGCAACTGATAGTAGAGATCGAAGTTGGCGGTCTCTTCATTGTACCGGTAGACTTCGTTCTTTTTACCGATGAAAAGGCCGTTATTGTAGTAGATGCTGTTGATGCTCCCTTGCAGTAAGGTTGTGAATTTTTGGGTGATAAGGTTGAACTCGGCTACTCCGTCGGTGCAGAGCAGATAGATGCTTCCGTTGCGGTTGCCCACAATACGCAGTACTGTATTGCAGAAAAGGCTGTTAGGATCGTTCTTTTGTAATTTATAGGTCTTTATGTCTTCCCCGTTGTAGCGGTTCAGCCCTTCGCGCGTGCCAATCCATAGAATACCGCTTTCGTCGATGTACAGACTGTTTACGGAGAATTGCGATAGCCCGTTGTCAGTGGTAAGGTGGTTGAAAGTAATGTTCTGGCCATATACATTTGCGAAAGCCATGCCCGCTAAAATGAAGAGTAGTCTGATGATAAGCTTCTGCACGTTGAGTCATTTTTAAGGTTTCAGTTACAAATATATGAATATTTTAGGCAAAGAATCTCATTTATTATTTGGATTTTGAGGTTATGTCTGCTTAAATGTATAAATTTGGAACTTCATCGAACAATTATAAACTGATTATACCTAATAAAGAAGGTATATTTGTACCATAAATTAATCTCTTAATTATCATGAAAGACCTTTTATCTATCGTATCTCATTTCCAATTAACAGGTACAGTGCAAGAAATCAAGCCCTTAGGAACCGGGCTTATCAATGACACGTATAAAGTAACCACACTCGAAGCCGATGCGCCCGATTACGTATTGCAGCGCATCAATCATGCCATTTTCCAAGATGTAGAGATGTTGCAGGCAAATATCAATGCCGTAACCACTCATATCCGCAGGAAACTGGAAGAAAAAGGTGAAGGCGATATCGAGCGTAAGGTGCTCCATTTCCTTCCTGCCGACAATGGAAAGACTTATTGGTTCGACGGCGGGAATTACTGGCGTGTCATGACGTTTATTCCCAATGCAAGGACATACGAAACGGTCAATCCCGAATATTCATACTATGCCGGTGCGGCTTTCGGCAACTTCCAGGCCATGCTTGCCGATATTCCCGACCGTCTGGGCGAGACAATCCCCAATTTCCACAATATGGAATTCCGTTTGAAGCAGCTTCATGATGCTGTGGCGACGGATGTTGCCGGACGTGTGGGGGAAGTGCGGTATTTTCTGGATGAAATTGAGCGTCGCGCCGATGAAATGTGCAAGGCGGAACGCTTGCATCGTGAAAACAAGTTGCCCAAGCGTGTTTGCCATTGCGATACGAAAGTCAACAATATGATGTTCGATGAAAACGGCAATGTACTCTGCGTCATTGATCTCGATACGGTGATGCCCAGTTTTGTATTTTCCGACTTTGGCGATTTCCTGCGTTCGGGAGCCAATACGGGGCTGGAAGATGACAAAGACCTCTCCAACGTGAATTTCAATATGGAGATATTCAAGGCTTTCACAAAGGGCTATCTGGAGTCGGCCAAATCTTTCCTGCTGCCGGTGGAGATAGAGAATTTGCCTTATGCGGCCGCATTGTTCCCCTATATGCAATGTGTGCGTTTCCTTGCCGATTACATTAACGGTGATACATACTATAAGATTCAATATCCGGAACACAACCTGGTGCGCACCAAAGCGCAGTTCAAATTGCTGCAAAGCGTGGAAGAGCATACTCCGGAAATGCAAGAGTTCATAGCCTCATGTATTCGATAAGATATACGATAGCAGCGGTAATGGGGTGCTGTGTTTTCCCCTTATTCGCGTTAACCTCCAAAAATAAGATGATGAAAGAACTGGATGTCAAGAAAGTGAGCATGGCAAACATACCGGTGGAATCGGTTCCTGCTCTTTTGGATGAAGAAAAAGTGGCTTTTCAGCCGGTTAATACAGTGAACTGGGCGGCATATCCGTATTGTCCGGATGTCAAATTCCGCATGGCTTATGCGGATAATGCTATCCTGATTCATTATAAAGTGAAAGAAAACAGCATACGTGCCGTAGCGGGCAGGGACAACGGGCCTGTCTGGGAAGATTCGTGTGTGGAGTTCTTCTCCGTTCCTGCGGAAGACGGGGTGTATTATAATATGGAATGTAACTGTGCGGGACGCTTGCTTATCGGTGCGGGAGCAGGGCGGAACGGCCGCAGGCATGCGCCGCAGGAGGTGCTCGATAAGGTGCAGCGCTGGTCTTCTTTAGGGCGTGAGGATTTTGAGGAGCGGGTAGGAGAGTGTAGCTGGGAAGTAGCTTTGGTGATACCTTATTCGGCTTTCTTCATGCATAACGTCACCTCGCTGGGCGGTAAGACGATTCGTGCCAACTTCTATAAGTGCGGTGATAAGTTGCAGACTCCCCATTTCTTGTCGTGGAGTCCCATTGATTTGGAAAAACCGAATTTTCATTGTCCGGAATTCTTCGGAGAATTGCATTTCGAGTAAGAGGGAACCACTATCCTATGGCAACCTGCCGGCTTCGTAGGGGATAGTTGCTTCCGTTGCCATTCAGTCTTAAAATAAAAGTTTTATTCTTATAAATGAAGGTTTGATTTATAAGAATAAAACTTTGGTTTTTATGAATGAAGCTATCATTCTAACTCTCCGTAGCGACTACGGAGAGTTTGGAATGTGGAGACATGCTATACGTACGGGGAACTACTTCGCTATACCTTTGGAGTTACGGATAAAGTTGATGATGTTGTGTATCTCATCACTCATCGGGACCTGGTCTTCAATCTTTTGCAGGGCATCCTGTACACTGAAGTTTCCTTGATACACCAGGCGGTAAGCATTTACGATATGGCGCAGAATACGGTCGGTGACCTGATGCTTGTGTTGGAGCACCATTGCATTGATGCCGTGGTATTCTGCCGGGTTGCCATTCATAATGATATAAGGCGGCACATCTTTCGCAATGCGGCAACCTGCCTGAATCAGCACCCAACTACCGATGTGGCAGTTCTGATGCAGGATGACATTGCTGCTCAGGATCGTGCAGTCGTCTATGCGGCAGTCGCCTGCCACTGTGCTCTTGATGCCCAATACGCAGTGATTGCCAATTTGTACGTCGTGGCAGAGGTGTACGCCGTCCATTAGATAGTTGTTGTCACCGATGCGCGTGCAGCCGCTTTCGTGTGTCGCACGACTGATAACCACATTTTCACGAATGTCGTTGTTGTCGCCGATAATCAATCGGCTTTCTTCGCCTGTGTAATGAAAATCCTGTGGCTCACTACCCAGTACGGCACCATGATGTACCTTGTTCCCTTTACCTAAGCGAGTACCCTTGAGGATACTTGCATTTGACATAATCACGCAGTCATCACCGATTTCCACATCTCTTTCGATGTAAGCGAAAGGCTGAATGGTCACATTCTTACCGATTTTAGCGGTTGAATCTACAGATGCTAATGGACTAATCATGTTTTCTAATTTTGAATTATGAATTTCGAATCATGAACCGGCAGCATAGGGCTGTCCATAATTCATGATTCAGAATTCATCATTTATAATTATTTCTCTCTCCCTCCGCCCAATGCTTGATACAGACTGATTACAGACTGCATGCGGTCGAAGGTATCAGCCACTTCTGAAAGTTGTGCGCTGAGGTAAGATTGCTCGGCCGACAAGACTTCCAGATAGGTTGACGTGCCTAAGTTAAACAATTCTTTTGTATCTTCCGCAGCTTTACGGGCAGAATTCACCTGAATTTCGCGTGAAACGGCTTTATCCGAGGTCATTTGATATTGATACAGGGCATTGCTCACCTCATTTCCGGCTTTGAGCAATGTGGTCTGGAACTGGATCTTGGCCTGCTCCTCTTGTGCTTTTGCCTGTTTCAGACGGGCTATGTTGGCGCCGCGATAGAACAGAGGCTGCGTCAGCGAACCGATGGCGGAGGCCAGCAATTTGCCGGGATTGACTATACCGGTTCCGGCGCTGTTGGTCCAGCCGGCAGAACCGCTTAATGTAATCTGAGGATAGAAAGCGGCGCGTGCGCTGTTGGTATCGTAGTAGCTTGCGGCTAATGACATCTCGGCGGCTTTCACGTCGGGACGGTTAGACAATAGCTGCAAAGGGATTCCGGTGGAGAATTCGGCAGGCAGCTCCTGGCTTTCCAACGTGCCGCGTGCAATGCTTTGCGCCGGCTGGTTCAGCATCAGGCATAATGCGTTTTCCGTTTCGCGGATGCTTTGGCGTATGTCGGGCAGAGAAGCCATTACTTGTGCATAAGCAGTACGGCTTTGTTCTACGGCTGCACTGTTCGCCATAGCAGCTTCTTTCATGGCTTCTACGGTTTCGAGGTTGCGTTTCAGAATATCGCAGGTGGCTTCGCTGATCTGCAACTGGCGGTCGAGCATCAGCAGGGTGTAGTACATATTGGCTACGTTGGCGATTACCTGCGTCTGTACGGCCTGCTCGTAGAACTGTGTCTGCTTCAGGGAAACCTGTGCCTTGCGCTTGGGGTTCAGCAACTGGCCGAACAGGTCGATCTGCCAACTTGCCGTCACTGGGAGTGAATAGGTCTGTGTGGCTTTCCCTTTATCCCAACTGCTCACTGTTCCCTGAGGGGAGAGAGCCAGCATCGGGGCATAGGCCAGACGTGCGGACATCAATGCTGCCTGAGCTTGTTTTACGGTCAGTGCTGCGCTACGCAGGTCGGCATTGTTGGCCAGTGCCTGTTCGATAAGCGTCTGCAACCGGGCGTCTGTAAACACTTCCTTCCAAGGCAGATTACCGAAATTGGCAGTGTCGGCGGCAAGTGTATCGCCACCGGCAACGGTGTCGCGATACAGGCCTTCCACTGTGATATCTTCGGGCCTGTCGTATGATTTGTAGATATGGCAACTGCTCAGTAAGGCAGTTGCGCATATCAGAGTGATTATTTTCTTCATGATAAGCTATATTTTAGTGATTAGTGTTTAGTGATGAATGATTAGTAATCACTATTTTGTATATTGTTCAATCTCAGGTTCTGCATCCGAGTTATCTACATCTTCCCACTCCATCGGCTTAACCTTCTCTTGCAGGTATTGGAAGGCTACGAACAGGGCAGGCACAATGAATATCTGCAATATCATACCGATTAACATACCGCCGATGGCCGATGTACCCAGTGTACGGTTACCGTTGGCTCCTGCACCGGAGGCGAACATCAGCGGGAGCAGACCCACAATCATGGCCAATGAGGTCATCAGGATAGGACGCAGACGGGCTCCTGCACCCAGTACGGCAGCCCAAGTGATGCTCATACCCATTTTGCGGCGGTCAAGGGCGAACTCTACAATCAAGATAGCGTTCTTGGCCAACAGACCCATAAGCATGATGAGGGCAATCTGCATATAGATGTCGTTGGACATAGTGCCCAAAATCATTTTCAGTGCAGGAATGTTGCCCAATGAGCCTATACCGCTGACGAACAGGAAGCTGCCCAGCAAACCGAACGGTACGGAGAGCAATACGGAAAGCGGAAGGATATAACTTTCATATTGCGCACTCAGCAACAGATAAACGAATACGAAGCAGAGCACAAAAATCAGACCGGTAGTGCTGCCGCTGGTTTCAGCCTCTTCGCGGGCCATACCTCCAAGTTCGTAGGCGAAACCTGTCGGAAGGCTTTCTTTGGCAACCTCTGCAATGGCAGCCAATGCCTGACCGGAAGTGTAACCGCTGGCAGGAGCCACCATCACTTTCATGGATGTGTAAAGGTTGAAACGGCTGATGATGTCCGGGCCATATACTTTCTTGATTGACACGAATTGAGTGATGGGAGCCATTTCGTTACCGTTGCGCACCTTGATGCTGGAGAGTGATTCCAAATTCTTGGTTGCATTCGGTTCGGCCTGGATCATGACACGATACATCTTACCGAAACTGTTGAAGTTGGAGGCGTAGAGACCTCCGAAGTATCCCTGCATGGTGCTGAGGATGGCGCTTGGGCTGAGGCCTGCTTTCTTACAGGCAGCCGCGTCGATATCCAGCATATATTGCGGGAAGTTCGGGTTGAAGCTGGTCTTTGCGGAGTTGATTTCCGGGCGTGCCTCCAAAGCGGCGGTATATTGGTTCACTACCTCGAAGAAGTGGTTGAGGTCACCACCGGTCTTGTCCTGCATGTTCAATTCGATATCGCTGGATGCCGAGTAACCCGGAATCATAGGCGGCGCAAAGAACAATACCTGTGCTTCCTTGATGATCTTCTGGGCACGCATGAAGAGCGTGGCATAAACAACCGTTGAATTCTGCATGGTGGAACGGTCTTCCCAATCCTTCAGCTTGATGATGAGCGAGCCGTAAGAAGGTCCCTGCCCGCCGATGAAGCTGAAACCGGAGATTACCGTACGCGACTCTACTGCCGGATCGGCTGCAACAAGGCTGTCCACACGAGTCAGCACCTCCATGGCGCGTTCTTGTGAAGTGCCCGGAGGCAGCGTCACTACACCCATGATAGTACCGGTGTCTTCATTGGGGACCATACCCGTCGGTGTGATGTTCATAAATACTACCAGCAGTACAATGGAACCCACAACAATACCGCCCGACAGCCATTTCTTCTGGATGAAGCGGAGCACCTGTTTCTTGTATTTGCCCAGAATGGAGTCGTAGGAGGCGTTGAAAGAGTGCTTGAACTTGTCGGTAGTCATACCGGCCAATGCCAGTACGCTGATTACAATCATAACCAGACAGAGCACAGGATGATTCTCAAAGTTGAATAAACCGAAGATCATACCCAAAATGGCAATCGTGGTGAAGAGCAGTGTCAGACCGGGGCGCATCATTTTACCGATAGAATCGGCATAGCGGGCTATCATAATCTTACGCGCTTCTTTGGTGGCAACGCCTATCCGTTCTTTCATGCCGGCGTCACTGTTGTGCGGCTTCAAGAAGATGGCACACAAAGCCGGACTCAGTGTCAAGGCGTTCAGCGCGGAGAAACCGATGGCGATGGCCATTGTAAGACCGAATTGCCGGTAGAACGTACCGGCTGTACCACCCATAAAACTTACCGGCACGAACACAGACATCATTACCAGTGTAATGGAGACGATGGCGCCGCCCAGTTCACTCATGGCGTCGATAGAAGCGGTTCTTGCCGATTTATATCCCTGGTCGAGCTTGGCGTGAACACCCTCGACGACGACTATGGCGTCGTCCACCACAATCGCGATGGCAAGCACCATGGCCGAAAGGGTCAGCAGGTTGATACTGAACCCGATCAGCTTCAGTACGAAGAAGGTGGCAATCAAGGCCACCGGAATGGCAATAGCGGGAATCAACGTAGAACGCATATCCTGCAGGAAGATATACACCACGATGAACACGAGAATAAATGCTTCGATCAAGGTCTTGACAACCTCGTGGATAGAAGCGAACAGGAAGTCATTGGCACTTTGTGCAATATTTATCTTCAAACCGGAAGGCAGCGTTTCGGATGCTTTGCTGAGCACTTGTTCCAAGTCGCTGATTGTTTGCGTTGCATTGGTTCCGGCCATCTGGTATACGATACAGGACACAGCCTTGTGGCCGTTTACCGTATTGTTGAAGTTATAGGACAAACGTCCGAGCTCTATGTCGGCAATGTCTTTCATGCGAAGCACTTCGCCGTTTTCAAGAGCCTTGATAACGATGTTCTCAAACTCCTCCGGCTGTTGGAGACGGCCTTTGTAGCGGATGGTGTATTGGAAACTTTGGTTACCGCGTTCACCAAACTGGCCGGGGGCTGCTTCAATGTTTTGTTCGGCCAGTGCGCCGGCTACGTCGCTGGGTATCAGTTTATACTGTGCCATTACGTCCGGTTTCAGCCAGATGCGCATGGAGTAATCCTGACCGAGGACGGTGGCGTCACCCACTCCGTTCACACGTTTGATTTCCGGAATGAGGTTGATGTTGGCATAGTTCTCAAGGAATTCAATGTCATATTGGTCTTTCTCATCATAGATGGAGAATACCATCAGCATGGAAGTCTGCCGTTTCTGCGTGGTAACGCCCACTTGGGTTACTTCGGCGGGCAGCAAACCTTGAGCCATGGACACGCGATTCTGCACGTTGACGGCTGCCATATCTGGGTCGGTGCCTTGTTTGAAGTAAATGGAGATTTCGGCAGAACCGTTATTGGCTGCATTGGAGGTCATGTACATCATGTTCTCCACACCGTTGATTTGGTCTTCCAGCGGTGCGATGACAGAATTCAGCACCGTTTGGGCATTGGCGCCCTGGTAGGTGGCACGTACCGACACTGTCGGAGGTGCAATGTCCGGATATTGGGTAATAGGCAGTGTGGCCAGACCAATAAGTCCCAAGATCACTATCAGGATGGAGATTACCGTTGACAGTACCGGACGATTAATAAATCTATCTAATTTCATGTTCTTTTTACTGATTAGGAGTTAACGACTGGCGATTGGCAGTTTGCGTTGGTATACCGCAGGCTGTTTATCACTAATCGTTAAACGTTAGTTAAACGCAGTTTGGATATTACCTTCCTTCTGGTCTTTAATGGCTTTCTGATATTCGGCCTCTTTCTCTTCGGGAGTGATAGGAGTGATGACTTGTCCGTCTTTCAGGTTCTGCACACCTTCTATCACAATCTTGTCGCCGGATTTCAAGCCGTCGGTAACATAGAAATATTTACCGTCGTTCAGGCTGAATACCTGGATTTCGGTGTTTTTCAGCGTGTTGTCCGGTTGGGCAACGAACACAAACTTCTTATCCTGTATCTCCGTAGTGGCCGATTGCGGAATCATAATCACGTTTTCCATCGGGTTGGGGAATACTACGTTTCCTGTACCGCCGCTACGCAGGATGTTGTGCTTGTTGGGGAAGAGCGCGCGCATGTTCACAGCGCCTGTTGTCTGGTCGATGACGCCGCTGATGGTTTCTACACGTCCGCTGTCGGCATACATGGTTCCGTCAATCAGTTGCAGTTGCACCTGAGGCATCTTTGCAAGGATTTCCTTGATGCTGCCGCCTTCACGTATCAGTGAAAGGAGCTGTCTTTCGGTCATGGAGAAATAAGCGAACATCTCGGAGATATCGGCAACCGTAGTCAGCGGAGTGCTCATAGAGGGGCTTACCAAGCTACCCACACGATAGGGGATAGTGCCAACAATACCGTCGCTGGGACTTGTTACGCTGGTGTACGACAAGTTGTTCTTGGCATTGACCAGTTGTGCTTCCGCCTGTGCCAATTGCGCTTTGGTCTGCGCCAATTGGTTTTCGGCCATTTGCAGGTCATAGTCACTGATGATGTTCTTTTGATTCAGCGTACGCTTGTTGCTGACTGTAAGCTCTTGCGTATTTACGGCGGCCTTTGCTGTTTCAACCGCTGCTTTGGCTGAATTTACGGCAGCCTGGTACTGCACAGGATCGATACTGAACAAAACTTGTCCTTTACGCACAACAGAACCTTCGTCTACGTGTAGTTTAGTGATAAAACCACTCACCATAGGGCGGATTTCCACATCTTGTTTACCTTTGATAGTAGCCGGATAACTGTTTGTCAGGTTGGCAGTGGTGGTCTCTACCGTAATCACTGCGAATTCGGGTGCTTTACCCGTACTTTTGTCACCTTGTCCACAACTGCTGAGCAGTGCCAAGCAACATGCCAATAATACTAATCTACTCTTCATACTTTTTATAATTCTCTGTATAATTTTATTCTAGTTAATCGGAAGCTTTTGTGTGTCAATCATAGAAGAAAAAAGGTAGACGTGAAAACTGAATGTATCTATTTAGTTTTCGGTCGCAAAATTATTCTTTTCTCGGTATATAAGGTGTGAACATCCTTGTTTTTTAACTATGTTTTATATATAGTCGGGAGAAATCTTTGTTTTTTGATTAAAATACTGTAAAGCATACTGCTAATTGCCGGATAACCTTTATTTTTGCATCATGTTAGATTGTAAGCGTCATAATAAAAAGAGACCGTTTATACGTAGGTTGTTGGGGGCAGTCGCAGGAGTGGCTGTCTTGTATTCTTGTGCCAGTGTGGGGCGTCTGGAGGGTGGCTCGATAGACGAGGAACCGCCGCGTTTCGTCACGAGTTCTCCATTGCCGGGCACTCTCCATAACAAGAAGAAAAAAATATCAATCGAATTCGATGAATTTATCAAGTTGGAGAAGGCGAATGAGAAGGTTGTTATCTCACCGCCTCAGGTGCAACAACCGGAGATAAAGGCAAATGGCAAGAGAGTGGTGGTTAATTTGCAAGATACGCTGAAGGCCAACACCACGTATACCATAGATTTCTCCGATGCTATTCAAGATAACAATGAAGGCAATCCTATGGAAAGCTTTACTTACACGTTTTCCACCGGGGCGGAGCTCGACTCAATGGCCATTGCCGGCACGCTGCTCGATGCATCGAACCTGGAACCGGTGAAAGGGTTGTTGGTTGGCCTGCATGCCAATCTGGCCGATTCGGCCTTTACCACACAGCCTTTCGACCGCGTAGGACGTACGGACAGCCGGGGACGGTTCTCCATACGCGGGGTGGCCCCGGGCAAGTACCGCATGTATGCCCTCATGGATGCCGACCAGAATTTTAAGTTCTCCCAACCTACGGAGATCATAGCTTTCAATGACTCTCTCGTTATTCCTTCCATGGAGGAGCGTACACGTCAGGATACTTTGTGGAAAGACTCTCTGACCATAGATACGGTTATGGAGAGGCGGTATACTCACTTTTTGCCGGATGATGTGCTGTTGCGCAGTTTCAAGCAGAAGTCTTTTTCGCAACGCCTTATGAAGACGGAACGCCTTATACCGGAGAAGTTTTCTTTCTATTTTACAGCTCCGGCTGACAGCCTGCCTCTGATGAAGGGACTGAATTTCGATGAAAAGGATGCTTTTGTCATAGAGCAAACAACCGGACGGAACGATACGATTCATTATTGGATAAAAGATTCCTTACTCTATCAGCAGGATACATTGAGGATGAGCCTGACTTATTTGTACACAGATACGTTGGAACAGTTAGTTCCCAGGACGGATACGTTGAGAATCGTGTCGAAGGTAAGTTGGAAGAAGCTGCAGGAAAAGAAGCAGGAGGAGAAAGAGAAGGCCGAAAAGGAAAAGAAGAAAAAAAGGAAGAAGGGTGAGGAAGAACCGGAGCCGACTACTTTTCTGTCGATGGATGTGTATGCGCCTTCGGCCATGGATGTGTACGACTATATCACACTGAGTTTTACAGAGCCGATAGCGAGCTTTAATGATACTGCTTTGCACGTAAGGCAGAAGGTGGATACGTTGTGGCAGGATGTCCCGTTCGACATTATGCGCGATTCGCTGGATTTGAAACAGTATAATCTGTATGCCGACTGGAAACCGGGTGAAAGCTACGCCTTTGAAGTGGACTCCACCGCTTTTCATGGGCTTTATGGCCTGTTTACCGATAAAGTGAAGAAAGAGTTTACGGTGAAGAAGCTGGAAGAGTACGGACAGATATTCTTCAATATAACCGGAGCCGATTCTTTGGCGTTTGTAGAATTGCTGGATACTCAGGATAAGGTGGTACGGACAGTGCCGGTGGTAGAGGGCAAGGCTGACTTTTATTATCTGAATCCGGGAAAATACGGAGCCCGGCTCATTAACGATACAAACGGAAACGGCGTGTGGGATACCGGTGATTATGCTGCCAAACGCCAGCCGGAAATGGTTTATTATTATCCGCAGGTGCTGGAGTTCAAGGCCAATTTTGATTTGATTCAGGATTGGAATGTGAAAGAAAGGCCACTGGATAAGCAGAAGCCGGATGAACTAAAAAAACAAAAACCAGATGAAGACAAGAAAAAGAAAAATAGCCGGAATAATCGCAACAATGACAGCAACCGCAACAGCGGCAGGGGATACAGTTACTAAAAAGAAGCGGGCATTGGGCCTGCTTTTGCTGGCGGGGCTTTTATGGCTGGGCGGCACGATGCCTGTGCAGGCCCAGTGTGTGGCAAAGAATGAAGCATTCCAGTCGGGTGAGCATGTCATGTATGATTTATATTTTAACTGGAAATTTATCTGGAAGAAAGTGGGACTGGCAAGTTTGACCACGAATGGCACTACCTATCATTCCAAGCCTGCATATCGTTTCAACCTTCTCTCTGTGGGCAGCAAGAAAACTGATTTTTTCTTTAAGATGCGCGATACGTTGACCTGCTATGTCAGTGACAAGCTCGAACCGCTCTATTTCCGTAAGGCTGCCGAGGAGGGGAAGCGTTATACGGTGGATGAGGCGTGGTTTTCCTATAATGACGGTGTGGCTACCGTAAAGCAGAAACGAACGTGGCACAACCCAGTGCGCGAGCCGCAGGAAATGGAGTATAGCGACAGCCGTTGCATTTTCGACATGTTGAGCATCTTGGCACAGGCGCGTTCCTACGATCCCCGCGATTACAAAGTCGGGGAGAAGATACTTTTTCCCATGGCAACGGGGCGCAGAGTGGAAGAGCAGACCCTGATTTATCGCGGCAAGGAGGAGATAGAGGCGAATAACGACACCATCTATCGCTGTCTTGTATTCTCTTTTGTGGAATACAAGAAAGGGAAAGAGAAAGAGGTGATCACTTTCTTTGTTTCCGATGACAAGAACCACCTCCCCATACGTTTGGATATGTATCTGAACTTTGGCTCTGCGAAAGCCTTTCTCAAGAGCGTGAGGGGAAACCGCTATCCGATGACATCCGTAGTGGAAAAGTAACCCCGGCCTTCCTAAAGGGGAACGGCAAACGGCAGTGCATCCCCTTTTCTGAAAACGCTGGATTCGAATGTGGCTACCAGTTCTCCTTTTTGGTTGGTGATGTCAATCTGGTAATATCCGGTGCTGCGTCCGGCATACCGTTCGCGGGCTTCGGCATACAGCGTGTCTCCGGGACCGCTGCTGCGCAGGAATGTGATGTTGGAAGAGAGCGAGAAGGCGAGTGTGCCATGGGAGTTGGCGGCGGCTGCCAAAGCAAGGTCGGCCAGCGTAAAGAGGGCTCCGCCCTGGGTGCGGTTGCCGGCATTGAGGTGCTCTTCCGTAATGACCAGACGTGCTTTGCCATACCCTTCTTTTATTTCTATCAATTCCACGCCAACATTGTCGGCGAAGCGGTCTTTCTTGAAAAATTCCTGTGGAGTCATATTGCTTTGATGATTAATGGTTACAATTTATGATTGTTATCAAAGGAAAACCGGTTGTTTTGGACGCAAATGTAATATTTTAGCCTTTAATTGGATAATTTAGGCGGGTTATTTTCTAAGGGCCGCGCTACATTTGCAGTCGAAAAATCGACAATATTAATAAATAAATCCCTTACTTATGAAAACAGCTCTTACTACATTGGGCATTTCCCTTTTTGTTTTGGCAGGTTGTGCAGGACAAAAGCAGTCTGCAAACGACTTTATACAGGAGAATATTGATAATGCGGTGGCGCAGGAAACGCTTCAGACCGATATTATTGAGAAATCCGGTGAAATCCTCAACCCGCGTACTATTGATGAAGAGGGAAATATTCATTATATTCCCATTGATGACTGGTGTTCGGGTTTCTTTCCCGGTAATATATGGTATACGTATGAACTGACCGGTGACAAGAAGTGGTTGCCGCTGGCAGAGAAATATACGGAAGCGCTGGACTCTGTGCAATACCTGACTTGGCATCACGACGTAGGTTTTATGATCGGTTCCAGTTATCTGAACGGATACCGTTTTGCCAATAAGGAGGAGTACAAGCCCGTAATAATCCAGACGGCCCGGTCATTGTCCACCCGTTTCCGTCCGAATCCGGGAGTCATTCAGTCTTGGGATGCCGATAAGGGCTGGCAGGCGAAACGCGGCTGGAAATGCCCGGTCATCATTGATAATATGATGAATCTTGAACTGATGTTTGAGGCCACCAGACTATCGGGCGACTCTACTTTCTATGATATAGCCAGAAAACACGCCGACACTACGATGGCGAATCATTTCCGGGCGGATAACAGTTGTTACCACGTAGTGGATTACGATCCGGAAACGGGTGAAGTCCGCAAGAAGCAGACGGCGCAGGGCTATGCCGATGAGTCGGCTTGGGCTCGCGGGCAGGCATGGGCTCTGTACGGCTACACGATGTGTTACCGCTATACGCACGATGTCAAGTACTTGGAGCAGGCTGAAAAAATATACGGCTTTATCTTTAATAACAAGAATCTTCCGGAAGATCTGGTTCCCTACTGGGACTTCGATGCTCCCAAGATTCCTGACGAACCTCGTGATGCTTCCGCCGCTGCATGTACGACTTCTGCCCTCTATGAGCTGAGCACCTATATTCCGGGCAAGGGATATAAAGAAAAGGCGGACAAGATTATGGAGAGCCTTGCTTCTCCGGCCTATCGTGCCGAGGTGGGGACTAACGGCAACTTCATCCTGATGCATTCGGTAGGCAGCATTCCTCATGGTGCGGAAATTGATGTGCCTCTGAACTATGCCGACTATTACTTTCTGGAGGCTTTAATGCGTAAAAGAGACTTGGAGAAATGAAAAACCGGTTGAATATATTGTTAGGTGGTTTAGGGTTGTTAGCCTTGCAGGGTTGCAAGGCTCCACAGGGCGGGCAAGCCCGACAACCCAATGTGATTTATGTCTTTCCCGACCAGTATCGTAACCAGGCAATGGAATTTTGGGGTCAGGAAGGTTTTCGTGAGCGGGTGAACTTCCGGAATGACCCGGTGCATACCCCCCGTCTGAATGATTTTGCGAGGGAGTCCATGGTGCTGACTTCCGCCATGAGCAACTGTCCGCTGAGCAGCCCGCACCGGGGCTCGTTGTTGACCGGAATGTATCCCAACAAAAGCGGCGTCCCTTTGAACTGCAACTCCAACCGTCCTATCAGTTCATTGCGTGCGGATGTGGATTGCGTGAGCGACGTGTTCAGCGGTGCGGGTTACGATTGTGCCTACTTCGGCAAGCTGCACACCGACTTTCCTACTCCCAACGACCCCCAGCGGCCGGGGAAATATGTGGAAGACCGCATACCGGCATGGGACGCTTACACACCGAAAGAGCGCCGTCATGGATTTAATTACTGGTACTCCTACGGTACATTCGATGAGCATAAGAACCCCCATTACTGGGATACGGACGGCAAACGCCACGACCCGCACGAATGGTCTCCGCTGCACGAGGCGGGCAAGGTTGTCTCCTATCTGAGGAATGAGGGTAATGTGCGCGACCCGAAAAAGCCGTTTTTCATCATGGTAGGTATGAACCCGCCGCATAGTCCGTACCGTTCGTTGGACGACTGTATGGAGCAGGACTTCAACCTCTACAAAGACCGGCCGTTGGACAGTCTGCTGATCCGTCCCAACGCCGATCCGGAAATGGCAAAGGCGGAGAGTGCGCGTTACTACTTTGCTTCGGTTACGGGTGTTGACCGCGCTTTCGGGCAGATACTCGATGCTTTGGAGGAACTGGGGCTGGATGAGAATACAATCGTTGTTTTCTCTTCCGATCATGGTGAAACGATGTGCAGCCAGCATACGGATGATCCGAAGAACTCTCCGTTCTCCGAGTCCATGAATGTACCTTTCATCGTCCGCTTCCCCGGTAAGATCAAGCCACGTTTGGACGACCTGATGCTTTCCTCGCCGGACATCATGCCCACCTTGCTGGGATTGGCGGGACTGTCCGGTTCCATACCTGCGACTGTGCAGGGACATAACTATGCCCCGCTGTTCTTGGACGAAAAGGCAGATGTGGTACGCCCTACGGGTGCTCTTTATATCCAGAACCTGGACGGAGAGAAGGATGCGGACGGCAAAATCCGTTCTTATTTTCCCGCATCGCGCGGATTCAAGTCGGCCCATTATACGTTGGCGCTCTATATAGACCGCGACAGCCGGAAGCTCGTGAAGAGCCTGCTGTTTGATGACAGGAACGATCCGTACCAGATGAATAACCTCCCGTTGGAGGAGAATAAGGATGTTGTGGACGGATTGTGTGCCGAAATGGGGAAGGTGCTGAAGGAGATTGACGACCCTTGGTATAGGGAACGCATCCTGTCCGATATGATACCGTACGGTGAATAAGGATGATGACTGTTGCACCGGAGTGCTCTGTGACACACCCTTATTATATGCTTTCCGCTTTCGGGGCGCTTATTTGTTCAGCTTCCATTCGCATCCGTCCTTGCCGTCCTTGATTTCGAATCCCAGGGCAGTCAGTTCGTTGCGTATCTTGTCGCTGGTGGCCCAGTCTTTGTTGGCTTTGGCCTTCATGCGTTCTTCCAGCAGCATGTCCACCACTTTTCCGAAAGCGGCTTCGCGTTCGGCATTGGAGGCGTTGTCTTCCTTCAGTCCCAGAATATCGAAGCAGAAGAGGTGGAATGTCTCTTTCAGCTCTTTCAGGTCTTCGGCGGTAATGGTGTCGTTTCCGGCGAGGATGTTGTTCACCATTTTGGCGCCTTCAAAGAGGTGGGCGATGACGATCGGAGAGTTCAGGTCGTCGTTCATGGCTTCGTAGCACTTGGCACGCAGGGCTTTCGCATCTACCGTAGAGGTTGCTGCCGGTGTAATCTTGTCCAGTCCATGTACGGCATCCATCAGTCTGGCCAGACCCTTTTCGGCGGCTTGCAAGGCTTCGTTGCTGAAGTCCACCGTGCTGCGGTAGTGCGCCTGCAAGGTGAAGAAGCGGATGGTCATCGGGCTGTATGCTTGTTCCAGCATGGGGTGCGTGCCGGTGAACAGCTCTTCCAGGGTGATGAAGTTGCCGTAGCTCTTGCCCATTTTCTGTCCGTTCACAGTCAGCATGTTGTTGTGCATCCAGTAGTGCACCATGTCGTGACCTTGTGAGGCTACGGATTGTGCAATCTCACATTCGTGGTGCGGGAAGATAAGGTCCATGCCGCCGCCATGTATGTCGAAGTTCTCGCCGAGGTATTTTTTGCCCATGGCCGTACATTCTGCGTGCCAGCCGGGGAAACCGTTGCTCCATGGGCTGGGCCAGCGCATGATATGTTCGGGCTGCGCACATTTCCAGAGGGCGAAGTCGGCAGGGTTATGCTTTTCGCTCTGTCCGTCCAGCTCGCGGGAGGTGTTGAGCACATCGTCCAGATTGCGGCCGGAGAGTTTGCCGTAATGGTGGTCTTTATTGTATTTGGCCACGTCGAAGTAGACGGAACCTTCACTCTCGTAGGCATATCCGTTCTTCATGATTTCCTTCACGAGTGCTATCTGCTCAATGATATGGCCGCTGGCATGCGGCTCGATGCTGGGCGAAAGGACGTTCAGCGCGTCCATTGCCTGGTGGTAACGGTTGATGTAGTACTGCGCCACCTCCATAGGTTCGAGTTGTTCCAGACGGGCTTTCTTGGCTATCTTGTCTTCGCCGTCGTCGGCATCATGTTCCAAATGCCCTACATCGGTGATATTGCGCACGTAGCGTACTTTGTAGCCGATATGCGTGAGATAGCGGAAAAGCAGGTCGAAAGTTATGGCCGGACGTGCGTGTCCCAAATGCGGGTCGCCATAGACGGTCGGTCCGCAGACGTACATGCCCACATGAGGGGCGTGCAGGGGTACGAATAACTCCTTTTTTCTATCTAAGGTGTTGTAAATGGTCAGTTGTTGTTCCATAACGTTTGTCTTTTAGTTCATTACGAAGCACAAAGTTACGGAATTTCTATGAATATAACAGCCCTGTGTGCGAAATATTATAATAGGCCGATGTGCAGAGATATGTTCCCACCGCGGGAGAGGCATGTTCCCAATACGACTGAACGGGGCTCTCATTACGACTGAAACGTGTTCCCAATACGACTGAAAGGATGTCCCACTATGACCGTCGGCGGTGGGACATCAACCATTCATCCACTCAGCAAGTTACGGAGCGGCGTTGCCTTTGGGCGTGTGCTGCTCGTCCCAGTTGTACTCATCGGTGTACCTGTCGAAAACGGGGACTTCGTCGATGCCTGTCTGAAGAAACAGTGCGGTGATCTCTTCCTGCTCTCCGGGCGAGAGTGCGCGTTCCTGATGCAGAATACGGTAGTAGGTGGTGCGGGGATAAAGGTCGTGTATCTTCCGCTTCAGATACACCGCTTTTTTGTAGGGGATGTTGTCGAAAAGGCTGCTGATGCCCCAGGCATAACGCTGTTTCTCGGTGCTGCGGAAGTAGGCGCACCGGTCGGCTTCTGCGGGATAGTTGGCGGGATTCACCGCCATGATGTGTGTCACTTCGGCAGGAACATGCTGTGCGGCGAGATGGCGCAGGCAGTTTGCGCTCCGGGCGCAGGAGGGATTGAGACAGTGCAGGTAGTGGAAGGGGACGGATTGGTAGTTGAAGTTTTCCATGATGTTTTCTTTTGGTGGTGGCAAAGATAGGGTTTTCTCAGGATGAAATACTATTTTTGCGGCATGAAGTCAAAAGAACGTGTGTTATTGGGAATGAGCGGCGGTACGGACAGCTCTGTGGCTGCCATGAGACTGCAGGATGCCGGTTATGAGGTGACGGGAGTTACTTTCCGTTTTTACGAGGTGGACGGCAGGACGGAGTATTTGGACGATGCGCGTGCATTGACTGCGAGGCTGGGCATTGAGCATGTTACATACGATGCGCGGGAGCTTTTCCGCGAACGCATCATCCGCTACTTTATCGATGAATACCTGGCGGGGCATACTCCTGTCCCCTGCACGCTCTGCAACAATGAACTGAAATGGGCGCTTCTGGCAAGAATAGCCGATGAAAAGGGGATTTATTGGATTTCCACCGGGCATTATGCGCGTAAAGCCCTCTTGGGAGAACAATGTTATATCGCTCCGGCATCGGACAGGGACAAGGACCAGACTTTCTTTTTGTGGGGATTGAAACAGGACATCTTGCAGCGCATGTTGCTCCCGATGGGGGATGTGACGAAAGAGGAAGCGCGCGCCTATGCTGCCGGGCGTGGGTTTGCGCGTGTCGCCTCCAAGAAGGACAGTATAGGGGTATGCTTCTGCCCGTTGGATTACCGTTCTTTCCTGAAGCGTGAAGTCCCTGCGGGGCGGTTGCCGGGAAAGGGTCTTTTTATCGGTGAAAAGGGGGAAATATTGGGCAGCCACGAGGGGTATCCCTTTTATACGATAGGCCAACGGCGCGGGCTGGGGATTCATCTCAATCGTGCCGTATTTGTGAAGGAAGTCAGGACAGCGACGAACGAGGTGGTACTTGCACCGCTCGCTTCCCTGTATAAGGACGAAATGCTGCTGAAAGATTGGAACCTCGTCAGTGAGCAACGGGTGTTGGGCATGGAAACGGTCATCGTGAAGATACGCTATCGCAAGCAGGCGAACCGTTGCAGGGTGGCTCTGATGGCGGACGGATGCCTGAGGGTGTCGTTGCTGGAGCCTTTGGAGGCTATCGCTCCGGGACAGGCCGCCGCTTTCTATGATGCGGACGGCTTGCTGTTGGGAGGTGGTATCATTCTTTGAAATTCAGTTTCAGCATTTCCTCGATGTACTCTCTTGTATTGCTGAGGCGGGGAACCTTGTGCTGTCCGCCGAGTTTGCCTTTGCTGTCCAGCCAGTCGTGGAACAGGTCCTTGCGGGCCACGATTATCTCCAACGGCTGTAAGGCCAGGTCGTTTTGCCGTTTGGCCTCATAGTCGGAATTTACTTCTTTTAGGGTGTCGTCCAGTATCTTGGCAAACTTCTCCAGGCTATCCGGCATCCGGGCAAACTCAACCAGCCACTGGTGGCGGCATTTGGCGTGCTCGTCCATAAAGACAGGAGCTGCGGAATAGTCTATGATCTGCGCTCCGGTGGCTGCACAGGCTTTGTTCAGGCCTTTCTCGGCATTCTCCACAATCAACTCTTCGCCAAAAGCGTTGATGAAGTGCTTCGTGCGGCCGGTAATGACAAATTTGTAGGGGCGGTTGCCGGTGAACTTCACTGTGTCCCCGATCATATAACGCCATAGTCCGGCGGAAGTGGAGATGACCATTGCGTAGTTTTTGTTCAGCTCTACCTCTTCCAGACAACAGATGCGTGGATTCTCCTTGCCGACATCTTCCAGGGGAATGAATTCATAGAAGATGCCGTAGTCAATCATCAGCAGCATGGCAGGGTCGTTCGGGTCGTTTTGCGTGCCGAAATAGCCTTCGGATGCATTGTACGTTTCCACATAATGCATCTTGGAACTTTTGATGATTTGCTTATATTGCTCCCGGTAAGGAGTGAAAGCTACTCCGCCATGGAAGAATACTTCCAGATTGGGCCATACTTCTTCCAGCGACTGCTTGCCGGTTTTCTCCAGTATGTGTTTGATGAGCACCAGCATCCAGGAGGGCACTCCCGAGAGGTTGGTGACATTGGTGTGGAGCGTGCTGTTGGCTATTGCTTCCATCTTGGACTCAAAATCACTCATCAGGGCGATCTTCTTGCTCGGCACGCGGATGTAATTCACCAGCGGGTGTACATTCTGTATCAGTATGGCGGATAAATCGCCCACCAGGCTGTGGTTGGAATTCAGGTTCGGGCTGTGGCTGCCGCCGAGAATGAGGCCTTTCCCTGAGAAGAAGCGGCTTTCCGGGTTCTGCCCCAGATAGATGGCGACGGCGTCTTTGCCGCCCTGATAGTGGGTGTCCTGCAGGGACTCTTTGCTGACCGGCAGGAATTTGCTTTTATCATTGGTTGTTCCCGAAGACTTGGCAAACCAGCGTATTTCCGAGGGCCATAGCAGGTTCTGCTCGCCGGCCCGCAGACGGGCTACGTAAGGCTTGATCTCTTCGTAGGTTTGTATGGGAAGACGTTTCTTGAAATCTTCATAAGTACGGATGGAAGCGTAATCGTATTTCTTGCCCCATTCCGTATTGGCGGCCATACGTATCAGGCGGTGCATGACGCCTGCCTGCAGTTCGCTTGCATGGTCGGTGTATCGTTCGATTTCTTTCAGGCGGGGGGCGAAGTATACTTTGTTCAGAAATTTTGTAATATTCATCGTTCTTATTGAAATCTGTATTTAATGCGCAAAAGTAATCTTATTTATCGGCATCTCTATCTTTTTTCTCTTTTTTTTCTATCTTTACGGACCTATAGAACAATAATTCAAACAAAAATATCATGAGAATAGGTATTTTGACTTCAGGGGGCGACTGTCCTGGCATCAACGCTACCATTCGCGGTGTATGCAAAACAGCTATCAACCATTATGGAATGGAAGTAATTGGCATTCACAGCGGTTTTCAGGGGCTGCTGACCAAGGATGTGGAGTCGTTTACCGAAAAGTCCTTATCTGGTTTGCTGAACTTGGGAGGTACGATGCTCGGTACTTCGCGTGAGAAGCCCTTTAAGAAGAACGGCGTGATGTCCGACGTGGACAAACCGGCACTGATAGTGCGGAATATCAAAGAGATGGGACTTGATTGTGTGGTCTGCATCGGTGGAAACGGTACGCAGAAGACAGCCGCCAAACTCTCCGCTATGGGGCTGAACATCGTATCCGTGCCAAAAACAATAGACAATGACATTTGGGGAACCGATTTTTCCTTCGGATTCGATTCTGCCGTCAGTATTGCTACGGATGCCATCGACCGGCTGCACAGCACGGCCAGCTCGCACAAGCGGGTGATGGTGATTGAGGTGATGGGGCACAAGGCAGGTTGGATAGCCTTATACTCCGGTATGGCAGGCGGT
>ERZ773194.835-NODE-835-length-38005-cov-3.689987_pt1 | contig 38005 bp, 36 predicted proteins | sample MGYA00511240_ERZ773194 | MGnify/ENA primary metagenome ERZ773194 (study PRJEB29015, sample SAMEA2737774) | human gut metagenome | biome: human gut; feature: human-associated habitat; material: faeces | place: China | collected 2012 ... | reverse complement strand
CTCGCATTGCTCGGAAAACGCGCATGGCCAATTATACCATAACCCCTTCGGGCTTCGGTGTGTAACAAGCCGATTGGCACCTTGCACCAAAGCCATACAATAAAAAGAACCTCCCGAAATTATGATACGGGAGGTTTGTTTTTTAATTACGATGCGCTTTCCTGTTTTGCGGGCTTTCTTGCAGGCTTTTTTACGGAATCCTTTTTGTCCGGATTTGCTGTTAACAGCGGAGCTGCCTTTTTTAAAATGCTGTCTTTCGTAATAACGCATTTTTCAACTGTCGGGTCAGTCGGGATAGTAAACATAATATCCATCAATGTTTCTTCCATAATCGACCGAAGGCCGCGTGCGCCGGTTTTGCGTTTGAGCGCAAGCTTGGCCATTTCGGCCAACGCTTCTTCTTCAAATTCAAGCTTGACGCCGTCTATCTCAAACAAAGCGTTATATTGTTTGGTCAATGCATTTTTCGGTTTGATAAGGATTTCGACAAGCGCGTGTTCATCCAGTGTGCTGAGCGAAACAACAACCGGCAATCTGCCGATAAATTCCGGAATCAAACCATATTTGAGCAAATCCTCAGGGCTTAGCTGCTGATACAGGGCACTCATATCCTTCTGTGAAGCGCTCTTTATATCAGCACCGAATCCCAGCGCCTTTTTATCGATTCCGTCAAAAGCGCCGCCGCAAATAAACAGGATATTTGTTGTATCAATCTGAATAAATTCCTGATGCGGGTGCTTTCTGCCGCCCTGCGGCGGTACTGATGCAACTGTACTTTCCAAAATCTTTAAAAGTGCCTGCTGCACGCCCTCCCCGCTGACGTCACGGGTGATGGATGGATTGTCAGATTTCCTGGCAATTTTATCAATTTCATCAACGTAGATAATCCCCTTTTCAGCGCGCTCGATATCATAATCAGCAGCCTGAATCAGTTTAAGCAGGATATTTTCAACGTCTTCACCAACATAACCCGCCTCAGTCAAAGAAGTAGCGTCAGCAATCGCAAAGGGAACATTTAAAATTTTTGCCAAGGTTTGCGCGAGCAGTGTTTTTCCGCTCCCGGTCGGTCCCAGCATTAAAATATTACTTTTTTGCAATTCAACATCGTCAACTAAATCCTGATTAATGCGTTTATAGTGATTGTATACCGCGACAGAAAGGATTTTTTTCGCCTGTTCCTGCCCGATCACATATTGGTCTAAAATTTCCTTGATTTCAGCAGGTTTCGGCAGTTCGCTGACCGACAGGCCGCTTTCCACCTCTTCTACCGAATCATTATAAATAATATCCGCGCACACATCGACGCATTCGTCACAGATATACACGCCCGGTCCGGCTATCAGCCGTTTCACCTGATCCTGCGTTTTACCGCAGAAGGAACAGCGCATGATTTTCTTTTCTTCATTTTTTGCCATATTTTCCTCCATTGTCCTTCCGCAATCGGGAAACAATCCGCCTTTTCACATGGATATTTTTTTCATCCTGTTTCCTATTTTACCTTGTTACGATGACTTTGTCAACCAGTCCGTAATCGGCTGCTTCCTGAGCGGACATGAAATGATCTCGTTCTGTATCTCTTTCTATTATATTGATTGGCTGGCCGGTTCGTTCACTTAAAATCTGATTAATTGTTTTTTTCATTTTAATGATTCTCTCGGCCTGTATTTTGATATCGGTTGCCTGCCCCTGCGTTCCGCCGGATGGCTGGTGAATCATGATTTCACTGTTCGGCAGCGCCAGACGTTTGCCTTTAGCGCCGGCTGCAAGCAGGAATGCGCCCATGCTGGCTGCCATACCGACACAGATAGTTGATACATCGCATTTGATATACTGCATGGTATCATATATTGCCATTCCGGAAGTAATAGAGCCTCCGGGGCTGTTAATATAAAAGCTAATGTCCTTGTCCGGGTCCTCCCCTTCTAAAAATAATAGCTGTGCTACTATCAGACTTGCTGTTGCGTCATTGACTTCTTCTGATAAAAATACAATCCGGTCTTTTAATAATCTGGAAAAGATATCGTAAGACCTCTCGCCTCTGTTCGTCTGTTCAATTACCATTGGTACTAAGCTCATATTAAATCTCCTTTCCGTCGGGTTGTGCCGATGTGTCCTATCAGCGCAACAGATTTCTTTATTTTGAAATAGGGATTCAGCCCGCAATAGGCTGAATCCATCATTTTGTTTATTGACACATTGACAGCAATTTAAACCTTATTCAGCGTCTTTCTTCTCGTCTTCTGCTTTTTCAGTCTTTTTTGAAGCCGTTTTTTTGGCAGTTGTTGTTTTCTTTGCAGTGGTTGTCTTTTTTGCAGTTGTTTTTTTGGGTTCCTCTTCCTTTGTTTCACTGTCTTTTTTGGCCGTTGTCTTTTTTGTAGTGGATTTTGAAGCGGCTTTTGTGAATTTCGCATTTTCAATCAGAAAATCGATTGTCTTGCGCATTGCCAGATCTTCTTTTAAATCGTCCATATTCAGCATGCCCTTGATTTTATCGGCTTCCATTTTATAGTTTTCAGCCATTTTTTCGATTTCTTTTTCTACGTCCTCGTCTGTCGCTTCAATCTTTTCAAGTTTCATAATTTTTTCAACTGCCAGGTTCGTTTTCACCCGTTTTTCTGCGTCTTCCCGGAAGGATTTGCGCATAGTTTCTTCATCCATTCCGATATAAGAGAGATATGTTTTCAGGTCAAGTCCCTGTGCCTGGATGCGCATGGAAAAGTCTTTTATCATCGAATCGATCTGATTTTCATACATCACATCCGGAATTTCCGCTTTCAGCAATCCGCTGACAGCCTCTAATACATTGTTTTCCTTTTCAGCTTTTGTTTTCTGTTCCGCTTCTTCTTCCAGTTTCTTTTTGGTATCAGCTTTTAATTCATCAAGCGTTTCAAATTCGGATACGTCTTTTGCAAATTCATCATCGAGTTCGGGCAGAACCTTTTCTTTTACTTCATTGATCTTTACTTTGAAAACAGCAGGTTTTCCAGCCAGATCCTTTGCATGGTATTCTTCCGGGAAGGTCACATTGACTTCAGTTTCTTCACCGGCTTTTTTGCCGATAAGCTGGTCTTCAAAGCCCGGAATAAATTGTCCGGAACCAATCACTAAATTAAAGTTTTCTCCCTTGCCGCCTTCAAATGCTTCGCCGTCGGAAAAGCCTTCAAAATCAATAATAGCCGTATCGCCGTTTTTCACCGGTTTATCTTCAACCGATACCAGACGGGAGTTCTGATCCTGCATTTCCTTCATTTTTGCATCAACATCTTTATCAGATACAGTATACTCAACTTTATTGACAGATATACCCTTATAACCATCAATTTCCACTTCCGGTTTTACGATAACAGTAGCTGTGTAAATAAAAGGTTTCCCCTTTTCCACCTGATCTACATTGATTTCCGGACGGCTGACCGGTTCGATTTTCGTTTCATCGATTGCGGCTTCATAAGAATCCGGTAAAACTTCATTGATTGCGTCCTCATAAAAAATATCAGGGCCGTATGTTTTTTCAATCAGCATTCTCGGCGCTTTCCCGCGTCTGAAGCCCGGCATATTGATTTTCTTTACATTCTTTTTATAAGCGGCTTTCATACCCTCTTCAAACTTTTCCGCCGTAACCTCGATGGTCAGCTTCACTTTATTTGTCTCGATATTTTCTACCTTTGCACTTGGAAACCTTCACGCAACCTTGCGCAGAACGCAGCAAGTCATTGGTGGAGCAATCGGAGGAGATTACAGTTGAGTGGCTTTTAGAAAAGAATGATATTCAACCACTTGGAAATAAATTACGATTCCTGGTGGCACCACCAAAAAGCTTTTCAATTTTAGAAAACCCTTGAATTAGAGATAGTTCAAGGGTTCTTTTTTTACCCTCACTACGCATTCCGCTACATATTTGTGAAGTTGGATTTCGCCAATTCAGTGGTTTTTTTTAAGGCTTTTGAAAAAGCCATAAATATGTACCATACTTCATTGTTTTTCAATTGTTTGACAATTCCAATCTCCGGTGTGAAAAAGTAATTTTGCACACATGACCGGATGAAGTCGAAAAAGTGAAAGAAATTTAAAAATTCGGTATTTCCCATCGGGATAAAAAAAAAGGAATCGAACCCGGGATACAAAAGGCAATTCGAACCTGAGAAAAATGGGATTTTTATGGCTTTTCCACAAGTCCCTCAAAAAAGCCACCGAATTTAACATTTCGCTCCATATCCTCATGCCATCCGGTTTTGACGAAACAATTGAATGTAACACCTCAAAAAACAAAAGTGATGAAATAAGGAACAATGAACATTCTGTTTTTATAGGAGGAAACTGAATATTTCAACAAGATGTACAAAGATAACGCAACCTTGCTAAAAATCAAATAGTTATAAAACACATTTTCTTAGTAAGGTAAGGAAAGGAAGCAAGAAAAAGCATATTTGAGTAAGAGTTAGGTTACCAAATCGTAACTCAGTTCAAACACCTCAAATATGGTTATAATAAGCTATATTACAGTTGTTTGCACATTTTTGCATAACATCAAATAACTCAACAGTAATTAAATTTGTAACTAAAAAAGTTGAGTTATGAGAAGTACATTCAGAGTGTTGTTTTACACTAAAAATCAATCGATTAAGAATGGTAAAGTACCTGTAATGGGACGTATTACCATCAACAAGACCACAGCTTGCTTTAGCTGTAAGAAGGAGGTGTCTATTTCTTTATGGGACGCCAAAGCTAATAGGGCTAAAGGGAAATCCGAAGAAGCTAGAATGTTAAACCAGGAACTTGATAATGCCAAAGCCCAAATTGCCAAGCATTACCAATACATATGCGATCATGACAGTTTTGTCACAGCCAAGAAAGTCTATAGCCGCTATGTCGGTTTTAAAGAAGATTCCCACACCCTTATGGAGCTTTTCAGGGAACAGCTTGAGTCATACAAGGAGAAAGTAGGCAAGGAAAAGGCAAAAAGCACCTATCTTGGTTTAGTAGCCGATTATAAGAGCGCATTGCTTTTTTTGAAAGACAAAAAGAATGTTGAGGACATTGCACTTGATGAACTTGACAAAGATTTTATTGAAGACTATTATAATTGGATGTTGGGCACATGCGGCTCGGCCAGTTCTACAGCATTCGGACGTGTTAATACCATGAAATGGCTAATGCATATCGCTCAAGAGAAAGGTTTAATAAAAGTTCATCCCTTCACGGGTTTTGGATGTAAGCCGGGATATAAAAGACGTTCATTTCTCTCTGAAGAAGAACTGCAGAGGCTTATACATGTAGAATTGAGGTATAAACGTCAGCAGGCTATGCGTGACATGCTACTTTTCATGTGCTTCACAGGCCTCGCCTTCGCAGATCTGAAAGCAATTACTTATAAGAATATCCATACAGATTCTGATGGTGGCACATGGCTCATGGGAAACCGTATAAAAACAGGCGTAGCATACGTCGTGAAATTATTACCTATAGCAATTGAACTTGTAGAAAAGTATAAGGGTGATAACAAAAAGAAAGATTCTCCTGATTGCGTTTTCCCCGTCGGTGATTATGAAACCATGAAAAGTAGTTTTAAGGTTTTAGGGAAAAAGTGTGATTGTAATGTAAATATCACCCCTCATATCGGGAGACATACCTTTGCAGTTTTGGCTATATTGAAAGGCATGCCGTTAGAAACTTTGCAAAAAGTATTAGGACACAAATCGATTCTTTCCACACAAGTCTATGCTGAACTGATCAATCCGAAGGTTGGGGAAGATACGGATAGGATGTGCGACAAGATTGGTTCCGTGTATCGCTTGGCCAATTAGAATAAGTATGAAAAAACACCCTTCAGCAAATGTTGAAGGGTGTTTTTCGTATTCAGGCAGGTTGCTTATTTCAAGTAACGCCTGAAATCTTTATAGTTCTTTTTTAGTACCTCGTATAGCCCGCTTTCCGGATAGAGCAGTTTACCCCCGACAGAGGTAATTGAGGTATAAGGTATTGCCTTTTCATCCCGTAGTGTTTGTAATGTACGCTTGGAAACATGAAGCATCCGGCATACCTCATCTCCACTCAGATAATGTTCGTCTGCAATCGTCGGACGTATCCGTGCCGCAGCAGCCTCCAGATTTTTTCCTGTCCGTTTGATCCATCCGGTAAGTTCCTTGAACTCTTCCGAATCTTTAGTGATAATGTCTGCCATACTCTTTATTTTCTTTTTTTGATTAGTCCTTCCTCCAGAATTTGCTGGATGTCCACTTCTTTATAAAAGAATTTTCCACCGATATTAGAATAAGGAATCAGCCCGTTATCCCGGTAAGTCTGCAGTGCCCTTTTGGAAATATTGAGAGCCAGGCACACATCCTGCGCATCCAGTCACTTGTCCGGTGTTACGGGGGCTATTTTCTTTTGAAAGTCCATCATTTGCACGGACAGCATACTTAGTTGTTTCTTCAAGTCCTGATAAGCACTTGTTTCGATAATTGTCAGTTCCATGATTTATAAATTAAATTGTGAATAATGAAATTGGGTGCAAGATAAAGGGAATATTACTATAAATCAATCGTTTAGTTTCCAGTGTCGTTAATAGTCATTAATAGTCATTTTTTGTCAGCGTAGCTTTTCTTATACTTTTTATTTAACGGGGGAGTCGTGAAATCCGACATCCCTTATACAAATGGTAACTCTTTCATCTTTTTTCCTTTTTTGCCCTGCCACATTTCTTTATGATATGGATTTCTTCGGAGAAATCAGAAATATGAGTATCTTTGGAACGAAATATAGATTTAAATGGCAGGCAATAGCCTTCCAATTAGATATAGACATAACATTCGCAGAATGTCTCAAGACGGAAATCTGGTAAATTTCAATGAATAGAGGCTTTTTGTGTATTGCTTATGCTATGCTTTGTCATAGCGTGGCTTACACAGCTACTATTCATAGGTTTACCAGAACCTCCGTCTTGGAGTTGGGTAAGGCCACGCTTTCTCAAATACTTCTGCCGAATAATATTTATAGGTTAAATATTATACTTATGGCAAAACTCCAATTACTTGCAATCACTACTCTTGACGGATACCTCTTCGACAGGACTGTTTCTTCCCCTTTGTGGGATAATCCGAACAAATATGGCCTCACCAAAATACGGGAACGTGCTACACAGACTCTCGGGCCGGATGTATCTTTCATCTCATTGACACAATGGAAAAAGAAAAATGAAGGTATTTATTTCATAGAAGCGGCTCCGGATACAATTTCCGTTATAAGCAGCATGTTCAGATACTGGTTGGTGGATGAAATCATCCTTTTTGTCGCACCGTATATCCAAGGGGACGGCATACGTCTGTTTACAGAAATTCCCGGTCCTTCCTCATGGGAAATGACCGGGAACAAATGTTTCAGATCCGGTATTTGCAGGCTGGCCTACAAACGGATTGAATAACCTGCAATTATCTTCTTATCCTGACTGACTTGGTTTAGACAGGCATCTTATATTTCTCCCAATATTTTCTTGCCTTGTCCGGTCCTATCCAGTTCCGTTGGTCATCGATTCCCCTGTCCGAGAGTTGTTTCCTGACCAGCTTCTGGATATCAATCTCCCCTTTGGCTATCTTGATCAGCAGTTCGGAAGCAATCGTATTCAGCATTAAGTCCGGATTCAGTTCATCCGGTATCTCTTCCATTTCTTTTTTCATAAGTCGCTTCTTTATTTTTTAGGTTTATTATCCTTGAAAGTCATCTCAATCCTGTAATTGTCATCCAGCTCGAGTGATGCCTCATACTTCTTTCCTTTCTTGCTGGTAAACTTCAGATATCCGGTACGTTTCCCCGATAGCAGCAGGAGCATCTGATTATCCGTCAGTTCCCTGCCGTTGAACGTTCTAAATAACAGGAACCCACAATTGGGATCGCTGCATTTGGCGACCTTGTTAAAGACGATAATCGTTTCTGCTCCGCATTTGGGGCAGTTACAATGTGGCAAGTCCGGATGGTTAAGTTTCAGGGCAAGCAGTTCCGAGGTGATTTGTTGGGTATAGGAATTGATGCTCTGAGTAAATGTTTCCGTGGAAACTTTGCCGGTTTCGATTTCATGCAAGGCGCATTCCCACCCTCCGGTCATGCTCACGTTGGCGATCATCTTCTCTTTTACAATATCATATACTTCCAGTCCTTTGGGAGTGGGAATCAGTGACCGTCCGTTTCTTTCCACGTAGTGTCTGGCAATGAGCAGTTCGATGATTCCGGCACGTGTAGCCGGTGTACCCAAGCCGGAATCCTCCATTGCCTCTTTTTCCTTTTCATCGTCCAATGTTCTGCCACAACCTTCCATCGCAGCAAGCAGGCTTGCCTCAGTGAATATGGGCTGCGGTTTGGTTTTCTTGACCAATGTATCAATACCGAGCACGGGCAATATTTCGTCTTCCTGAAATTCGGGCAGAAGACTTCCTTCTTCTTTCTCACTGGGTTCGTTATAGATGCCTCTCCACCCCGGAACTTTGATTTGGCTTCCTTTTATCCCGAAAAGAACGCCGTTACAGTCCGCTTGTACGGATACCGTTTCTTTCAGGCATTTGCCGGAGAAAGCCTCCAACATGCGTCCCGCGATCATGGAATAGATATTCTGCTCGTCAAGGGAAAGCCTCTGGGGATAGTTCTCCGTAATGATTAACGCATGATGGTCCGTCATCTTGCTATCGTCCACACAGTGCCGGTTTAAAGGCTGGTTACAGAGGTTTTCCGCATGCCATGTGAAACGGGGATGTTGCTTAAGCAGGCCGATGAGGGAAGGGACTTGTTCGAAGATGTCTTCTGTGATATAGCTACATCCGGTACGGGGATACGAAATGTAGCCTCCTTCATATAATTTTTGAGCAATGTTCAGCGTCTGTTCTGCGGTCAGTCCGAGTTTGGTATTGGCACTTCGTTGCAGGGCGGTCAGGTCATAAAGTAGCGGAGCTTCTTCTGGAACCTCTTTCTTCTCCACTTGCACCACTTTGGCTGTCGTCTCTTCATACACTTTTTTACGGTCCACATCGAGTTTTTCCGGTGTATCATATTTCCCGGTACAGGTTAAGACGAGTTCTTTCCCTGCTTTCGTTGTCCGTAGCTGTAGCAGATAATAGGGTTTGGCTATAAAATCCCTGTTGTCCAGATATCGACGGCAAATCATGCCAAGTGCCGGTGTCTGTACTCTTCCCAGAGAATAGTTACTCTTGCCTGCAGCCATGCTCAAAGACAGGCTGGCATTCATACCGACGACCCAATCTGATTCTCTCCTGGCTTTAGCGGCACGGTACAGGTTGTCAAACTCCTTACTTGATTTGAGGCTATCAAATCCTTCCCGTATCGATTTTTCTGTCATGGAAGATATCCACAAGCGTTTGGTTTCCTTATGATATCCCAGATATTCAAGCACATATCTCATAATTAACTCTCCTTCCCGCCCTGCATCAGTACAGGATATCACTTGATCAGCCTGACCCAACAGTTTACGGATTACTTCCAATTGTTTCAGAGCCGTCGGATCAGCCTTGTATCCATCTTCGGTTTTAATCTGACGGACAACCAGTTTGAACGGGTCGGGAATAATAGGCAGCATCTCCTTTTCCACATGGACAATGCCGTAGTCTTGAGGCAGGGCCAATGCCAACAGATGGCCGTAAGTTCATGTGACGGCATATCCGTTCCCACTCAAGTATCCTTCCTGTTTCTCCGTTACGCCCAGGACCCGGGCAATGCTGCGTGCCACCGAGGGCTTCTCACAAATACAAATTGTTTTCATGTTACTTTCTTTTTTAATATGAATGACTATTTAATTTTTACACTCTTGACCTTTGATTTTTCTTTCCGTACCCTTTTCTTCGGTTCTTTGGGAATGGAGAGCTTCTCTTTCTTTTCCGATACTTGTATGCTTTCCGTCAGATTCGGCAGGGGTATTTCCTTTGCCGGAAAACGGCTGATTAAATCCATTGAGATTCCTGACATTCCCGCATTCAGTTTCACCTGATCTGCCGGTTGGAGGTATTTCTCCCCGTTCTTTCCGGTTGCCAGTTCGTACATGACTGTTTCACGGCCCTGGAGGATTCCTTCGTAATTTTGGTAAGGAAGGTTTGATTCAGACAGTCCGTTCTGCTGAAGCATCCCACAAATCTCATCGGGTGGCAATCCTCCGAACTTCCGGTCAAAAGGAGAAGAAAGAATGTACTTGTATGTTGCCAGAAGCTGCTTTTCATGGCTCATATCGGGACATCCTTCATATTCCTGCAGTTGTTTGATTTTCTTTTCAATGCTGTTCAGAGCTTTGAAAGTATGTCTGTCCTTATTCTGAATAGGCATACTACCCATTCGGACCAGTTCCATCTGGATACGGTTCAGGCTGGACGTTTCCCATTTATTCAACAGATTACTGCGATTGCTCCGGTAATCATCCCGGAGGATAGCGATTGGATTTTTGGTACGAAAGAATAATCCGATCCGTTTTCCCCATGAGGGTTCGTGGAGGTTGGACGCGCTCCAGCGGATCGTGTTGAAACGGTAAGTATCCATGAATCTCCTGAAATGATTCCGGCTGGTAAACAGGTTTCTGAAAGTTTGCAGGAATGCTTTCCTTCCGGCAGCCCTGCGGCTACGTGGTATCTCTTTTTCGGGAATGAATGTATTATTTATCAGTTCCATATGCATTATAATTTGGGCTTCGCCTGCTTTTTAACGGAAGCGGTTTTTGTCTTGACCTTTTTCTTTTCATTGCCACAGGACAGTCCGGGCTTGTCTTGCGGTTTTTCGGCTGTTTGAGCTTCTCCTTTCTTAGAAACAACAACAGGCGGGCTTACCCGATGATAGTTCTTCCGGACTCCATCCCTGTTTAACAGTGTTTGCGCCAATGACCTGGCAGCATTTTGTAATTCATCCATCTTCTGCCGGAAAGGATAATCCCGGTACAATTCCTTTTGCCGGGTAATCTCACGGATACCTTTCTCCACAAACAAGAAATCCTTTTTATAGGCAAACGATTCGTCTGCCGGTAAATGGGCGTATCCTCTGGCTGCTATGTCCTGAAGTGTCATAATGTTCCGGTTACGGATAGAGAGTTCCAATGCGCCGGCTGTGACAAACCGGTTGAGATTTTCTCCCGTAGGATGCATGTCGAAAGTGACGGACGGCTTGTAATTCGCCAGAATTTCCATCCCGGCCTGCGGCATGGTGGTCTGATTCCCGTTGGAGAGTTCCAGCATCCGGCGGGAGACGGTTTCTATCCGGTAAATATTCAATGACTCCACATCCTGCAAAGAGCTTGAGTAGAAATTGTCCGCTGTCGATTGCAGGTAATCCCGAAACTTTATAGTCCCGGAAAGTCCGTCATTGAATACGCGGACACCTTGTTCCGTTTCAGCTATGGTGTAGAACTGTTTGGCTTGCTTTCCTGCCGCAATCTTCTCCATCGCATCTTCGTGTGCAATAAAGCACTTATAAGCTGGTGAGTAGTCCAGATCCCGGATATTCTCTGCCGTCAGTTCCCTTTGGCATGCTCTCAAATAAGCCGCTTTCCGTAAAGGTACGGAGTTGTTTTCAGTGATGCCTCCGTAAGAGGCGATGAAACTGAGGGCTTTCTCACTGTCTTTCGCCGGTAGTTCGCTGGTGAAAGGAATATCTTTAGCAGGTATTCCCTCAAAATGCAGCAATAAGTTATCCGGTATGGTTTTCTGATCCATAGCAATCCGGGCGGTCAGATCCATAAATACCTGAAAAGAGTCCTTATCCGTCGGAACATACGACACGACCATGACAGTCGAGACTTGATTATCCGGCTGTAACACAATAAACAGGCTCTTTAAATCCGCTTTAGCGGTGAATGTATCTTTTATTTTTTCCATCCATGCAGGCATGATAATCAGTTTTAGATGCGGGGATTATGTGACTTGTTCTGACGGGAAGCCGTCTTTCTCTTTTCCGAAGCCGCCGGTCCGGTCAGTTGCAACGGAGGACAGGTCAGTCTGTATCTCAGGCCAAGTATCTTGTCCGCGAGTTGCTGCTGCCTGTTTTGAATATTGTAGAATGCCTTTTCACTATATCCCTTTTTGGATTGCAGTTCGGACATTTCTTGATCCAGCGGTTTAAAATTTCCTTTGTGGGTGAACTCCTTATAGCTTTCATTAGTATTGAAATCAGCCGGTAATCCGTATTCCCGTATAAAGAGCAGGGTGAATATCTCGGCATTCTCCGGCGTTACCGAAAGCCGGTAATCTTCCGTAAACTGTTTGAATGCATGGTATGTCGGCTCTATGGGATAGCCGCCTTTCTTCAACAGCTCGGATTGCTCTATCGGATACAATGGCATTTTCGCCAGCTGCCCGTAGAAAGGATTGGACCGGAAAAGGTCCAGATGCTTCTGCATGTAATGCTCCGTGCTATGGTTCGGGCAGGAAATATAGAATTCTCTGATTCGTCCCAGAGCCTGTACTTCCGGAGTGAAGAAACGGTCAGCCAGATATTGCAGGTAACACTGTTTATAGATGGCTCCTTCATCCGTGGCGGGCAGGTAGACGGCTCCTTTGGGAGTCTGGAGGGAAATGATGGGGTCTATCTCTTTGTTTTGCAGGCTGTCCGGGATAAGCCCGTAATCACGTTTCAGGATATAGGCCGCCTGATCCCGGATCTGTGATTTGACCTTCTCCTGTCCGCCTTTATTTTCAGCCGGAATATTCTGCAGCGCATTGAACTGGGAGTTGAAAGAATTCTTGTGTATGAACGGAATCCTTCTGGTTGTATAGTCTATCCCATAGATTCCTGCGGTTTCCTGTAAGGATAGTAACCGGAGTATCTGGGCATTGGCAATACTGGGGAGCACGTTATAGGAGGAAGCAAACTTGTCATAGGCATCGAATGTCGGTTCTATGCGGTGGCTCCTGTCCAGCCGGGCATTCCGCAGGATAGTCGCATCCAGATATTGTGCTTTCTCCGGCAGAAAAGAGTTTGTATATAAGGAGAAGGCATTGGGAGATGCTTGGAATGCCTTTACCACTTCTGCGTCCGGACGGGTCAGCTTGTACAGGTTGACAAACTCCGGTTTCTCTTCGTCCGTAATGAAGAAATGGTCGGCCAGATGTTGCATATAGGCATGGCAGCATGTCTTTCCAAAGCCGGAATATTCGAACAGAAGCACTCCTTTGGCGGTTTCCACGGCGGTCAGGGTTTCCGACGGATCGTCGTGGAGAGTATCCTGTGCCAGCGCGAACCGTTTGGCTTCCGGCTGTACAAGCAGGTGGTCGGCAAGTCCGCTGGCTACCAGCATGGGCAGGCTTTTTTCTTCATCGTGAGAATGCAGGTATTCCAGTCCGCGCAATGAGACATTGCCCTGCATGCTTCCTCCGTTCCGGGTGATGAATTTTTGTACCAAGCTGTTATCCTTGTCAAAGAGCCGGATATCCGGGTAGCTTACTCCTGCCGGAAACTGGTAGCGGCACAGATAAAGATCCGGCAAGTGGCTTTGGACAAGGGACGGCTTGTACATTTCCCTTTGCCGCTGGAGGTATTCGGTGAATCGTTGATTCATCATCGATACTTCTTTCTCCGGCATCAGGTGCATCTCCAGTTGTCGGGGTTGCCCTTCCAAGTCCTGGGTAACAAAGAAAATCATAATGTTTGAAATCTCTTGCTTTTGCATACGATTGAAATTTAAAATAGTTACATGGTGATACTTCTACTCTTTTTCTTTTCCTGTTTGGGCGGTTCATAGCCCCGTACCGCATAGTCCGTCTGTAGGATTCTCTTTGCCGTATCCTTGATGGTCCGTTCAAGTGCATTTTTCAGCAGTGTGCCATCCTGCTTCCCCACATAAGACAGCCTGATCCGTTCATCCAGGGAGACAAAGCTGTTTTGATGGTTGAACCGGCTGTCTTTTTCCAAATTCCCGATTTGCCCGGTCTTGCAGATCCGGTCGAGTACGCCTATGTTATAATTCTTCTGGCTCTTGCCCAGATTCAACTTTTCGGCCAGTTGGTTATAACATTCCAAAGAGGGAGCCATGCTGCATTCTACCGCCGGGGTATAGTTGGCTATCATATTTGAATCCAGGAAATGAGCCTTTTGGGGAAGGTATATCTTTTTTAAGCCATGTTCAAACATGTTCGAACACTTTGACGCCTCTTTGATCAGATTGATATTGGAAGTGCTGAAATAATATATTTGCAGTTTATCCGCATCCCTGTAAACCGGCGAGAAGAAATTATCGCCAATATGCTGCAGGTATTTCTGCGCACACTGTATCCCCCTGCCGGTATCATTGAACATCAGGACTCCCTGGTTCGTATTTATTGCAGTAATCACCCTGTTGTAGATATCTTTTTCCTTTTCTTGATGGAATGCGCGGTAAGCGTTCAGTTGTTTTTTCAGCAGGGGATTGTCTTTGGCCTTTTGAAGCATTCTCTGGATGCTATCCACATTATGGATGCCATAAGGAGATGTATTCTCGTAAACGAAGGCGATATCCCGCAATGGGAAATGAGTTGCACAAGACAGTCCTCCGTTATGGGTCATGTCCTTGATGAACCTTTCAATGTTCCCCGGTTGTACAGCACCCTGATATGGTATTAAATAGACTTCTTCCTTAGGAATGTAGGAGCCTTTCAAGGCCAGTTCTGCCTGCCCGAAAAGAAATTTGCCGCCATCTGAATTGATGCCATAACGATTCTCTATGGTCTGGAAATGTTCAATCTGCCTGTTGCTGTTCAAATTGAAACCAATGTATGTACTCATATTATTTTATGGTTTAGATGAATGGTTGATTAAGATAGTCTATGCCGTTTCGACGGGTCGGGAACTTTTTTATTCTTCATTTTCTGCTCCATTTTCTGTTTTTCTTCCAGGTCTATAGTCCATGGAAAACAGGTCATGATCTTGTCCGGGCAGCAAAGGGAGATTCTTTTTTGTTTCATGGACTCATCATCCAGCCGGATATAGACAAAGTAATCCAGTTCCCCTTTTCCGGTTTCTTCAATGGCTGTTACTGTTCCTTTATAGGGAACAACGGGAGTTTCCTCTTCCGGATCGTTCTCTACAATCCGCGCTCCGAGGTACATCTGACTTTTAGGTATCATATCGCTTTATTTTAAACGGTTATTGTTATGTCTGTTCTTATTCTCAGTCTTTTTAACGGTATTCTTCTCTTCCGGCAGCGGACAGAGCAGTCCGTCCTTTATCACGTATGTCCTGACGCCGAAGGGCTTGGAGGAACCCTCAATTCTGCCCTGCTCAAAGTCGGCCTTGCAAAAAAGGAGATGCCTTGTCGCCTCCTTGTTGTTTTCCGGGAGATACAGTGCGTATCCCGAAGCCAGTGCCGTCTTTTGAACTTCATTCAGTTTTCGGCTTCCGACGGTGAAGGTAACGGTGGAGTCATTCAACATATTCTCAAGGGAACGGTGCCCTCTCACATCGAAATCCCTTTTCAAAATTCCATCGGCAGCCTTCCGGATTTCCGTAGACAACCGCTTGAACTTTCCCGTATCGAATTCGCCGGCAGATTTAACCTGCGTGACTTTTTCAAATTCCTTGGCATACGGCAGCAGTTCATTGAAATAGGTAAACGGTTGTTCATGAATATTCATATAACCGTTACGCATGACGGTCAGCAGCCGGTAAATGTCATGGTTCTCCCGGCTGATGGAAACCTGCGTATCCTTATTGAAATGCCAGTCGGTGGCGAATTTTATAAAATCCCCGGCTGTCGCTTCCATCGAATGGTAGCATACCGGTTTTAAACTGTCGATGAATTCTTTGGGCAGTTCGTCAAGACCGATATAGGATGCCGGATAAAAATCGAAGGAATAATCCAGTTCCATCGGTTTGCACGGCTTGTAAGCGGCATCTATGAGAGGAACCAGGTTCTTGTCCATGAACGTACTGTCGTAGACGGCCAGATGGCCGGTATCGTAGTGCGGGTCGAAGTAATGGTCCGTGATGTACCGGATGCACTCCCTGAATCCGTTCCTGCCGATCTCGTTACCGGAAAAGATAAGGTATCCGAAGTCATTCTCCACCACTTTTAAGGGGAATGTGTACCGCGGCTGGCACCGGTACAATGTCCTTTTTTCCTGTTGCTGTAATCGAAACTCCAAGTATGCGGGTTCCTGCATGAGATACTTCTTCAATATGCCGCCGTCCGGTTCATTCTTGTATTTATAGGTATAGACCGCATCACGCAGGGAAATGCGTTTGGCAGGGGGAATGCAGTGTTCTTGAAAATACGGCAGCAGTTCCTTGCTGATATATTCCTCGAAAGGGGTATGGGTATCTACCGGTGGAACCTGCCTCATGTTCGCCAGGTCAAACCGGAGCAGTTCCGTATCCGGAATATAGGGGCAGCACTCCGCTTCCTTGATATTGTCAATCAGGAATTTGCGGAACAGGCTGTCCGCATCTCCTTTCTGAATGAATGTGAGGGCATTTCGGGGCTGGTGGGGAGAGTACTGATGGTAACGGTCCATACCGACAAAAATACTTCCCGGCTTGTCGGGATCGAAAAAAGGATTTTCCATTTGGTTTCTCTTGTCCATATTTCTACAATTTAGGGTGGGTATTTCTTTTCTTTTTCACGTCCTGCTTTTTATTCAAAGCCTTTTCGATGACTGTTTTCACTTTGAACACCTGTTTGTTCGCAGGAGGATCCTTAGAAAATACGATCCGGGTGAAATCCCCGTTTATCCATGCATAGGCATGGGACGGGTTGCTTTTTGCCTCTCCCGGCAGGAAGAGTCCGTGCCCTGCCGCCAATACTTGCCGGTGAGGGGTAAAGAGCCGGACACCGTCTACGGTGACACATTCCATCGGGTCGCGGAGGATGTTCCCAACAGTCCGGTGTCCACGCACATCGTAATACTGCTTGAGGAGTTTGTCCAGCAAGGCTTTATCCTGGCCGGTTTCTTCTATCTGCTGCCGGATATCCGATGCTGTACCTTGTTTGGAAAGCTCCAGTAATTTACGGTCCTTGCTTTCTATTTCCTCCAAAATATCAGCGATATTACGGTTGCGATGGCTGCTGGTACAATGCATATTGTGGCAGAAACTACCGAAATCCTCCCAGGTCGGCTTCATCTCATTCCGGTAGACCAGCTCCATTTCCGGTGTCTTATCCATCTGCAGGTAAGCATATTCCGGGTACAGGCCTTCACCCGGATTGACATAGGATCCATCCTTTAGGACTCCTTCTGCCCGGTAAACATTTACCGGACCAAGATTGAAATGGGGATCGAAGTAATGGTCTGCCATAAATTGCAGAAAGTCCTGCCTGTTTTTCTGTCCTTCCGTCGTATCAGTAAAGAACACAAAGCCATGGGCTGTCTCTATGGCTGTATAGGATTGTTCAGGTTGCTTCATATCATTACATTTTGAGGGAATTGTTCCTTTTCGTTTTCGATACCTTTTTCAAAGCCGGTACATATGGAATGATTTTGCCGTTTTTCTCCTGATACACGGTCTTGTTTACGGGAGATTTGGTATATGCCATTACCCGGTTGCATGTCTTTTCGGCATGGAGGAAATGTAAATCTGGCATTGACTTGGATATTTGGGGACAGTAGATCCACTTTCCTTCCAGCAAGGCTTGCCTCATGGCTTCGCCGGCATCGGTTCCATTGATGAGAAACGGGACGCTCCTGTCATTCAGTGTCCTTTCCAATGTACGGTGTCCACGGACATCGAAATCCGTCAGAAGGATATTCTTCGCTTTCCAACGCATGTCATCCAGCACATCTGACAAATCTGGCCCCGAGGACTGTCCGTTGATACAGTCGTCTATCCGGGTGACATACTCCTGAAAGACATTCCGGTATCCGAAATCGGGATCATTTATTATATCCCGCTTGAATCCGTTCTCCATCAGATACAACAGTTTGCTGATATCCGCATTGTTACGGCTCGCAGGACATCCGGCAAATTCATTCAGGCGGAGAAATTCAGAAGCGCTCGGCTCCATGTCCGTTTCAAACGCCAGTTTCCACTGTTTCCTGTCACGGAAAGCCTCTTTTGAGAATACAGCATTATCAAAATCATATTCCCCTTTTCCGCTTTGGGGATTCTTCCGGTAGCAGGCATCCACCAAAGGACAGATATCGTCGGACAGGCAGTTGACGTTGTATTGCCTGACAGGACCGGGTTCGCCATGAACCCAGAAATAATTGCCGGATAACTGTTGGTAAAAGCTCTTCAATCCCTCCCGTCCCATTTTGGTATCACTGAAAAACAAGATTCCTTTGGACGTTTCCACAGCATGCAGCGGTAATTTGTAAACCGGATTATAATCATACCTGGCAGCCAGCTCATCCTGCTTCTGATGAAAATGGACCAGCTCGTCCAACTGCTGTGTGGTCAGTTTCGGAAGTTCTCCCGATATCATGAGGATATCGCTGCGTGACTGCGCAAACAGGACATTTCTCAGATTGGTACTTATTAGAGGAGCCAGTCCCTTTTCCCGGATATAGGGTAGTAATACCTGATTGATATATTCCTTTTTGGAAATATCTCCGGAGATAGCCGGTACATCCGTCATCTTCGGGAATGAATAGATTTCCAGACGGGTATTCGGTACGAAGGCGGAGTATTTGGCTTTTATCGATTGTTGGCTGAACAAGGCCATAAACGTATAGACAGGGTCTTGCCTGTCGGGATTGGCAGGATAAAGCATATAGGAGGATTCTGCATGGGGTTTCTCCTTGCCGGTTTCATAACCGACAAGGAGCTGGCCTTCACCGTCTTTCCTGAAAAGCTCGTCCAATAGTTTGGGATCATCAGAAATATAGGTTGCCATTTTTCTTACATTTTAGGTGTGATGGACGGTTTACGGGTACGCGGTTTCTTTTCCGCTTGCTGTGAGGCTTCCTCTTTTTTCCGGGGTTTTCCGGCTACTTGTACCGGTGCATGGGGCTGCTGCTGGCTTCCGTCTTGTTCCTGACCTTGTTTCTGTGCCTCTTCCAACTTCTTGGTGCTTCTTTCCCAGAGGAATTCCACCCCTCGCTCGGCGGCACTCATCTGGATGGAGGTGGCATAAAATTTTCCATTATCAGACTTGAAACGGATCGGTACTTCCTCACCGCGCACGGCAGCATCGTATTCTTTCGGAGAAAGCGTATAATCTTTCACCTTACGCGGAATGCGTGCCTGCTCTACGGGCATATGGAACAATTCATTGGTCACCGGGTCTTTGGAAAGGTAGCAGGATTTGGTTTCTTTGGTACGGTAGTCAATGACTACATCCACCGCCTTGCCGAGATTGCCGGTCTGGTTCAGGGCCTTGAGGTCTTCTTCCGTCAGGACATGTCCCCTGTAGTCTTCCCCGATCTTGGGAGCCTGACGGATGTAGTGGATGTCGAACTTGACAGCTCCGTTCTCGTCGCGGAACAGGGAGAGTTTGGCATCCCCGTTTTCACGCCCCAGCTCGGAATTTTTTGCCACACGGAAAGCGATAGCGGAAGTCTTTCCCTGCAACATTCTTTCGAGGCTGTCCTTTGCGTTCTTCAGTCCGTCCGGGGTAATGCCGTATTTGGCGGCCTGTTCCCAATTCACTTCCCGCTCGTTGAAGCGATGGTTATTATACACCCTGGTTGAAGCCAGTTCCCTTCTGACTGCTTCGTTCTGTGGTTCCTGCGCCGCTTCGATCTTTTCTTTGGCCTGCTCTACGAGCGTTTCCTTCGGCATGTTGTAGAGGGAGTAACGACCGGGATTATTGTACTGGTAGAGAAAATTCTTCCCGAAGTTGGTGAAGAAGTTTCCACGTTGGTCCACTTTGATAAACTGGTCCCTGTTCGCCTCGTTAGCTTCGAGCGTTTCCAGCTCTCCGTTCGCTGCGATTCCTTTTACACCTTTGGCTTTCTGCTCTTTCTTGTCATACGCCATCAAATACCCGTGTTCCGGGGTTGCTTCCTTGTTTTCAGGAGCTAAATTCACATCGTTCATATACGTTAATTTTAAAGATTAATGAATCATTTACGAGGGTAAAATTACTATCTTTGTCATTAAATAGTTTGATTATGAGGAAGTTGTCATTAATTGTCATGTTCTGTCACTTATTGTCATGTCCGGCTTTTGCACAGTCCCCGTCAAAGGGATATAAAGCCGGACTCAGTGCTGTCATCTACCGTATCCACTCTGCCCGGCAGTGAAAGTCTTTCATATGAGACAGCCGGTTGCCGGTTACCGTACTGGCCGATTATCCTATTCTGTATCCATTGAATGAAAGTCGGAGGAGGTATGCCGTTTCTTCCGGTTTCGGTATAAGGATGCATCCGGTGAAAAAGAAAAGGATACTCCATGCCGGAGTGGATCTTGCCGCACCCTATGGCACGCCGGTCTATGCTTCAGGAAGCGGGAAAGTCGTTGAAGCCAGGTATAGCAGCAGTTACGGCTGGTACATCGAAATCCGGCACGCGGGCGGCTTTTCCACGTTGTATGCACACTTGAGCAAATTGCATGTGAGGAAAGGGAGCGATGTACGCATAGGTCGGCATATCGGCAATGTCGGTCATACCGGCATAGCGACCGGCAACCATCTGCATTTTGAACTGAGAAAAAACGGGAAGCCGCAGAATCCGTTGCAGTGGGTGATACTAAAGGATTCCCGTTCTAAAAAGAGTCATTAATTTAATCCGTTACACAATGAACATTGAAGAAGCCAAGAGCATTCAGTTGGAGGATTATCTCCGGCGTATGGGGTTCAACCCGGTAAAACAACAAGGGGACAGTATCTGGTATTGTTCCCCTTTCCGTGAGGAGAAGACACCTTCTTTCAAGGTGAGCGCATCCCGCAACCTATGATACGATTTCGGCATCGGACAGGGAGGGGACATCATCACCCTGGCGATGGAGCTTCAAAAGACGAAGGATATCTCTTATGCGCTTAAAACGATAGAGGGACATTTTCCGGCTGCTTTCCGTCCGGTAGCAGCCTCTCCCCGGCAGGCGGAACCGCAGGCTACCGGCTACCGGCAGGTACGCATTGATCCGCTGACGAACCCGGTCTTGCTGGGATATCTCAAAGAAAGAGGCATCTTGCCTGAAATCGCAAGGGAAGCATGCAAGGAAGTGCATTTTCAGAACAAGGGAAAATGGTATTTTGCCGTAGGCTTTGCCAACCGGAGCGGCGGGTACGAGATCCGTAACAAATACCTAAAAGGCAGCATATCGCCCAAAGAGATTACCCATATCAAAAATGGCAGCGACCGTTGCATAGTGGTTGAAGGCTTTATGGATTATCTCTCATACCTCACGCTCAAGGCTACGCATCCCGGTAACGGACAGCCTAAAGGAAACGGTCCGGACTATATCGTTTTAAATTCGGTCAGCAATGTAGGCAAGGCTATCCCTGTCTTGAAAGAGTATAAGAGTGCCCTCTGCCTACTGGATAACGATTCCGCCGGAAGGCAGGCTTTTCAGCAGATGGCGCAAGCCGGATGCCCGGTCAGGGACAAGTCCGACTGCTACCGGGAGTATAACGATTTGAACGATTACCTGTTGGGCAGGAAGATGGCGCAGGAGAACAAGACGGATCATCAGCACGAAACAGCCCCGAAGCTGATTGAAAAGCCTGCAAAGAAACAGTCCGGTTGAAAATTATAAAATACTGGTCCTTGTCTGATGCATGAAAGGCAGGCAATAAAAAAGAGAGTCAAATCCCTGCTGGAGGGAATTTGGCTCTCTTTTTATTGCTACCCGGCTACCACCGGATATTTATTCTTAATAATTTCTGATCAGCAATTCATTGACCGCTTCTCTTTTCTCGGCTATGGAACAGATGGAACGGAAGATGCTGATTCGCTGGATATGGAAACCGGCATAGAGGTCGTCGAAGAAGGTGTTCTCAGGGTTCTTTTGCCGGGGATCGGAGTTGGAAAGCATTCATTTGGCACCGGTTTCACCTATTCCCTTGCAGAAATTTGCCAGGTTGATCTGCTCTTCATCTCCGAAGTCCTGTGGCATGTAGGAGGTGCAGGAGTTACCCTCATTGACCGGCTTATAAGGCGGGTCAAAATAAAATAGGGAGTTGGCTCCGGTGTATTCTGCGGTCTGCCGGTAGTCACCGTCCAGAATCACAACATCTTGCAGCAGCTTGTGGTTAAAGCGGATCAGTTCCTCTTCCAACAGTTTTACCCGTCTCCCGGCACCAAAAGTGACGGACAGCTTTCCGCTATGGTTCACGGAGTAGATGCCGTTATAACAGGTACGCATGAAGAAGATAAACAGGGCGGCACGGGTGATGTTATTCGGGTTTCCTTCATTGTAGTAGGTACGTTTCTCCATGAAGTAGACCCTTCTTCGGGTATGTTCCTCCAGCGCGATGTATTCGTCCTGTATCCGGGCAAGCACTTTAATAAGCTGCTCCGGGGATTCCTTGATGACGCGGTAGACATTGATCAGAGCCTCGTTGGAGTCGTTGATGACGCAACGGATTTCCGGATAGGCTTGTCTTATTCAGAAGAAGAGGGCGCCGCCACCGACAAACGGTTCTACATAGGTATCCATCTGTCCGAAGTCTTTCGGAAGGGATTCGATAAGTACGGGAAGCAGTCTTCTTTTACCTCCCACCCAGGGGAAGCAGGGTTTTCCCGGCAGGTTGGCCGGAGAACTTTTCTTTTTTTCCATGTTTACAACATTTAAATGATTAATAAATTAAATAGGGATTATTTCTCGTCTGCCGTTTCCAGCAGGTGTTTCAAGTTGGGATCATTTTGGATGCGAAGCAGCTCTTTTTCGATGATTTGCGTCACGTCTTCCTTGATTTGATAGTAGTTCCTTTCGATTTCCTCTTGCATGTGGTCCTTACCATCCGCACCGGTAAAGTCGGTTATGACAGGGATAGGCTTGTAGGCTTTTGTTTCGGCGGCTACCCGTTCATTGTCCACCACGATCTCGCAATGGAATATCTTCTGTTCTATCTTCTCCCCGAAGTTGTCGCAGACACTGCCGACAAACTCTCCTTGCGAGAGGTTGGAGATTTTGGAGGCAGGTATCAGCGAGTCGAGCTGGGTACTGATATTGGTTGAGGTGTCTTCACGGGTCATATTAATGGATTTGCGCTGTTGGAGCACTTTCCCAAACCTTTCAGAAAGGTTTTTCGCTGTTTCTCCGACCACTTGCCCGGAAAAGATATTTCCAATTGTGTTCTGGATCACCCGCGCCTCCTTATCACCGTAGTCACGTATTAACTGGCTGAAATCCTGTGCTCCCAGACATACTGCCACTTTGTTGCTACGGGCGGTAGCGATCAGGGTGTCAAGTCCTTTAAAGTAAAGTGTGGGAACCTCATCCACTAGAATAGAGCATTTGAGCCTGCCTTTTCGGTTGACCATTTTAACGATACGGGCATTATACAATCCTAACGCACATGAGTAAATATTCTGTCTGTCAGGGTTATTGCCGACGCACAAAACTTTGGGTTCCTCCGGATTATTGATATCCAGCGTGAAGTCATCTCCGGTCATAATCCAATATAAGGCAGGTGAGATCAGCCTTGATAGCGGAATTTTGGCGGAAGCTATCTGCCCTTGGAGCTGCTCCATCGCACCACCTTTCCATGCATCCATAAAAGGTGACAGGTAATTCTCCAGCTCCCGGTAAGAGGTCAGTATGGTGAACAGGTCGGAATACGGTTTATTCAATAGCTCTATGGCATGTGGGAAGGTGCAGAATTTCCCGTTTTCATAGATTTTAAGATACCAGATCACCGCCGCAAATAGCACAATCGGGCTTTCTACAAAGAAATCTCCCTGCTTTTGAATCCAACTCTTGTTCAAATTTAACATGATTACATACGCTGATTCGTATGCATCCGCGATATCGGATAGAAACGAAGGATTGAGGGGATTGCACCGGTGGCTGTATCTGGGATCATCGAAATTAATCACATAAAATCCGACCGGCTTGGCATACTTATCCTTGTTTTTAAGCAGCTGGTTATAAGCAATTATGCTTAAATCCGGATACTTAAAATCATAGATATAGGCGGCGAATCCTTTCTCTATCTGCTGGCGGATATAGTTATTGATGATGGCATAACTCTTTCCTGATCCCGGCGTGCCTAATATCAATGAGGCGCGGAAGGGATTAATCACGTTTATCCAGCCTGAATAGGTCTTTCGTTGGTAACGGAAACGGGTGGGCAGGTTTACCGAGTATTCATTGGCAATCAACCTGCGCTCCTGCATGAAGCTCTCGTTCTCGTCGTTAAAGACGTCATCCATGAGTTGGTTCTTCAACAGGCGGCTGATCCAGGTTCCGGCGGTAAGCAGGCTGATATATCCGGCAGCTACGGTAGCTACATATAATAAGGTTAGAAGCGCGACGGGGAAGCGTGCCGTCAGTAAGAGCTCGCTACCAAAAAAGAGCAGCATCCCGGCTATAAGGTAACAGCCGATACTCCTTCATGACATCTCCACGTCCTTCCGTCCTTTCGCTCCCATGCAGGAGAAGAAAAGGAAGAGCAGACTGAAGGACTTGCTCACCAGCGAATGGGAAAACAGCCCGGTATCCCGCTGGAAATTGAGCAGTATCTTGTCCACGACACCGATGTTCAGGTTCATGGAAAGAAAATAGGGATAGCAGAAATAATAGACATTCATCACTAAAAATAGGATGCTGATGGCCCTCATGAAGTCAAGGTTCTTATTGAGCCCTCTGGTTTCGTCTTGTGACATAAGCGGTATGATAATTAATGGTGATACATTTTATTAGCCCAGATGCGGACCTCTGCGTTTTCTCTTTTTCTTTTTCCCGTAAGGGCTTTGCGTCAGGTCGTCTGCCGGATACGGATAGGATTCCAAAGAGAATATATCAAGCAGTCCTTCCACCAGCTCCGTCTCTTTCATTTCCGGTTCGGACGGATGGATAACAGGGGCTTCTTCAGTCTTTTCCGGTGGGATCGTGCCGTACTTCCGGTTTATAACCGATGCCGAATATTCTTTGCCCAGAAGCGAGCCCTTGAATACGGTCTTTGAGTTATGGTCGATGTAGGTCACGCCATAGATCACACCGGAATCGTTCTGCCAGAGTATGGCGGCAATGCCTTTTCCAGAAAGTTCCTGCAGGAATCCCTGACGGGTGGGCTGTCCTTGCAGGGCGGTAGCGATAGCTTCCTTCGTCTGTACGGGTACGGGATGTCGGGCAATTCATTGTTTGCTTTTCACAAATTTCTTTTGGAGTGCCTCGTAGCCTACGCTTTTACCGATCTTGCTGGATTTGATGGCTACGCCGGTCCGTTCTCCTTTTTCATCGGTAGCCGCATAGACCAGTCCATGATAGGTCTTTCCCTTTATCGTCTTGTGGGCCTCTTCCACCGTTACATGGAAAAGGCCAAGCAGGGCTTTAAACTCCTTGACGGATTGGAACTTGTATCCCTGCATGACGGGCTTGACCACATTGGCTATCTGATGCTTGATATCCCCCTTCCGGTAATCGACGGCAGTCAGCGGCAGGGATTCCCGTCGCTCCATCTTCTCGGCGGGTAACAGATGGTATTTCCTCTCCAGCTCCCGGCAAACAGCGGTCGAGCGTTGCCATTCTTTGTAATCTTTAATTTTCTTTCCCTGCTCGTCAATACGCAGGGAGACGATATGGATGTGGGGCCTGCCGATATCCTCATGCCGGTAGATGATATAGGGTTGGTTGCCATATCCCATTTTTTCCATGTATTCCTGGCCGATAGCGGTCAACTGTTCATCGGTCAGCACATCGTCCGGGTGTGGATTTAATGAAATGTGGATAACGGGCTTCTCAGTCCGGCGGTTAGCCGCCAGATACGGTTCGAAGGAACGGATGCAGTGCTGGATGGTCGGATGGCCGTCTGCCGGTTCCATGATCCGGTTTCATGCCAGTGGCCGTGCCTGCTGCTTGTCCACTTTTTCTTGATTGTAGTATAATGCCCCGTAAACGGAGGCTCCTGATGTTATTTTTGCAACCATTGTTCAAATTCTTGGGTGAGACGGATAATCTCCCGGTTGAGAGATATTAGTTCAATAGTCAGTTGCTCCAATTTATAGAGCATGGCAAGAGCCTTCTTTTCGGATAGTCCGGTATGCAGAGCTTTGACTGCCTGGTTATAGTTTACTCCGATCCGGCGGTATTCGCTCTGCAGGTTGGTCAGCTTGATGTAGTAGTCCGTTGCCGCCTTATCTATTTTCACGACTTTCATCGGTTTGTCGAAAAGGGCGGCAAGGATGAACTGGGATTTATTATTAGCTCCCGAATTCTCAAAGAGCCTCTCAAACTCGATGTTCTGGAGTTCGTCCAGACGGAATCCGTAATAATAAGAATGAAGTTCTGATTCCTCTTTGGGATTCCGTCCGCCTCTTCATTTGCTCGAAGTGTCAGCCCGTCCGGGTTTGCGTGTACTATTGATTTTAGCCATATCTTTTCAGGTTTTATTTATCCGGCAGCAAAATAAGTGATAATTTTGATACGAACCTAAAATCGGAAAGTGACTACAAATGACAAGAGATGACTATTTGTGACAGGGGGTAAAAATACCCCTGTTCACTTCCCGTTTCCGCAAGCCGCGATGTTCTTTTCAAAGGTTTCCTTTAGTTTGGGCAGCAGGACGGAATAGTTCTTTTTGCGCCGGGCAAGGTCGGCACGCAGGTCATATGGTTTGGGAATGGCAACATTGAAGAGTTTCTCAAAAGCGGAAACGATACCGGCGAAAGAGAGGCGTTTGCCGCTTTCGTCCGTAATCAGCCCGCTGTAATCCAGCGAGGAGATCAGTTCCATCAGGTTGACCAGCGAACCTTTCCAATGGAGCGATGAAAGAAACGAGGAAGGTGTCGTGATGGTTCCGGGGTACTGTACACCAAAATTGACCAGCTCTATTTCCGCCTCCACCAGCAGGAGGCATTTGTCCAGATAGAATTCGGCTACTGCCGTGTGGAAATGTCCTGTTCGGGTGAATAACTTCTTTAGGGAAATCAGTTCTACCTTGCTGTGAAGCAGATGGCGCAGCCTTTCCGATACGGAAACCGATTCGATGGCGAGGTCGTAAAGGTATTGTTCATATTCGGTATAGGAGGAAGAGAATTCTTCATCGGAAACTGTCTGTTTTGGGCTTGAAGCCAGAGATAAATAATTGAATATACGGCATTCTGTAAATGGTTTCATACGGCATACATTTGATTTGTTTATACCGGAGTAAGCCAAATGAAATGCCTCTGCTATCGTTTAAAGCTCTATACCTTTTTAAAATACTGACAATCAACAATAAACAAATTTCATATAGAAACGGGTGTAAATAAAAAGTGTAAGCCGTCCTTGACAAGAATGTTAGGACGGCTTACACTTTTGTAAACCTCATTTGCTTCGGGTTATCCTCCGGTCAGTCGATGATATGGTATTTCCTTAGTTTCTCATACAGGGTAGTCCGGCTGACATTGAGCAACCGGGCCGCCTTGGAACGGTTGTCACCCGTCTTTTCAAGGGTCTGGAGAAGCAACGCCTTTTCTTTTTCTTCTTCCGTCCACTGCGTTTCTTCTTCTTTAGGAAGGGAGATTTCAAGGTTCAGGTCTGAAACGGAAATCCATTGCTCTTGGCAGATGAGTACGGCTCGACCTATTACATTCTTCAGTTCACGGATATTCCCCGGCCAGGGATATTCCAGCAGTGCCGCCTCTGCCAGCCGGTCAAAGCCACGAAACGATTTATGGGCCTTGGCGCAAGTGAGTTTCAAGAAAAAATAAGCCAGAGGAAGGATGTCTTCCCGGCATTCTGCCAGTGTAGGAATCCGCAGAGTGAACTCATTGAGCCGGTGGAACAGGTCTTCCCGGAAGCGTCCTTCTCCGATGGCTTTTTCCAGATTCTCATTGGTGGCGGCAACCAGCCGGATATCAAAAGAGTATTCTTTCGTGGAACCTACCGGCTTGCAGCGTTTCTCTTGCAAGGCCCTGAGCAGGAGCATCTGTGTCTTATAGGAAAGGTTGCCTATCTCGTCCAGAAACAATGTCCCTCCGTTAACGGCACGGAACAATCCGACCTTGTCGCTTTCCGCACCGGTAAAGGCTCCCTTCTGATGACCGAAAAACTCGGAGGCGGCAAGCTCATCGGAAATGGCCCCGCAGTCGATAGCCAGATACGGCTTGTTCTTCCGATGGCTCCGGGCATGTATCTCGGCTGCAATGTGCTCCTTCCCGGTGCCGGAAGCCCCACGGAGCAGAACGGAGATGTCGGCACAGGCAATCATCTCTATCAGACGGTACATCTCATGGGCTTTGGGGCTTTCACCTCGGTAGAACTCCTGTTCGTTATCGTTTTTATCCAGTATCTCCGTTATCAGAGCCAGGAGATTGTCTGGCTGCACAGGCTTACACAGGTAGTTGATGGCTCCCAGTTGCATGGTTGTCACCGCATTCTCCACCTGTCCGTAGTTGGTCATGATCAGAAAAGGGATAGAGTAGTACTTCTCATTCATCCATTTCAGGAGCGAGGTGCTATTTCCGTCCGGCAGGCGCAGGTCTGCCAGTATTAGGTCGAACTCCTTTTGCCCGATGGCTTTACGGGCATTCGCAAGGGTTGCCACGCATTCGGTTTTCATCCCTTTTTTCACCAGCCAGTTGCTGATGCTACGGCTGAACACAATATCATCTTCAATAATCAGGATTGTTTTCATAGGCTTTCCTCCCGTATTTTTCAGCGTATACTATCAGTTTTTCCACTGCCCGGATGATGTCCCGCATTTCCATGGATTGTCTATTGGTCCACTCTGTCGCAGGTTCTGTCACCAGTTCCCGTAAATGAGACAAGGGGAAATCCAGACGGACGGTTTCCCATAGGGGCAGGTTCTTATGCAGGATGGAGGCGGCGGCCTCCTTGTCTTGTCGGTCTAAGGCAGCGGTTAATGCGGCAAGGTCTTTCCGGCTCTCTTCGATAAACAGGGCGAGCATTTCCTCCCTGTTGTCCTCTCCTGAAAGGATGAGTGAGAAATCGGGAGCATACTCCTTTCTGTCTTTTTCTCCTATCACTTGTGCCACTGTATTTATCAGTTCTTCCATAGAGAATGGTTTATGGATGCAGCCCGAAAAGCCGCCCGACAGATACTCGTTGTCATCATCCACCCGTGCCGTTACCGCTATGACGGGGATTGTCTTTGCGTTCTCCATATTGGATGCCCGGAGCAGTTCAAGTATTCCGTAGCCGTCCGTTTCAGGCATCTGTATATCCGTCAGCAGCAGGTCATATCTTTGTGACCGTAGCCGGGTAACCAGTTCACGGCTGGTCTGGCAGCAGTCGCACCGCACTCCGTTACGGTTAAACATCTCTTTGGTAATGTTCAGTTGCATCCGGTCGTCATCAATGACCAGTACGTTGATTCCATCCAGATGATAATCAGTAGCGATGCGTGTCTCATCCATCTGGGTGGATTCATCCGCCTCAAGGAGTGGCAGGAATGCGGTAAACGTGCTGCCTTCACCCGGTTTGCTTTTTACGGTAAGGCTTCCCTGCATCCCGGAGACCAGCCTGCTTGCAATGGCCAGCCCCAATCCGAAACCGGGAACATTACGGGCATTGTCCAACCGTTCAAAAGCTGTGAATATCCGGGTTGTTTCTTCCTCCGTCATCCCGGTACCGGTGTCCTGTACCGAGAAATGCAATTCTTTATTCCGGTATTCCGCTTGCAGGCGGATTTCACCTTGCCGGGTGAATTTAATGGCGTTGGAAAGCAGATTGTTCAGGATTTGCTGGAGCTGGGAACGGTCACCGCTTACTACCACATCCAGACCGGAAAAGGCGGTTGTCAGCCGCAGCTTTTTCTTTTTGGCCAGCGAACCGTAGTTCCGGGCTGTTTCGCTGAAAAGGGTCTCCAGCCGGAAAATCGAAAGGATGGGTTTGTTCCTGCCGGTATCCAGCAGGTAGAATCCGATCAGCGTATTGACCAGCCCGATCATGTAATCGGAAGAATGGAGTATATTTTCCGCATACTCGTCCTTGCGGCTCTTCTTTTCTTCCCCGGGGAGCAGTTCGGCGCATCCTTTGATAGTAGCCAGTGGCGCACGAAGGTCATGAGCGATGGTGAGCATCATGCGTTTTCTGGATTGTAGGAGCTCCGTGTTCTCACGATTGGAGGCTTCCAGCTGACGCTGATACTGGTTTATCCTGTTCAGATCCCGGTGGATGATAAGATACAGGAGGACGGTCAGCAACGAGATGAGGACAGCCAGCAGAGAGACCGTATGGAACGAGCGGTCGCGTGTGGAAATGAATTGCCTGTAACGCTCATCAAGCCGTATTCCAGCATCCGCCTCAAAGTCCCTGACAATCCGGTGTAGCCTGTGGTTCAGGTCCGTGTTGTTACTGTACAGGAGGTCCATCTGTTCCAGCAGCCTTTCCCGTTCGGCTTTCTGCATGTCGGTCACCTCCCTGTCAAGGGAGTGCAGCATGCTCGTGACAGATGTGGTACCCTGATGTTTACCAATGGACTGTCGCTGGCGTTCCAGCTGTTCCTTCTGCTGCAGATAGGCCGATTTTTTCCTCCCGGGCCTGATGAATGACCAGAAACCCTTCTTCGGAGTTTCCTCCTCCTTCTTTTTCTCGGCAGGAAGGACATCCGCCTGCTGGATATGGGACACGATTGCCGGAATCTTGCTGTTCACGATCTCGCCGGTCTTGCGCAGACGCCCGAACGTGTCCATGACCGTGTCTAACAACAGTTCCTTTCTTTCCAGCAGCAGGCATAACGAATCTATGCGCGACTGTTGTTCGGGAGACTTCACATACCTTTTCAGTGTCTGCAACATGTTACAGACACTGTCTTTTTTTGTGTGGTAGAGTCCAAGGTCGCTTTCATCCCAGACGCTGGCTGTTTCACCGTAAGTGGCCAGTCCCAGCAAGCCCGCGTATGTTTCTCCGGCCAGATGCCGGATACAGGCCAGTTCATGCTCATCCTGTCGCAGGCTGTTCCGCCTCGTCTGTTCCTTGCGGAAGATATGAATGGTCAGGACGAGCAGGAGAAGCAGTATGACATATCCTAAAAGGATTTTAAGTTTCAACCACATGGAAGTCTTCATTCTTATATTGGAATCCTACAAAAAGGCGTGTTCGCTCATATAAAAGGGAATAATAGAAACTTATGATAAAAGTTTATTACTGTTTCAAACCATTTGAGGATACCTCGCAAGTTTGCTATCACACAGTTGATCTTTTAATCTTTTTTTATACTCACAGAAAGGATAGGAACCTGCTTTTTATGACTGAAACATATCACATCCCCTTTATTGGACATTACATTCTCATTCGATCATATTGTTTTCATTTCGGCTCATCCGTTTCTTCACCCGTTCTACTGCTTCCGATACAATTTCTTTGTTTTCAAAGCGTTGTGTATAATTGGTATAGTCTGGATGAATCCGTTTGTAGGTCGGGTCAAGAAACAAAGGACTGGAAATAATATGGTCCGCTGTCGAACGGTTACAACAGAAAACTATATTTTCAACTCCCGCCAGCCGGGTCAGTGCCTTTACATCCGTGTCATGTGGCTGCAATGTCATCGGATCCGTGAAAAAGAACAAATAATCAATCTCTCCTTCCACAATACGTGAGCCCATTTGCTGGTCACCACCTAAAGGACCGGATTTCAGAATCGTGATATCCCATTCTGTTTCAGGATGTTTCTCTTCGAGCGCTTTTTTAATGAGTGTACCGGTGGTTCCCGTACAATAGAACTTATGCCCTATCAGACGTTCCGAGTTCCAAAGAACCCATTCTATCATGTCCTTTTTCATTGCATCGTGTGCAACCAGACCGATTTTACGAACAATTGTTTTCATCATAATAATAAAATATGGTTTATGTGATAATATAATTAACAATATCCAACAGCTTTATAAAAAACAGGAGAATGACTGTATGAGTTTGAGCAGCTCCTTGTTCGCCCGGCTGTCCACGGTGGCTTCCCGCCTCTCCTCAAACAAAGTAAGCGTTGCGGAGCATTCCCCGCAGATATCAATGCCGACTACACGTTCCTTTCGAAGGACAATTGCCAGTAATTCCTCCAGTTCCTGCAGGCTGAAAGACCCTTGATCCCAGTCTGTTACTGCGAATGCCGGGTTCAGGACATCCTTGTCTATGGACAAGTAAACCGGTCCTTCAATATACGCAGAGGAGAAATTGTGCCAGCCCTTCTCGTGAGCTAACGTCGCTTCGCTATAAAAACTGACTCGTTGTCCGTATTCTTCCGGTACGGTGCGTATCAGTTTGTCCGATGCACCGACTATCACCACTTTCTTGCAAAGCATATTCCAGTCTAACATGTCTTTTACCCAGCTCCCACAAGAAAGCATGCCCTTGAACAAGGGAGGCTGCATGTCGGGGTGATGGTCGAATACAATCAGAGAGAACGGAACTCGAAGTTTGTCTGTCCATAATTTGGTCAGGTAATGATAATTGCCCGAATCAATGAAATGGATACCTTCCGCTGGATAACCGGCAATCACCCGCTTCAATTTTCGTATCCCCTCCTTGTCACAGTAACCTCTCGTTCCAGAAAGGTGACGGCAGTCTAGCCAAATGAACTGATTGTTCCGTGCAAATACCTCATGGGCATACACACCGGTGAAGTTCATGATGACAACCGGCCAGACGGTTTCTCGGTCCGCCTTCTTCTTACACCGTCCATTTGTCAGTAACTCTTGCTTATTCATGTCCGTTCAGAACCATCGTACATAACAAAAATCTTGCCGGTGAGGTAACAGGGGATGGTTGGGATACATTCTGAATGCCTGTTTGAAGCTTCCAGCGCTGAACATTCTGGTTATTGCCTTGAAAGTGTATAGGTTTCCGTCTTTGGATGTCAAAGAAAAAGGAATGACCTCATGGATGCGATCCTCATTCTCCTCATGCCGTATAATGACCGATTCCAATCCGATCGCGTTGTCCAGCCCTTTCTCGTCAATGACGACCGTCATCTCGTATTCCTTACCAGCCTCCACCGTGGCGTCCAATCCTTTTCCCGCATTCACGGAAACGATTTCCACGGCATTCCATCTGCTGTCGACAGCTGCCTTCCAGCCGGCAAGCGTTTTCGCCTTTGCATAATTGTCCGCCGCCAAAACATGAAAGTGTTCCGACAACTTGTTGTAAAATCCGTCATAGTAGTCATCCAGCTGTCTTTTCATCGTGAAGCGGGGAGCTATTTGCGCAACCGAGTTCTTGATGTACTTGACCCAGGTTTCCGGATAGTCTTTTTCTTTCCGTTCATAATATAACGGCAGGATATTATGTTCCAGCAGGAAATAAATTGTTTCCGCATCCAGTTGGTTCTGGTACTGTTCATCCTGATAGGTGGCCTTGTCGGTGATGGCCCATCCCGCCTCCTTGCGGTAGCCTTCGTACCACCAACCGTCCAGCACGGAGAAGTTGAGTACGCCGTTCATCAGAGCCTTCTCACCGGAAGTTCCGGAAGCCTCCGCAAGACGGGTGGGAGTATTCATCCAGATGTCAACCCCAGAAATAAGATGCCGTGCCAGGTCCATGTCATAATTCTCAAGGAAGATGATTTTACCCAAGAATTCAGGACGGCGGGATATCTCCACAATCTGCTTGATGAGCCCTTGCCCGGCAGTGTCGTTTGGATGGGCTTTTCCTGCAAAGACAAACTGTATGGGATGTTCCTGATTGTTCACAATCCGCGCCAGACGATCCAAATCGGTAAACAAAAGATGAGCTCTTTTGTAAGTTGCAAAGCGCCTTCCGAAGCCGACAAGAAGAGCATTCGGATTAAACTTCTCGAAAATGGAGACACCCAATGCCGGGTCAACCTGGCTTTTGAGCCAGTCCCGGCCGCATTTCCACTTGATGTAGGATATCAGTTTGGTTTTCAACCTTTTCCGCATGTTCCATATCTCTTCATCGGGTATATTATAAACGCCTTTCCATATTTCCTGATTGGACTGGTCGTTCATGAAATTCTCATCGAAATTGTCCTTAAACAGCTTTTTCCACTCCGCCGTACACCAAGTGGGAAAGTGTACGCCATTCGTCACATAGCCCACATGGTTCTCTTCCGGGAAATAGCCTTTCCAGAGAGGCGCGAACATCTGCTGTGAAACGGACTTGTGCAGCTTGCTGACACCGTTTACCGCCTGGCTGGTTTTGCAGGCGAATACCGACATGCAGAAACGTTCTCCCTTGTTGCCCGGAGTTTGCCGTCCGAGGTTCATCAACTCGTCCCACGTAATGCCCAGCTTATCAGGATATCCTTTCATATATTTATTGAAAAGCCCCTCATCGAAATAGTCATGGCCGGCAGGCACAGGTGTATGCACAGTGTAAAGCGAGGAAGCCCTAACCAGTTCCATGGCTTGTCCGAAGTCCAGGCCTTCGGATATATAGTCGCATAACCGCTGGATATTGATCAGTGCGGCATGCCCCTCGTTGCAGTGATATACATCTTTCTCGATGCCCAATACTTTTAATGTCATCATTCCTCCGATGCCGAGCAGTATTTCCTGCTTGAGCCGGTTTTCCCAGTCACCGCCATACAGGTGATGGGTAATCGGACGGTCGAACTCGCTGTTCAGTTCATTGTCCGTATCCAGCAGGTAGAGGGAAACACGTCCCACATTGGCCTTCCATACATTGGCATGGACCGTGAAACTGTCGGCATAGGGAACATGGATTACCAGTTGTCGCCCGTCAGGCTGCATCACTTTCTCTATCGGAAGCTGCCCGAAATTCTGTGGGTCATAATGAACCTGTTGCTGCCCGTCCATCGCCAGAGCCTGGTCAAAATAGCCATAACGATATAAAAGCCCTACAGCGCAGAGGTCTACGTTACTGTCCGAAGCTTCCTTCAGATAGTCACCTGCCAATATGCCCAGACCGCCGGAATAGATTTTAAGAACCCTGTCCAGACCATATTCCATGCTGAAATAGGCAACTGACGGACGGCTGTGGTCCGGCTCCACATCAAGATACGCCTTAAAAGTGGAATATACGTTTTCCATCTTACGCATGAAGTTTCCGTCATGTGTCAGTGCCTCCAGCTCTTCATAATCCATCCGTTCCAGAAACAGTACCGGATTCTGTTCCGCCTCTTCCCATAGTTCCGGGTTCAAACCACTATATAAACTCTTCGCATCCTCGTTCCAGGTCCACCAAAGATTATGTGCCATCTCCGCAAATCTCCGCAATTCTGCCGGAAGGTGTGAACCGACTGTAATCTCCCTCCATTGTGGGACGTTTACATGATAACTTGAATATTCCATAACATTTTACTTATTTGATAGTTCATGATTTTTTTCTGTGGAGGTTTCTCCTGTTTCCGGTTCTTCCTGTGGAAATGTCCCGGCTGTACCCTGGAAATTCTCGAGGAACTGTTTTTCCATACTTAGCGATCGTTTCCGTATCCGCTTGGAAAAATAGATAACGACAATGATCAGGAAAGATAATATCAGTCCTGACCCCAAAGCGACATTGAAAAGACGGATGATGATACCCATTACGATAATGATACAGATCAACACCTTGATCACTATCATTGATACCAGCAGCCCCCTGTTGAACCTGTTGTCCGCCCAAAGTTTGCGGAATTCGACGGAATTGTTTTTCTTCATGATGATGGCGCACAAAAACGGGGATATGATAAGGAGGACAAGAACGAAGCTCAGCAGGCTTCCTTTCATCCCCGGAATACGTCCCATTACCAGAGGATACGCATAGGAGAAGAACAGCGCTATGAAAAACAGGCATACCACCAGATAAAGGGTGACGGATACCAACATGGACCTGATGAGCTTGTGCCAGGAGCCTTGATGTCTTGTGGTCATTGTTCCAGAAGAATAATGCGTCAGGTAATCTTTCAGGAATTGTGGCAAGTGCCTGTCTGCAAAACAGTAGACGGGATCCGACAGTCTTATCATATAAGGAGTAAGGAAAGTGGTGATGACCGATACTGCCACTATGACCGGATAAAGGTATTTGTCCATTACATTCAGACTGATTCCTAACGAAGCGATGATGAACGCAAACTCACCCACTTGTGCCAGGGAAAAGCCGGCTTGTATCGCAATCTTTAGCGGTTGTCCGGAAAGCAACACGCCGAAACTCCCGAACAGGACCTGCCCGCATAGGACCAGTGCCGTCAGGATAAAAACAGGAACGGCATATTCCCATATCATGGCAGGGTCGATCATCATTCCCACTGATACGAAGAAAACGGAGGCGAACAGGTCCTTTACCGGTTGCACGATATGTGCGATTTCTTCCGCTTTATCTGTTTCTGCCAGCAGGGATCCCATGACGAACGCACCCAGCGCGGCGGAGAATCCCGCCTTTGTCGCTATCATCACCATTCCCAGGCATAGTCCCAGGGAGGTTGTCAACAGTATTTCATTGCTAATAAAGCGGTTCAATCTTTTCAGAAGGGTAGGAATCAGATAGATTCCCAATGCTGACCAGAAAATAAGAAAGGCCGCAAGTTTCAATATGCTCTCCAGCATTTCGAAGCCTTCAAAATGCTTGCCTACAGCCAATGTGGAGAGGACCACCATCATGATTACCGCCACCACGTCCTCAATGATTAGTATCCCCAGGACAATACCGGTAAATTTCTGATCGAGAAGCCCCATGTCACTGAATGCTTTGAATACGATGGCGGTGGAGGACATGGACAGCATTCCGCCCAGAAAGATACAGCTCGTGTGTGAGAAGCCCATCGCATTGCCTGCCGTATATCCCAGGAACATCATGCCGCAGACGATGATAACAGTGGAGAATATGGCCGAGGCTCCCACACTTATCAGCTTTCTGAACGAGAAATCCAGTCCTATGGCGAACAGGAGGAAAATAACACCGATATCCGCCCATATCTTGATATTGGCCTGGTCGGAAACAGTCGGGAATAGGGAAATGGAAGGACCTGCCATAATACCGGCCACAATATATCCCACTATGACCGGCTGTCCCAGCCATTTGAAAATGACGGTTATGATACCGGCTATAATCAAGATAGTGGCAAGGTCTGATATTAAAGGGGCAACTTCCGACATAGGAGTAACATTTTATATGGACAACTCGTTAAGGACACGGATCAGGTTTTTGTCAATGGGCTTGTCGTTCTTGATAGCCTGGTCAAAAGGAACATAGACAATCTCATTGTTATGTATGCCTACCATGATATTGTGCTGGTCCTCCATCAGGGCCTGTATGGCGGCCTCACCCAGCCGGCTGGCCAATATGCGGTCGTTGGCACTTGGCGCTCCTCCCCGTTGTAGATGTCCCAGGATAGAGACCCTGACATCATATCCGGGGTATTCCCTTTTTACCCGGTCGGCATAGTGCATGGCTCCGCCATTCTTATTGCCCGGGCTTTCCGTCACGATGACGATGCTGCTGTTCTTGGTCTTCCGGAATCCGCGTCCGATAAAAGTCTCCAGCTGATCCGCATCCGTCCGGTCTTCCGGAATAATGGCGGCCTCGGCTCCCGAGGCTATTGCGCTGTTCTGGGCGAGGAAACCGGCGTCGCGTCCCATCACCTCGACAAAGAAAATTCGGTCGTGCGAGGTGGCTGTATCCCGGATTTTGTCCACACACTCCACAATGGTGTTCAGGGCCGTATCATATCCGATTGTAAAATCGGTACCGTACAGGTCATTGTCGATGGTACCGGGCAGTCCTATGCACGTGACAGGGTATTCCTCGGCAAATATGCGGGCTCCAGTCAGTGAGCCGTCGCCCCCGATGACTACCAGCGCCCCGATTTTTTCTTTCCTCATGGTATCGTATGCCTCTCTGCGTCCTTCCGGGGTGGTGAACGCTTCGGAACGTGCCGTTTTCAGGATGGTTCCCCCACGCTGGATGATGCTGCTCACATCCTCGGTCGTAAGTTCCCTGGACTCGCCCGCTATCAGGCCTTCGTACCCTCTGTAAATTCCTTTGACTTTGAAGCCGTTGAAAATGGCGGTACGGGTCACGGCACGGATTGCCGCATTCATTCCGGAAGCGTCCCCTCCGGAAGTAAGGATTCCTATATATTCATCTTTTTTCATCTATCTCAGTTCTTGTTTTGTTTCATTCT
>ERZ773194.825-NODE-825-length-38515-cov-33.299948_pt1 | contig 38515 bp, 34 predicted proteins | sample MGYA00511240_ERZ773194 | MGnify/ENA primary metagenome ERZ773194 (study PRJEB29015, sample SAMEA2737774) | human gut metagenome | biome: human gut; feature: human-associated habitat; material: faeces | place: China | collected 2012 ... | reverse complement strand
CCGCCTGCTCTCTGTGCTTCGGCAATGGCATGAATAGCCAGTGTGGTCTTACCAGATGATTCCGGACCGTAGATTTCGATGATACGTCCTTTCGGATAACCTCCTACACCGAGTGCGGCGTTCAAGGCGATAGAACCGGTGGGGATGACTTCTACTTCCTGCACGTGGTCGTCGCCCATTTTCATGATAGAGCCTTTTCCAAAGCTCTTTTCAATCTTGTCCATGGCGGCCTGCAGGGCTTTCAGCTTTTCGCTGTTATTGGGTTTCGGGGCATTTTCAATGCCACCTTCAAACTCTAATTCGTCTTTTTTTGCCATAAATTACTGTAAGATTTGTGAGGCATGGTCTTTGGTCTTTACTTCTTTAGGAGAAATAATCCGTTCGATAATGCCTTCTTCGTTAATGATAAAAGTGGTACGGAAGGTACCCATGTATTTGCGTCCGTACATGCTTTTTTCTCCCCATACACCGAAGGTCTCTACCAGTTTGTGTTCCGTATCGGCAATCAGTGTGAACGGAAGCTGGTTCTTTTCGATGAATTTCTGGTGTGACTTCTCGTCGTTGATGCTGACGCCGATTACTTCGTAACCCGCTTGCTTGAGTTCGGCATAGTTGTCGCGAAGGTTGCAGGCCTGTGCCGTACAGCCGGAAGTCATGTCTTTAGGGTAAAAATAGAGTACGATTTTTTTGCCTGCATAATTGCTCAGGCGGATTTCTTCACCTTTTTCGTTGATTCCCAGTATTTCGGGAGCTTTGTCTCCAATATTCATATCGTAAGGGAAATTTTTAGAAAAAAAGAATCAGGAACGAAGAATGAGTACTCCTTCTTCATTCTTGATTCTTTTTATGATTAAGGTAATGTAATTACAGTTCCAGGTCACCGTCGAATACTTCATGCCAAGGCAATCCGTATTTGTTTAAAGCTTCCATGAATGGATCCGGATTGAACTCTTCTACGTTCCATACGCCCGGACGCTTCCACAAGCCTTTCAGGAACATCATGGCACCAATCATGGCCGGTACACCGGTGGTGTAGCTTACGCCCTGCATACCTGTTTCCTGATAAGCTGCCTGGTGAGAGCAGTTGTTGTATACATAATATGTATGTTCTTTTCCGTCTTTGATACCACGGATACGGCAACCGATTGAAGTTTCGCCTTCGTAGTTCTCGCCAAGGTCTTGCGGGTTAGGCAGCACGGCTTTCAGGAACTGCAGCGGAACGATTTCCATACCGTTGTAGTTGATAGGTTCGATGCTGGCCATACCGATGTTCTGGATTACACGCAAGTGAGTCAGGTATTCCTGTCCGAAAGTCATCCAGAAACGGGCACGCTTGATGGTCGGGAAATTCTTGACCAGTGATTCCAGTTCTTCGTGATACAGAAGATAAGAATCACGCGAACCGATGTTAGGATAAGTCAGGTCTTTGTGGAATTCCAGCGGCTGGGTAGTAACCCATTGTCCGTTTTCGTAATAACGTCCGTTCTGCGTGATTTCGCGGATGTTGATTTCCGGATTGAAGTTGGTAGCGAAAGCCTTGTGGTGATTTCCGGCATTGCAGTCTACGATATCCAGGTAGTGGATTTCATCGAAATGATGTTTTGCTGCGTATGCGGTATATACTCCACTTACTCCCGGGTCGAATCCGCAACCCAGAATGGCAGTCAGTCCGGCATCTTCAAAGCGTTTTTTGTATGCCCACTGCCAACTGTATTCAAAGTGTGCCTCGTCTTTAGGCTCGTAGTTTGCTGTATCCAGGTAGTTCACTCCCGCCTGAAGACACGCTTCCATAATCGTTAAATCCTGGTAGGGAAGTGCTACGTTAATAACGATTTCGGGTTTAAAACTGTTGAATAAAGACACAAGTTCATCCACATTGTCGGCATCTACCTTAGCGGTCTTGATGTTGGGGTTACCAATTGCTTTGACAATTGCGTCGCATTTTGACTGTGTGCGGCTGGCAATCATGATTTCAGAAAAGACTTCCGGATGCTGAGCCACTTTGTGTGCAACAACGGTACCTACACCGCCTGCACCGATAATCAATACTTTACTCATTTATCTTAAATAATAATCTTAAATGCCCGGTAAACGTTACCGTTCAATATGCAAAGATAGAAAATTTTCTCAAACGTCATGCAGTATTCCAATTATATCCGTATTTTTGTATTGTAATATGTACAAATCCATAAACTATTTACTGTTTGTGATTGTTTATGTAGCGTAAATGTAAAATAAGTAACAAATATTTGTTCTAATATAAAATTTGATATGAAGAAGATTTTTTTTGGAGTAGCTGCAGTATGTGCAGGAGCATTAATGATGACAACAGCCGGATGCAGCAGTAGTAAAAACGTGACTAAGATTGATTTGGCTGGAGAGTGGAATATTGTTGCTGTAAATGGCGAAAAGATAAATGTAGACAATATGCCGTACATCGGTCTGGATGTAGACGGAAAACGTATTTATGGGAATGCTGGATGCAACAGAATGATGGGAGGTCTTGAACTGGATTCATTGAAGCCCGGTGTGATACATTTCACTCAAGTGGGTGCTACACGTATGATGTGCCCGGATATGGATGTAGAAACCAAAGTTCTTGGTGTATTGGATAAGGTGAATGGTTATGTTGAAACTCCGGAAGGTATCGCTTTGACTGATGCCGATGGTAAAACACTTATGAATCTGGAAAAACGTCAGCTTCCTGAGTACTCTGTAAATGATTTGGCTGGAGAGTGGATTATTTCTACTGTCAACGGTACAGAACTTGAAAAACAGGAAAATGTTCCTTTCCTTGCATTCAATATTGAAGAAAAACGTGTGCATGGAAATGCTAGCTGCAATGTTGTAAATGGTGGATTCATGCAGGAAGAAGGTAAAGAAAATTCTTTAAAATTCTCTCAGATGATTTCTACCATGATGGCATGTCCGAATATGGATACTGAAAGACTTGTTTTGGAAGCTCTTAATAAAGTAGCTAGTTTTACATTGGATCAAGATAAGTCTAAGTTATCACTGTTAGACGAAAATGGTACAGAAGTTATGTCTTTGACAAAGAATACAGGCGAAGCCTTGTCTAAATAAGTATAATTTAATAGTACGATAAAAGCGATATTGTTTCTTCTTGTCTGGAAGAGGCAATATCGCTTTCTTATTAGATTTCATGGTGATATCAGTTCATGTTATTCAATTCATATTTTAGAGATACCATAAAATAGCCTTTCAGTTGCCGTTCATAATATTCGTAGAATCCGGTAGAAGTGGCACTTCGTGATAAATTTTTTCGCTGACTTAATATATCAGCCCAGTAGACAGATAGCTCTGCCTGTTTTTCTTTTAAGAATTTCCATGAGAGCTTCATATTCCACAGTATCTCATTTTCATCATCTCCTGATATTCCTGTACCATTCCGGAAACGATAATTGGCATCTGTCTTGAAGATAAAGTCCCAGGGCAGATTGATGGAACTATCTAGCCCTAATGTATATATGCGAGTATAGGTATTACGGTTTTGCAGGGAATTTTTTGACTGGTAAAATGTCCATTTCCCGTTTAATTCAATATTTCCCCACGAAGGCAGGTAAGATAATCTCAAATCGCTGTTTAAGCCTGTGGTATGTGTCTTGCTTTGTTGAGGCATTTGGTTGTCATATCCTTCATTTATCAGGCTGACATTTTGGTTGAAATTACCCGCTCCTGTGAGATAAATCCGGAAAAAGTTAAAGCGCTTGTCATAAGAAGCATTGCCTGACAGTCCCCAGTTGCCATTAATGTTGACAGGAAAAGTTTCTCTACCTCCTGTCTCTGTATTATATATTGTAGCACGGGTTACAGAGTTTATTTGCTGATTCCAACTCATTCCCACCATAATCCCTTTACGGAAGTTATTGAACATTGCATATATATAGTTACTATACGAAGCACGAAGGTTCGGGTTACTCCGTGTAATATTCAAAGGTGAACTATAATCGGTAGGCGCAATAAGATCTCTCAGCATGGGTTGTGAAGTTCCTCCATTGTAACTTATCATTGCATAATTGTCACCCTTACGGTATGTGAGGGTCAGATTAGGCTGCCATTCAATCGAATTTATTGTTGTGTCTGCCTGATGCCTGCCTGTATATTCATTGATTGATCGTTTTTGAAAGGTCGTAGTCAGACTGCTTCTTATTCCCCATACTTCTCCGTTATATGTGAACTGTAGTGCCAGATTATGTCCTGAAGTCAGGCTGTTGCTGCGATTAGCAAGACTGTCGATATTCCCCGCTTCATATCCTTCCGGCAAAATGCCGATAGGAATATTTTTATCATCCGGTGCTCCCAAGTTGTATGTATTACTGTTCAGATGTTCCTTATTGGCATTGAAACCATAAGATACCTGTAGGCGACTTTCCTTGGTTAAGACTTGTGTGTAAGCCAGATTCAATGTATAGTTTTGCTCTTTTCCCGGTGCATACTGATATTGATTGAGAGATAACACAGAATCTTTTCCTGCTATATCCGACAGACGGAAATAGCGTGTGGATGACAATGTGTAAGTTTTGCTCTTATTCTGGTTTTGTGCCGTGGAAAAGCTAAAACTGATATTATTTCCTTTCTTGTTTAGTCTTCGGGTAATGCTTGTGTTTATATTATAATTGCTATATTGGCTCTGTTCTTTCGACTGTCTTTTACTGTCATTAATGTAAGTAGCCGGATCTATTTCTTCAAATCTGTCGAACGGATTTTGGGTGCTGACTTCCGGATTAGTATCAAATGTTGCTTCCCGGTTGTGGTCATCACTGTTGTTGCGGTTGGAATTGAACCAACCGGAAATGTTGAACATGGTTAGCGAATCAATATCCCATTTAAAATCAACGTTTCCATTGAATCTGTTTCCCTTACTTAATCTGTTTGATTCGGAAATGGCATACTGGTTGCCGGTCGTCATATATTGTTCACTATAAGAACTTGATTCATTTCCAACCCTGTCGTTTGAAAAACTGACATTTCCTGAAATTTCAAACTGATCTTTTACTTTCGTGATATTAGCTCCAATCGTATTCGAAATATTTTTATCATATGGTGTAGTATAATGGCGGTTTGTAGACTGCCCGTTTATCATGAAATTATCTCCGGTTTCATTAAAACGCATTATTTTTCCGTTTATATCCCGTCGTTTATGAGTTCCATAACCACCTTCTGCTGATAAAAGTATGGCGTTGTTCACTTCTTTTTTAGTCTGAAGATCGAGCACATAGTTTTTTTCCGCCGATTTCATACCTGTAGCTTCTTCCTGTTTGGTTGGCTTGTCGTATACTTTCAGCTGACTGACAAACTTGACCGGAAGGTTTTCCAAAACGACCTGCTGGTTACCTTTAAAAAAGTCTTTGCCATTTACGGTTATTTCTTTGATGGTATGTCCGTTGTAAGTGATGGTTTTTTCTTTGGGATCGTAAGTTAATCCTGGAATGCGTTTAACCAATTCTTGCAAATAGGATCCTTCTGGTGTAGGGTAGGCATCTACATTATATATAGTAGTATCACCTTTCTGTTCCATGGCCTTCAGTGGAGCAACGACTACAATTTCTTTCAGGTGCAGTGCATTTTCTTTTAGCTTGATTGTACCCAGACGCACTGTGTCCGACTGTGATGTGATGGTTTTAAATACCGGACTACATCCTGTATAGGATACTTTGAAAAGATAGCTGTGATTCTTTTTGTGTGAAAACGAACAAGTAAACTTGCCCTGTTCGTCACTTACAGCTCCTGTTACAAACGTAGAGTCAGGTAACTGTATAAGTGCGATATTGGCATAGGGTAGAGCTTCAGTTTGCTGGAGAGCATTACATAAAACAACACGCCCTTTTACCACTTGCTTTTGTGCCAATATCTTGACCGGCATCAACAGTAGTAACACAATGCTTACTATGAACAGGTTCAGTATTTTCATTACAAACACAAAAGTAAGAAAATACTTTTCAATGTCTTATATAAAAAACATAGATATAGGAGTTTTAACTATTAAGCCACATTTTTAATAAAGACACTTTTTCGCGACTGATATATATGGTTTCGCTATAAGGAGGAATTACGCTTACTACGGCTTTGCCATTGAAATGGTTTTGTATACTTTTAATAGCATCTGCCGATAAAATAAACTGTCTGTTGGCACGGAAGAACATTCTATCATCCAGTTGCTCCTCCAGTTTATTCAGCGGAAAATCGATGACGTGGTTTTTTGCATCTTTAGTTACGGCAAAAGTTATTTTATCTTCTGAGTAAAAATAGGCAATGTCACTTACCTGGACTGTATATAGGTGCTTGGGACCGGAAATGAGAAAGCGAGTACGAAATTGTTTTTCCTTTTTTTTCGGCAAACGACTTAAGCAGTTGCTCTATGTTTGATAAATTATACGTATGTTCCGAGCTTAAAGCGAAAAGGCGTTCAAATTTTAGGATTGCTTCAAGTAGTCTTTCTTCGTGTATCGGTTTTAGCAGATAGTCGATACTGTTTACGGTAAAAGCACGTACAGCATATTCATCGTATGCGGTTGTAAATACAATCATACTTTGTGGCTGTGCCTGTTCGATAAAGATAAATGATATGCCGTCATTCAGTTGAATATCAAGGAATATGATGTCCGGATGAGGATTTTCATTAAACCAGCTTACTGCTCCTTCGATTGTTCCTGGAAGCACCGTTACCTCCCATTCCGGACGTACTTTTTGTATCATCTTGTTCAGCAGTCGAGCTGCCGGAAACTCATCTTCTATGATTACGGCTTTTATTTTATTCATATAATAAAGGTACTTTAATGACAAATTTATTCTTGTTGTTTTCTATGATAAGCTCCCTGTTGCATAATAACTTATAGCGTTGGGAGAGATTCATAAGCCCTTTTCCCGATGAGGCAACCCCTTGTTTGAGTTTTATAGGATTGGAAACACTGAGCCAGACCTCTTTGTCACGTACTTCGGTGGTCAGTTTTACTTCCATGGGTTTACTGAGACTTATGATATTGTGTTTGATGACATTTTCTATTAAAAGTTGTAGTGTTAAAGGAGGAATAGGTACATCCCAGTATTTTTCATCTATTTTATTGTTTATATTTAGGCAATCTCCCAGACGGACTTTTTGAAGTAGGATATAAGTATTAAGAAAGTCAAGCTCTTCTCTGAGCGGAATGGTATGCTTGTCCTGGCAGTAAAGAATATACCTGTATGTATCGGCGAGGTTTCGTGTAAATTCTATGGCATTCATCGGATTATATTCTATTTCAGAAATAAGTGTATTCAGACTGTTAAATAAAAAATGCGGATTCAGCTGGTTTTGTAGTGCCATATACCGGGCTTGTGCTGTTTTTTCTTCCAGTTCTTCTGCACGTTTATATAGCTTCACCAGATCTACGTAAAAACGGTTCAGCATGAATTGTCCTACAATGATGAGTTCTATAAACCACACTGTAAGCATGACATACAATCCTTTATCTTTCAGCATAAAAGGATGAGGTGACTCTATGAGCAGTTTGGTAGAAACCAGCAACAGGTAATTGGATATGAAGAGAATGATTGCAGCAGTTATTAATCCGATAGACAGCATGCGATGATTCTTTAAGAAAAACAGATAATACATCATCAGTTTCTCGTTTATGTATTTTACGCTGAGTCCAACCCCGTTAAATAATACAACTACGGCAGAAAAAGCCTGAAAAGTCATCAGCCGGTCTTGATATTGGGAAGGAATATCTGCATAATATACCAATAGAAAATAAGAGAAGCATCCTATTCCGGAGAATAAAAGTACATCCCACAAATACCGCTTTATGTCTTTCAGTCTGCTTTTCATTTGTATCATTCTATTATTGTATGTCTATTTTCCCTGTGGCTCTGTCCAGTCCGCTTTTAGCTATCTGAGCGTTTAGCTTCGACTGAATATAATTGATTTTGGCATCCTGATGATATAATTGTGCATTGATAACTTCAAGGATGGAAATATTACCTTCTTTATATTTGTCCATTGCCATCTTTTCGCTGTCGGCAGCTTTCGACAGGGAACTTTCTATGAGTCTAACTTTTTCTATAGCTTGCGAGTAGGTATAAAAGGCGGTTTCTATTTCCAGACGAATATTGTCGGCTACCTTATGATGATTCTCGATTGCCATGTTTACACTATATTTCCCTGATTTTTTGGTATGTCTACGTTTACCCCATTCGAATATAGGTACGCTTAACTTGGCATATACAGCGTAATTAGGATCCAGATCCGATTTGAAATCATATCCCGGTGATGAATAACTTCCATCTATACCAACCGACAGTTTAGGCAAATATTGTGCATTAGCGGTTTTCGAAGCTGATCTTTGAATATCGACTTTATTGGTTGCTATTCGCAGTTCCGGTCTTGATGCCATAGCTGTTTCTACCGTTCCCGGAAAGTGCTGAACTTCTGTCAATGGCACAACGACGGAGTCTGTTTCCAGCTCTTGGTTGAATGGAATGCCGGAGAAAGAGTTCATAGATAAACGTGCTACTTCTGCGTCATTGCGCGACTGTATCAGCCGGTATTCAGCATCATTCAGTTTAACTTCTGCCATAAGTAAATCGTTGCGGTCGGAATATTCTTCTTCTACGCGGTCTTTTACTACCTCAACCAACGTTGCGACCGATTCTTTAAACTCTTCGGCCACTGTCACCATTTCCTGACGTGCGACTTTGTTCCAATAATATACATCAGCATCATATATGATATTGTTTGTCACACGCATCTGCTCATAACGTGACGATTCATTTTCTTTTTTTGCCTTGTCATATCCAGCCTGTAGAGCTCCTCCTGAATAGATAGGCTGGGCTAATGTAAGCGATGCCCCATATTTCGCATTTCGTCCCTGAAAGCTAACAGGCTCATTAAGTGAAGGGATAGCTACAGAGAGTTCTGCCGGATTACCGGTATAGTTGAAGTTGGCATTACCAGACAGCGAAGGCAGGAAATCAGCTTTTGCCGATTTCTCTTTTTCCTGTTGTATGGAAGCTGCATATCCTGCTGCCTTTATGTCTTGGTTATATGCTTTCACCTTGGTGCGATATTCTTGCAAAAGTTTGTTGTGTTGTGCCTGAGCTTGTGCAGAAACACACATCAGGCACAATATAATCCATTTATTCATCCTCTTGTAATTTGTAAAGTTAAGAAAAAGTTCCACATAAATTTCGAGAAAACGCAATAGACACTATATTTTGTAAAAAATAGCATATAGAGCCGGAGTCACAAATAATGTAAGCAGTGTGGCAAACGACAAGCCGAATACGATTGTTGCTGCCATGCCACCAAATACGACATCGAATAAAAGCGGAATACTTCCGAATACAGTTGTCAGTGCAGCCATCAGTACAGGGCGTACTCTGGAAACTGTAGCTTCGATGACTGCCGTATATGGCGCGATACCTGCTCTTCGCTGTACGTTTACTTCATCCAGCAATACAATAACATTCTTTATAATCATGCCTAATAATCCGAGCCATCCGGCTATACAGAAGAAACCAAACTGGAATCCTGTGAGCAATAATCCGAATACCATACCGATGAGTGACAACGGTAGAATAAGGAAAATGATAAGTGGCTGCCGGAAATTTCCGAAAAGCATGACGAGAATGATTATCAGCATGATAATGGCCAAAGGAAAATATTTGGTCAATGCTGCCATGGCTTCTTTCTGATCTTTATATTGTGAATCCCAGAAAAAACTATAGCCTTCGGGCAGTTTGATGTTTTCTATTTCTTCCCGTATCTCTGCGTGTACTTCTTTCATGGTATGTCCACGTTTCACGTCACATTGGGCAGCCATGGAAAGCTGTCGGTTGTATGTACGCACAAGCGGATATTCCCATGCGATGTTGATGCCATCGGTTACTTGTCCTAACGGAGCAGAGTTAGATCCATTCCATATCTGCGGATCTTCCAGTTTTTCTGTATCCCATGATGCCTCTTCTTTTGTGCGGAGTAGTACGGGAACCTTTTTGTCATTATCGCGGTAAATACCTATGGCCGTTCCGTCGCTAACTGATTTGACAGCATTCATCATATCACTCCGTCCGATATTCAGTCTTCCGGCTTTTACCGGATCGTAGCCCGCTTTTATCATCATAGCCATATTTCCCCACTCGTTGCGTGCATTCAGCACTTTCGGATTCTTACGCATGATACCGATAGCAATGTTTGTCAGAGAATCCAATACAGCCGGATCATCTCCACAGAACCGGGCTTCGATTAAAGCCTGAGGTATGCTGTTGATTTCGAAACTGTTGACTCGTATAAGTGCATCCTGAAATTTTTCAGGAAGCTTGTGATATAAAATTTCCTGTAATTCGCGTGACTTTTCAGGAGTTTCTGCCTCTATCAGACATTGAGCATAATTAGGTTGCGGACCATAAGCAGCATTTGCCAGATAATATCTTGGAGGAGTTTGCCCGATATAAGTAGAAACCTTCTTTACTCCATCGAATGTTTGCAGGTATTCCGTCAGTTGTGCAGCCTGTTTTTCACTCTCTTCGATACGTGTACCTTCGGGCAACCACATGTCTACGGAAAAGTATTGCTTGTTTAATAGTGGCATAAATTGTTGAGGAATATATCTGAATCCCCATCCGGCCACAACTAGCAGTACAACCATGCATCCTACTACTGTATATCGTTTCCGTATCGTGAAACTTAGTGCTTTACGGAAAAAGTCGTATATACGTCCGGTGAATAATTCGTTTTTCAGTTCTTCCGGTCGTGGACGTCTTACAAACTCTTGAACGAAAAATACATTTTGTGTGATGGCAAGTACCCAGCTGAGCAGCAAAGACACCGCTATTACAATAAACAGCGATGAAAGAATCTCGCCTGTGATATGTGGAGAAAGATATACCGGCAAAAAGGTAAGTACTGCTATCAGTGTAGCTCCGAGAAGAGGCATGGCAGTACTTGATACGGCGTTCAGTATGGCAACACGCTTTCTCATTCCACGTTGCATATTAACTAAAGCTGCATCATATACCACAATGGCATTGTCTACCAGCATACCTATTGCAATGATGATGGCTGCAAGCGACATTCGTTGCAGGGCAATTCCAGTAGCCTGCATGTAGATCAGTGTTCCGAAAATGGAAAAAATCAGTCCGCTACCTATTAGAAATCCGTTTTTGAATCCGATGAAGAACAATAGTACAGCTACTACAGTCAGTACAGAAACAATGAGATTCATTACAAATCCATCGTTAGCTACAGCCGATTCATATCCTTGATCATAAATAATGTCCAGTTTATATCCCTCCGGCATATCAGCTTTCAGCTTATCAATTTGCTGGGATACAAGTTCTGCCATCTCTACTACATTCCCGTCGGATACTGTTGAAATTGCGATACCTACAGCTGGAATATTTCCGATTCTCATCAGGTTTCTTGCCGGACGCGAATAGCTTTCTCTGATTTCTGCAATTTCTCCCAGCCGGAAATATTCACCTTTACGCGAAACGACAGTCAGATTCTCTATTTCTTCCAGACTTGTAAAACTTCCATCGGCTTCAATTCGAAGACGGTTTGTGGATGTTTCTATCGCACCTGCATCGACTATCTTGTTTTGTCTTTCAAAGGCTGAGGCTATGTCGGCCATCATTACTCCACTTTGAGAAAGTAGTGAAGGGTTGACCGTTACTTCGATTGTCCGGTTCTGAATACCGAACAGTTCGACTTTAGCCACGTCTTTTACGTCCAACAGTTCATTTTTTATTTTTTTTGGCACAGTCTTCCAGTTCGCGATAAGTATGTGTTTCACTGCTTAAGCCGTAGAATACTCCCAAGACATCACCAAAATCATCATTTACAACCGATGGACCTGCACCCGCGGGTAACTTGTTTTGTACATCGTTTACTTTCCGGCGAAGTTTGTCCCAAAGCTGTTGCATATCTTTGGCGCGTATTTCTTTTTTCACATAAACGGTAATTTTAGAAAGCCCTGCCCGGTTTTCCGTCTTCAGATAATATAGTTCACCCAGCGACTGAATCGATTCTTCCAGTACATCGGTTACTTGTTGTTGTACTTCCATTGGAGAAGCACCCGGATAAGAAGTTGTTACGAGTGCTTGTTTGATTGTGAATGGTGCATCTTCAAGCTTTCCCATATTGTTATATGCGAATATGCCTCCACTCAAAATCAGTATCAGTATCAGCCAGCTTAAGGCTTTGTTCGTCAGGAAAAATTTTACTAATCCTTTCATCAGTATTTCGTTTTAGTCTTGAATGGTTATTTCTTCGTTTTCCGAGAGATAAGTCAGCCGTGTTGCGGCAATTCTTTCACCGGCAGAAAGTCCTGACAGAATTTCTATTTTGTCATTCTTTCTTAGCTTGCCTGTTTTTACAGACCTTTTTACAACCCGGTTCTGTTCGTTCACGAGCCAAACGAAAGAACCCGTTTCGTCAGTATGACAAACAGCCGTTTGGGGGATGACCACGCTCTGGTATGAATATGAAGATGAACTAAAGCTAGGGATTAAAAGAGAGCCTGCCATACCACCCAATAAGCTGTTGTCTGCATTGTTGATTATTGCTGTAAATAAATAAGATATGTTGTTGTCGCTTGCGCTTTGTGTGATATAAGTCTTTTCCGGTATAAATGTTTTTTCCTGTATAGCATTGAATGTGATAGAGCAGGGGAGGGCAGACTGCTTTCGGGCATTTACTGCCATATCTTCCGGAATATAGGCTTCAACCTTGATTTTGGAAAGGTCGATAAATGTTACTACCGGAACAGAGGCCTTGATGTCCTGATAACGCTCTATGTTAACTTTTTGGATATATCCATCGAAAGGTGCATACAGTTTGGTATCTTTTAATTCATTGACTGATGTTGTATAGTCTGCTTTGGCTTTTTCGTAGTCAGCCTTGGCTTTTTCGTAACTTGTTCCTGATATACTTCCTTTTTCATATAGATTTGAAATACGTTTGTAGTCAGCCTCCGTTTGTTTATAGATAGCCTCTGCGCGTTGTTTGCGAATCAGAAAGTCACGGTCGTCGATAGCGGCAATTAGCTCTCCTTTACGGAAGAACTGTCCGCTTTGTGTATCGAAAGTATATACCGGACCACCTACTCTGAAAGAGAGTTCTGTAGTCCGGTAAGGTTGTGAAATGAATGAATAGCTGCGCTCGGAAGATGTATCCGACTGTTCGGCACGGATAACTTTTACATTAGGAGCTTGCTGCTCCTTGTTTGAGTTGTTGTCGCACGATATGAAACACCCTATACATGCGAGAAATAAAAGTGCTTTTTTCATCTTAATGTTCTTCTGAATGATTATTTAGTAATGCAAAAGTAAGTCAAGGTAAATAAGGCTTCAATATTGTTGTTTCTGAACCGTAGATAGAAGATACTGAACCGTAGAAAAGCAAAACTGAATACTTTTGGGCAGTTTCACCTTATATATAATATATATATGAAGGGCTTTATATAGAAGCATTTAGATCTTTACAGAGATTTATCTCGATGTTTTTTTATTTTTTGTACAAATGTTCCACTCTTTTCGTACAAAAATTCCGATGTTTTGTACAAATTTTCTGATTTTTTGTACAAAGATTGAGAAACATTTCAGGATGTTTTTTGAAAACTTCTGCATGAATTCTTTTAAACATGGCATATACTGGAAAATGACTTGTGCCAAATTCTGTCGATTTTAGGTGAGATTATGTAATTTTTGGCGTATGCTTTGTCTGCTTTGTCATAACGGACTGCCAAAATGTCCGTCGGCTATGAAAAAAAAAGAAGTTTTCTTTCTGGCACGCCATTTGTTTTAATTATGGCGTAATGCTTCGGCATTACAGAGTAAACTTGAATAAAAATAAATAAAATAGATACAATTATGGGAAAGATTATTGGTATTGACTTAGGAACAACAAACTCATGTGTTGCAGTATTCGAAGGTAACGAACCGGTGGTAATTGCCAACAGCGAAGGTAAACGTACCACTCCTTCAGTAGTAGGTTTCGTTGATGGTGGCGAACGTAAGGTTGGTGATCCGGCTAAACGTCAGGCTATTACAAACCCGAAACGTACAGTATATTCTATCAAGCGTTTCATGGGTGAAACTTACGATCAGGTTCAGAAAGAAATTTCACGAGTACCTTATTCAGTAGTAAAAGGTGACAACAATACTCCGCGTGTAGATATTGACGGACGTTTATATACTCCACAGGAAATCTCAGCAATGATTCTTCAGAAAATGAAAAAGACTGCTGAAGATTATCTGGGACAGGAAGTAACAGAAGCTGTTATCACAGTTCCGGCATACTTCTCAGATTCACAGCGTCAGGCTACTAAAGAAGCTGGTCAGATTGCAGGTTTGGAAGTAAAACGTATCGTAAACGAACCGACAGCAGCAGCACTTGCATATGGTGTTGACAAATCAAATAAGGATATGAAAGTTGCAGTGTTCGACCTTGGTGGTGGTACATTCGATATCTCAATCCTTGAATTCGGTGGCGGTGTGTTCGAAGTACTTTCTACAAACGGTGATACTCACCTTGGTGGTGATGACTTCGACCATGTAATCATCGACTGGTTGGTTCAGGAATTCAAGAACGACGAAGGTGCTGACTTGACTCAGGACCCGATGGCAATGCAGCGTCTGAAAGAAGCAGCAGAAAAGGCAAAAATCGAATTGTCTTCTTCTACTTCTACAGAAATCAACTTGCCTTACATCATGCCGGTAGCTGGTGTTCCAAAGCACTTGGTTAAGACTTTGACTCGTGCTAAATTCGAACAGTTGGCACACGGATTGATTCAGGCTTGTCTTGAACCATGTAAGAAAGCTATGAGCGATGCAGGTTTGAGCAACTCAGATATCGACGAAGTAATCCTTGTAGGTGGTTCTTCACGTATCCCTGCAGTTCAGAAACTTGTAGAAGACTTCTTCGGTAAAGTTCCTTCTAAGGGTGTTAATCCGGACGAAGTCGTTGCAGTAGGTGCAGCAGTTCAGGGTGCCGTATTGACAGACGAAATCAAGGGTGTTGTTCTTCTTGACGTAACTCCATTGTCAATGGGTATCGAAACAATGGGTGGTGTGATGACAAAACTTATCGACGCCAATACTACTATCCCTTGCAAGAAGAGCGAAGTGTTCTCTACAGCAGCCGACAACCAGACAGAAGTTACAATCCACGTACTTCAGGGTGAACGTCCTATGGCAGCACAGAACAAATCAATCGGTCAGTTCAACTTGACAGGTATCGCTCCTGCTCGTCGTGGTGTTCCTCAGATTGAAGTAACATTCGATATCGATGCTAACGGTATCTTGAAAGTATCTGCTAAGGATAAGGCTACAGGTAAGGAACAGGCTATCCGTATCGAAGCATCATCTGGTTTGAGCAAGGAAGAAATCGACCGTATGAAAGCTGAAGCTGAAGCAAACGCAGAAGCAGATAAGAAAGAAAAAGAACGTATCGATAAATTGAACCAGGCAGATAGCTTGATCTTCACAACAGAAAATCAGTTGAAGGATCTTGGTGATAAGCTTCCAGCTGACAAGAAAGCTCCTATCGAAGCTGCTCTTCAGAAACTGAAAGATGCTCACAAAGCACAGGATTTGGCTGGTATCGATGCTGCAAGTGCTGAACTTCAGACTGCATTCCAGGCTGCAAGTGCTGAAATGTATGCTCAGACAGGTGCACAAGGCGGTGCTCAGGCTGGTCCTAATGCAGGTCAGGCAAATACTCAGAATGGCGGAAAAAATGATAATGTTCAGGATGCTGATTTTGAGGAAGTCAAGTAAGTTGCGATAAACAACAATAACAAATAATAGTAAAATAGGGTGTAGCTCAATGAGTTACGCCCTATTTCTTTTTGTAGACTTTTCTTTGGCTTTGCTTATTTCTCGGATTTTTATCGTATATTTGTACCATAATTGTACCGACACTTAAAAGTAGATAATGTGACACTTACAAAAATGCCGGTATTGAGAATGAGGAATATAAGTAAAAAGATTATGCCAGCAGCAAAATTTGAAATAAAACGGAAGTGCCAGATTTGTGGAGAAGAGTTTTTAGCCAAAACAATAGAATCTTGGTATTGCTCTCCCAAATGTTCCAAAATTGCATGGAAGCGACGCAAGGATGAAGAACAAAGATTGCAAAGGTTGGACGAAGTGGTTAAGAAGATACCCAAGTCCAAAGAGTACATCACGGTTCCTGAAGCATACGCATTGTTTGGCATAAGCAAGGAAACTCTTTATCGTTTGATTCGTAAGGGTACAATCCCCAGTGTAAATGCAGGAGAAAGACAGACATTACTATCAAAAGCAGAACTGATGAAACTCTATCCTCCACGCAAGAAAGCTCTCACAAAGCCGAAACCTGTTGCCAAACTATATAGTCTGGAGCCGAAAGATTGTTATACCATTGGAGAAATCACAGAGAAGTTTCTTGTGAATGAAAGTACAGTTTATCTCCATATACGCAAATACTCTATCCCTACTCGGCAGATTGGGAACTTTGTGTATGTACCCAAGAAAGAAATTGATAACTTATATAAAGGTGTGAAGCGATGAAGAAAGCATTAGTCAATACACGAGTGTCGGTAAAGCTCCGCAAATCTGAATATCGTGATGAATGGTATCTTTATGTGGAATCTTATCCTGTATTTCAATCCGGAAAAGATACGCCACAAAGAGTGCGTGAATATCTCAATCGTACCATTACAACACCTATTTGGGATAAATCACGCAATGCAAGGACTAATGCCGAAGGCAAAACTACTTATAAGCCGAAGCGAGATTTAAACGGTGTTATTCAATGCAAGTCGCAAATAGACCAAGAATCATGTATCTATGCCGATAAAGTCAGAAGCCTAAGACAAAAGGAATACGACAATGCAGCTTTATATGCCGATACCGATGCAGAACAGGCGGAGCAGTTGGAACGCTCCCGAAGTAATTTCATTGAGTACTTCGACCATGTGCAGCGAACAAGGCATGCCCATAGCTCTGATTCTATCATTGTCAACTGGAGGAGAGTGCATGAATTATTGAAGATTTTCGCAAAAGGTGACACCATTCTCTTTTCGCAAATAGACTTAAAGATGGTTGAATCGTTCCGGCAATTCATAATGAATGCCCCACAAGGAGGCACTAAACGAGGTACGATTTCTCAAAATACAGCAGCAACCTATTTCTCTATCTTCAAAGCCGGATTGAAACAGGCTTTTATAGACGGATATCTGACTATTGATATTTCTGCAAAAGTCAAAGGCATTCAAGAAAGGGAAAGCCGGAGAGAATATCTCACGGTAGAGGAATTGAACCGACTGGCTCAAACACCTTGTGACCCATTACTGAAACGTGCTGCCTTGTTCTCTGCTTTAACAGGAATCCGTCATTGCGACATTCAGAAGTTGAAGTGGTCGGAAGTGGAAATGTTCAATGGAGGCTATCGGTTGAATTTTACTCAGCAAAAGACAAAAGGAGTTGAATATATGCCTATATCAGAGCAAGCATATAATCTCTGTGGAGAGCAAAAAGAGGGTGAACTTTTGGTTTTTGCCGGACTTCCTGACCCTTCTTGGATAAACCGTCCTGTCAAAAAGTGGGTTGAAGCTGCCGGAATCACCAAACACATTACCTTCCATTGTTTTAGGCACAGCTACGCAACCCTGCAACTGGCTGGAGGAACTGATATTTATACGGTCAGTAAAATGTTGGGACATACAAATGTGCGAACAACACAGGTGTATGCAAAGGTTGTTGATGAAAAGAAAGAGAAAGCTACAGAAACTATTAAATTGGATTTATCTCAAACAAAATAACCATTATTATACTTTGTAAGTATAGCCATCTGTGTAAAATCTGCGTGGGTGGCTTTTTGTTTTTATCTATGGTCTTTTCTTCTGACCATCTTATGATTCCTTTATGATTGAAGACATTATCATAAAAATCTACTACTGATATTCTCCACTATTCATGTTGATAATCAATGGGTAATCCTTATGATGATTATGTTTCGTTACTGCTTATTTATGTGATGTATTACACTATGAAATCAGTATGCGTAATCGCTGTTATTTTGCCGAAAAATCAAAAAACAAGTAGCAATATGAGTGAGAAGAACATTACATTTGAAGATTTACCCAAAGCAATGTCGTGGTTGATGGATAAATTGAATGAGCTGGATTCTAAAATAGATGGATTAAACAATCAGAATCAAAGCGTTCCAACCGAACAATGGATGAACCTTAAGGAATTGTGTGATTATATTCCCAGTCACCCGGCAGAGCAAACTGTATATGGCTGGACGAGTTGTCATCTAATCCCATTCCACAAAAGAGGGAAACGTATCATGTTTCTAAAATCGGAAATTGACGAATGGCTCCATGCCGGCAAAATCAAATCTGATAAAAACTTGGAAGATGAAGCCGCCCAATTCATAAAGTCAAAAAGAAATACCAAATTCTAATGGATTCAACCAATTTATGCAATGCGCTCAGAATGGAATTTGAAGGGATCTTTGAAAACAAGATTCCTTTGGATGCTTTTCCTGCCAAAATTCAAGATATGATATTGGCTCTATCCCGACAAGAGAATTATTCCATAGAATATATGATGGCTTCTCTTTTGGTGGCAGTGTCAACCGCTATCGGCAACGCTGTCAATATTCGTATTCGTGGTGGATGGATTAGTAATCCTGCCCTTTATATGATATTGGTAGGTCGTCCCGGAATGGGCAAAACCCCACCTTTGGATTTTGCATTCCGTCCTATCCGAAAGCATGATGCCAAAATCATCAAACAATTTAAATTGGATATGGAGCATTATAATAGCTTGGTTGAAAACAATAAGGCTAAAAAAGACAAGTCCTCTTCATTGCCGGACAAACCAATTTTACGAAGAACCATCATATCCGATTTTACACCGGAAGCTTTAATGCGTGCGTTGGATGACAATCAGCGAGGTGTCGTGGTATATGTAGATGAAATCATGGGAATGTTTAATGCCGTGAATCAATATAGCAAAGGACAACTCATTGAGCAGCTATTGACAGCCTTTAGCGGAAAACCATTGGATATTTCAAGATGTAGCATCCCTGTACCTATTCATATAGAGCATCCTTTTATAAATATTGTCGGCACGATGCAAACGACACGTATGCACGAACTGATAGAGAAAGGATATAAAGACAATGGGCTGATAGACAGAATAATTTTTGTTTATCCATCGTCTCAGGAAATTTCAGATTGGGGGCTGGATGAAGAATCTTCCGTATCAACTTTTGGTAAATACTCATCAATGTGGGATTCTATTATAAATAAGGTAATTAGTTTGCCATTTATAGAGAATGAAGATGACAGAGCCATACATAATGTATTGGAATTTTCTTCGGAAGCCAAAGCCTATTTTACAAACTGGCGCAATAATGCAGTTCGGGCTGTTAATCAAATCCAAGATGATGGATTGGTGGATAGCAGAGTGATTAAAGCTCCCATGATTACGGCTCGTTTAGCTTTAGTCTTGCAAATCCTTCGTTGGGCTTGCGGTGAAGAACACAAGGATTTTGTGGATATTGACTCAACCAAATCTGCTATTGCATTGAGTGAATACTTTGAGAACTGTTATACCAACATTCAGAAATATATGTTGCGAGAGAGCGTTGAACCGCAAAAAAGAGAATTGCTTGATTGCCTTTCCGCAACTTTCACTACTGCCGATGCCATTCAAGCTGGAAAAGAAGTAGGATTGTCGGAAAGGTCGGTAATGTATTCTTTGGTTAGCCTTGCTACGAATAAGGTTATCAAGAAAGTAAAGCGAGGTGAATATGAGAAGCTGCAATAAACGACACCTTTTGCAGTTTGCAGTTGTTGCAGTTTGCACTTTGCGCTGACATAGGATTTCTGCAAAACTGCAATAAGTGCAAACTGCACGGACTGCAATAACAATATGAAGAAGTATGGCTGAATATAGATTTTCTCTTCAAAAATATAAGCGTGGGTCAAAACTTTCGTGCCCGAAGTGTGGAAAGAAACAATGTTTTGTCAAGTACATAGATAGCCAAGGAGAAATAACTTTTCCTGATTATGTAGGCAGATGTGACCATGAGCAATCTTGCCAATACCATTACACTCCATCGGATTATTTTCATGATAACCCAATGGTAGTGGATTACAACAAGGATAACTTCATTGAAGCCGATAAGCCTAAGCCCAATTTACTGCCTCCAACCTCTTTTGTTGACAATGAACTAATGAAACGTACTCTTACTAACTACGGTATGAATCCATTGTACATCTACCTGTCTGGGATGTTGGGTAAAGATGAGACTTCTCGGATATTCCAACTATATCATGTTGGCACATCAAAGAAGTGGGGCGGTTCTACTGTCTATTGGCAAATTGATTGGCAAGGTAATGTACGAACAGGGAAGATAATGTTGTATGATGCAGAAACAGGACATCGGACAAAAGAGCCAAGAAGTTATGTTAGTTGGGTACATACAGAACTGAATCTCCTAAACTACAATTTGAAGCAATGTTTGTTTGGCGAACATCTGTTATCAGAGAATCCGACCAAACCTGTTGCTATTGTGGAAAGCGAAAAATCCGCTTTGATAGCTACCCATTATATGCCGGAATTTATATGGTTGGCAACAGGTGGAATGCATGGATGCTTCAAGTCTGACGTGGTAAGTGTATTGAAAGGTCGGTCGGTTATGCTATGCCCGGATTTGGGTGCAAGAGAGGTTTGGCAAACCAAGATGGCTTTACTCACTTCCGTATGTTCTAAAGTTGTATTGAGTGATAGTTTGGAACAATGCGCCACAGACGAACAGCGCAAGAACGGACTTGATATTGCGGATTTCTTATTGATGACTGAAACACCTGCGATGATACTTCAAAAGATGATAAAGCGAAATCCAAACCTACAAACTTTGATTGACTGCTTGCATTTGGAACTGGTGGATTCCGGTTAGTGATGTGTTTTTGGAGAAGCCAAACTAAGGGGAAAGTAAAACTATTAATTATCCAAATGGATATAGGTGACAATAGCCACTCTTAAAGTTGACAGACAAATGGCATAGTTCGGACAAAGACAATGCTTGCATTAAGGTATGTAATGCCCCATTTTTAATGGGTATTCTATGCAAGAAGTACCACCGTCCGACAAAATGGTTTCACTCATTTGTCGTCTTGGAGGCTTCTTGCATTACTCGCAGGCTCGCAATGGATAGAACATTTTATTAATAAATTCCAGTTATAAACGCTTATGGATATACAACAAAACAATGGAAAACAGGGTGTTCGTACTCGTCATATAGACATTCGTCTGACTGAAAATGAGTATGAAATGATAGTAGAAAAAGCTGCCGAATGTGGACTGACACTTAGTAACTACGGACGAAAATTATTGCAAAATCACCATCCAAACAAACGACTTTCAGACGAGGAAGTACAAGGATTGAACTCTTTATCGGATGCACGAGCCGACCTTATCCGCATTCAGAATGTACTCAAAGGTAAACCTGATGAGATTAAAAAACGATATTTCCGAGATGAGAATTATATGCGTGCTTGGATAGAGGCAGTAAATAGGCTTATTGTCCGATGGGGACAAATACGAGACAGTATAAATCAAATTTGAAATTATGATAGCACAAGGAAAGGCAATTTCTCATGGAGCAAGAGCCATTGAGTATTCTATGGAAAAAGATAAAGCCCAGCTCGTTAAGGTGAATGACTTGCCAGAAAATATAGAACCTTTGGCTATGTGGTCACGGATGATGCAACACCAGCATCAATGTATGAAAGACAGATATAATCCGAAGCCCATAAAGCTGAACGCACTGCGCTTTGAAATATCTCCAGCCAAAGAAGAATCGGCAGGATGGACAATGACGGATTGGCAGAATTTGGCGGATGAGTTTATTGCAGTACTTGACGGCATTGACCGAAGATGTGGCAAACCAGATAGTCATCTTAAACCGACCAATATCAAAAATAGCCAGTATGTTGTTTCGTTACACACCGACAGCAAAAGTGGCATCCCTCACTTGCATATTGTAGCTAACCGCATAGACAATATGGGCAAGACAAACGATGCGCATTATATTGGTGAACGTGCCGTTCATGCTGCCAACATCATCAATGAGAGACGTGGCTGGGTGCAATCCGTGCAACGTCGTGATGAGAATATTCAGCAAATCAGTGAAGACTGCATCGCAATATTGAAAGCTATGCCAGAATTTGATTGGGAAACTTATAGCCAAATGTTAAACGCTAAGGGGTACGATATTAAGTTGATAAAGGACGATAAGGAAGTGGTCAAAGGGTACGCTATACGAAAAGGGAACTCTATTTATAAATCCTCGATATTGGGTAAAAGTCGAAAATTGATGCCATCAAAAATTGAAGCGACTTGGGTGGGATTACATGCTTCTGATAAACAAACTGCAATTCAGTCAAAGGAAGTATGTACTCAAACGATGGCGCATAATAATAAAGAGGTGATGCCACAATCAAAGCCTTCTATTTACCACTATTCCATAACAGTGGATGGAGAACAACTCGAGGTTGATATACCAGATATGGTTAAGTCTGTCTTTGACGAAGAGTTTGGAAGCCTTGATGAAGAAGTCAAACAGACCAATTTATTCAAAGTTGCCGCCTTACTATTTGCCGGATATTTGGATGCAGCCACTTCTATGGCGGCTTCAAGCGGAGGTGGTGGCAGTCCCGGTAGCGGATGGGGTAAAGATAAGGACGATGATGAGCGTAACTGGGCTGTTCGTTGTGCAAAAATGGCAAAATGGCTCTGCAAACCGATTAAACGTAGCAGGGGTAGATAGTATTTCATTTATAATCACATATAACCATGCGTAAAAGTAAATATGACCAATCTTCTTTGCCTGTGCAGGATAGCAAGAGCATAGATAGTGATGATAACATTAGCAAAATTGAAAATCGTGTTGATTTTGAAACCGAGCTTGTAAATCTCACGAATCAGATTAAGGACATCAAAGATGTTATCCAAGAATTGAAACAGATAAAAGCATTTGTAGATGCTTCAGTGTTAACTTTTGAAGAATCAGCACAGGTTCTTAATGCTGCAGTGAAAACATCCGACAATATCCCTGATACTATTAGCCGTGCAATTATTCAGGCAGAGAATACTGTTGTAAATGTCAAACTTAGCGATGAAGACAAGTCTATTCTTACAGAATATCGCAATAAATTGATTGAAGAAGAAAAATCTTTATTTGAGAAGCAGATAACAGAATTGAAGACACTTCATACGAATCACTGGAAAGAAGTCCATAAATGTGTGAAATCTGAAACTTCGTTTTCTCTTAATGGCAAAATAGCCAAATGTGCCGTTGTCGGATTCTGGATATTGTATGCGTATTTCTGTTTGACATTGGGAGGATTGATAATCTATATGAAGTTCTTTTAAGGAATTGGAAGGATGGATTGACCAACCTTCCAAATACATCACCATGTTATGACCTTATCAACAATCTCTTGTTGTTCGGCACTGCTACGCCTCAAATAAATACGAGTTGTTTCAATACTTTCATGTCCCATCAGGTCAGCAAGTAGAGAAATATCGTTGAACTTCTCCAAGAAATTTTTAGCAAAGCGATGACGGAATGAATGGGGGTAAACCACTTTCTCATTCAATCCGTATTTGGCTGCGTAGTTTTTCAACTGTTGCGCAATCCCTCTTGTAGTGATACGCTCACCAAAGCGATTAAGAAAAAGATAGCCGGTGGTACGATTGACTTTGCTAAGCCATTCTGTGGCTTCCTTGCGCAAGGACTTCGGAATGTAAATACGACGTATTTTGCCACCTTTGGTGTAGATGTCAAAATAACCCATCTGCACGTGTTCAGCCTTCATTTGGATTAGTTCACTGACTCTTGCTCCTGTTGCTGCGAGGAAACGAACTACGAAATACCATTCTTGGTTTTCCTCCTTTTTTAGTTTGTTTTTTAGAAAAGCGTAGTCGGCATTACTGATTACATTTTCCAAGTAACTCCGCTGCTGCACTTTGACGGATTTTAATCTCAAACGAGATTTTCCCATGCTATCAAGATACTTGTTCATTGCCTGAATACGAAGATTCACTGTCTTAGGCTTGAATTTCTCAATGAGATAGGTTTTATACACAAGCAAATTGCGCTTGTTCAATTCTTTGTGCCGGGAATAATACTCTTTTACGGCATAGAGATAAGCTGCAATTGTGTTCTCCGCCATATTCCCTTGACGAAGATACGTTTCAAAATTTTCAATGTTCATGTCAGATACATTATTAGTTAAACAATTCGTTATTATAATAATGTATGGTATTGCCTAATTCATTGAGTTCCTATTATGAGAAGTTTATCGCTACGGGGGAGGTAAAGTGCATTGATGAGGAGATTCCGTTTGAGATTCCAAAGGGGTGGGAATGGTGCAGATTGAAGCATATGTGTTCTATGCAGGCTGGGAAAAATATATCAGCTTCAGAAATTTATGATGAAAAATCAGTTCTTCACCCATATAGATGTGTCGGTGGAAATGGACTACGAGGGTTTACAAACACATTCAATGCAGAAGGACATTTTGCTATTATTGGCAGACAAGGAGCATTATGTGGATGCCTTAATATAGAAAGTGGGAAATTCTATGCCACAGAACACGCTGTAGTTGTGAATGGCTTTGGTATAATTCCATCGTTGTTCATCTATTACTTTTTTACAGCATTGAACTTAAATCAATATGCAACCGCAACAGCTCAACCCGGTTTGGCTGTATCTAATATAGTTGAAGTATTTATACCTTTACCTCCGCTTCCTGAGCAACTATGCATAGTCTCAAAAATAGAAAAACTACTTCCGTTAGTCAAAACTTATGAACAAGCACAGAATGGACTTAACGAACTTAATGCCTCACTTAACGAGCAATTACGTAAATCGATTCTGCAAGAAGCAATACAAGGCAAGTTAGTTCCTCAAATTGCAGAGGAAGGAACTGCCGAAAAGTTGCTTACCGAGATTCGCGAAGAGAAAGAACGCCTCATAAAAGAAGGTAAGCTAAAGAAGTCTGCCTTAGCAGATTCTATCATCTATAAAGGTGACGATAACAAGTATTATGAGAGGATAAATGCGCAAACCGTTGAGATTGAGCTTCCTTTTGAATATCCTAACAATTGGTCTGTGCTACGTTTGAAAGATATATGCCAACTGATAGATGGTGAAAAAAGAAACGGAAAGGGCATCTGTCTGGATGCAAAATACCTACGTGGTAGATCATCTGCTACCATTGTAGAGAAAGGAAAATTTGTCTATGCCGGAGATAACATCATTCTTGTAGATGGTGAAAATTCAGGTGAAGTTTTCACTGTTCCGCAAGATGGGTATATGGGGAGTACATTCAAACAGTTATGGCTCTCTTCGACTATGTGGAAACCATATATTTTGGCTTTCATTCTGTTCTATAAAGAGGATTTGAGAAATTCAAAAAGAGGTGCGGCTATTCCGCACCTCAATAAAGAGTTATTCTACAATCTGCCTATTGGTATTCCACCTTATCAAGAACAGCAGCGTATTGCAAAACGGATAAATGAACTATCGCAGTTGCTCAAATAGTTTTTCTATTTGGGCAACAATGCGTTGTTGTTCCATTAAGGAAGGAATTGGCAATAATGCTGCTGATAAGCGTTCTTTGCCAATGTTATAAAAAGCTTGTCCTGATTTATTTGTTATAGACTTCATAAACTCAATCATAAAAGGAGAACTTAAAAGACAGAGAATGTACTTTGAAAGCCATTGGTCTATCAGATGCAAGCGAATGATGAAGACGAAACCGCCAACGGTTGTATATGGCATATTTTTATCTACTCTTGCCATCTTCCCAATGTTTTCTAAACTGGTAACCGCAGGTGTTAATATATCATTCTCTTTCAATAGAATATCCTTCTTGACTTTGTCTTCCGTTAGGAATATGTCATCATCTTTGATTTTTAATTCAAAGGGCGATATATTACCTCCACGCAGAATACGGATGCCCTGTTTTGTTGTAGTGGCTTCTTCTTTTTTGAATGTTGCACCTGTAAAGATTGAGCATATATCTTTCAGCCTACACCAAATCCATCCATCGGGTAAATCAAAGGCAATCTCATCAGTTATTTCATTGATATTCTTACCTACCTGCTCATAATACTTGCTAAGTTATATAACTTTTCAACAATTCGTAATTGCTCTTTAATCGAAGGCAGAGGGATTAAAAAGTTACTAATATCTGCCATTGAAATATTATCATTAGTTGAGTTTTTTTGTTTGCTAATAAACTCTTTGATATGTGGAGCTATTATAACAAAATTAAGATAATCAACACTAATCCATAAATTTCGTATTCTGGCAACACGTTGATTCAACAAAAGCTCATCTTCTGGTAGTTCTCTAACAAACAAACTTTTGCCGACAGTTCCTCCAGTCATAGCCATGAGAATATCAAATCTTTGAAGCTTGTATATATCTGATATTGGACTCCCATTGTATCTAACAATCTTCGTATTAACAAAGCCTTTTTCATTTATATCAGAAATACGTATTACACGTTTACCATGTTCCTCTTTTAATGAACTGCTTTGAAAAGCATAACCTCCTATGATATCAGAGATACTACTTAATCTTACCCATGCCCAAGAATCAGGTATTTCAAATGGTATCTCGTCAGTAATATCTTTTTCGGTTTTTCCTTTCTTCTCCCAATACTTGTTATCATCACCTTTATAGATAATAGAATCAGACAAGGAGGATTTCTTTAGCTCACCTTCTTTGACAAGCTTCTGCTTTTCCAATTTTATCTGTTCGAGTAATTCTTGGGCTGTGCCTTCCTCTGCAATCTGTGGGACAAGTTTTCCTTGAATTGCCTCTTGTAATACAGATTTCTTAAATTGCTCCCTAATTTGCATATTCATTAGATTAAGAGCATCTTGGCTTTTACTATAACGTTCTATAAATGGAGAAATTCTACGCAATCTTTCAACAATCCGTTTTTGTTCATTTATGGGAGGAATGGGTAATAGCATTTTTGCAAGCGTTTTCCCATTACAATTAGGTTGTGCTGTTGCTATTGTACCATTCTTTAACTGCTCCCAGTATAATTGACTTTCCATAAATGCTTTCATATAATGAGGACAGAGCAATGAACTATATCGAGTCCTTATCAAATAGCCAGCATAAATTGATTTTGTTGGAACTTCCTCTACTAAAAATGATTTTCCTACCGTACCACCAGTTCTGGCAAATAGAATATCATTTACCTCTAATAGATATGTTTCTATATCTTTCTCTTCAATCATACAGAAAGGGACAGTATTCCAAAGAACCTTATTATCCTGAATGTCGCTAATACGCACCATTCTTATAACACCTTTCTCTAATGCAGGTGCATTATAACCGTACTGAATAGACTGAGAGATATTCCCCCAACGTTCCCATTCCCATCCCTTTGGAATCTCAAACGGGATCTCCTCATCAATGCACTTAACCTCACCTGTAGCAATAATCTTCTCATAATAGGAATTGTCCTCACCACGGTAAATGATTGATTCGTTTTTATCTTTCTTGATTTTCTTTTCCTTGACCAACTTGGCTTTCTCTGCCCTGATACGTTCAAGAAGTACAGATGCAGGTTCGTCATTAGGGTCTTGCGGTACAAGTTTTCCCTGTATCGCCCACTGAAGTATGCTGTTTTTTAATTGCTTTCCGTTCATTGTTCGTAATCCTCTCCTTGTATTCCTAACTCTCCTTTGCTCATGGCATTGGCAATATCTATTTTCAGTTCTTCGTCATAATCTTTACTTGTCAAAAAGCTATTGACGATGCGTAGCAGCAAATCTTGGTCGATATTCGATGCTGCCACATGATAAATAATAGATTCCAATGTACGCATACAGATGCAAGCGTGCCAGTAGTAATTATTCTTGTGTAAGAAGTAAGCTCCCAAAGTCAGCGCAATACGCTTATTCCCATCATTGAAGAAATGCCCGGAACAGAATCTATATATCAGATAGGTCAGTTTCTCTGCAAAGGTCGGATAGTATAAATCGTTTTGCACAAAATCCAATGTAGCACGAATACCGCCTTCATCACGCACTCCTTCAAAGCCACCATCACTGGCATCAATCATTTTGCCATAGATGTTTAGGGCTTCATCGTAATCTATGTAAATAATTTCCTTACTCATCTTCTGCCTGCTTTAAGCGTTTAAGCACATCTTTATTGTCCGCTAAGATACGGTCAAAATCAATAGACTGGTCACCGATGAATCGTTCAAACTCTTCAGGAGTAACAGCTTGCAGATAATCTGCTATATTACCATGATACGCATCCCGGAAACTGAAATCCCTTGAAGCCATTTTGGTTCTGGTATCATTCAGATAAGGTTTCTGCATGGGATGTTCGGCAAGTTCGTTTACAATATGCTCCACTTCGTCAATAGTAAGTTTTCTGCCACCATTTTCCTTGAATCGTTCATTGATAGCTGCACCCACACCGTTTTCAAAAGAAGAAATAACCAATAAAACCTCTGAATACAGCGTGTGTCGAACATTGTCTTTGGAATCCAACTTCAATACTTCCCGATACTCCTTAGCATTCTCCTTGAATACAGCCTTATATATAAAGTCTGTAATTTGAGGATATTTGTATGTGGGATGTCCGTCCACATATTGATTGATGGCAGAAGTGAGATTCTTGCGATAGTTTTCTTCTGTGATTGCAGCAGGAAGATAATGTACATCCCTGCGGTTTATGTATTTTGTTCCGCCACCTGTCTTTTCATTGATGGTGGTAATCACGAAATCCAAGATAAGGCTACGTACTTTTTTTGCTTTCTCACTCTCTGTAAGCAACATACCCATATCCAAGAATGAGCGGAAATTAAACAATCCAAGTTGGGTCGTTTTGCTCCCGACATTTATGACGGGAGCAAATTGTAACTTTAACTCTTTCAGATGTTTACCTTTACATAAAACATAACCGTTAGCTGCTAATTCATCTGAATGTTTTTCCAAATAGCGTTCTATGGTTCGTTCTTCTACTTCGTAGAAATCGGCAACCATTTTTTTTGTAAAGCGATACTCTCCCTCAAAGAGCATTCCTTCAATGTCAAGATGCTCCTGTACTTTGCTGACCGCAAAACGGTTGTTAAGTACATTTTGTCTTTCTATGTTTGAGATGGTCAAATCTTTCATATCACTTCACAATTATCAGTTACACGATTTTATGTCAATGCCGAGAATCTTTTGAATTTCGGAAAGCGTTTTGTCTATTTCATGGTCGAGCGCAGCACGTTTTTCAAAATACTGTTTGAGCAGTTCTGCCGGAGGGAGTATTTCTTCTTCCTCTTTCGGGAACTTACATTGATCAAAATTGCAATCCAAGTCTATCAATTGTTGGGCAGTGAACACACGGCTCTTTTCACCCACTTCGTCACTGATAATTTCTTTCCTGTCTTTCCACCATTCCTGAATAGGTAGGGTATGCTCCACCTTCATTGGTTTGGTCTTTGAGAAGTGTTTGTACCCTTCCGGCATATCAAGACGATAGAACCATGTTTCTTTGGTCTTGAATCCTTCTTCGCAACCTTCGGCTTCTTCATTATTAAAGAAAAGGATATTGGTTGCAATAGATGTGTATGGAGAGAATATAGAACCTGGCAAACGGATGATTGTATGTAGATTGAACTTGCGAAGGAGATTTTCTTTAAGTGCAAGTTTTGCTCCATCCGTACCAAATAAGAAACCATCAGGGATAATCACACCGCACCGTCCACCAGCTTTGAGGCGATACATGATAAGGGCGATAAACAAATCCGCAGTTTCACTTGAACGGTATTGCACCGGGAAGTTGCTTTTTACGCTGTCTTCCGTGCTACCACCATACGGAGGATTCATACCGATAACATCAACCTTGTCGCTTTCCTTGAAATCAGTAACATTCGTTCCAAGCGAATCACAGTTGGTTATGTTGGGAGCTTCAATATCATGGAGCAGCAGGTTTGTGATGCTCAAAAGGTAGGGCAACGGTTTCCATTCCTGACCTACAACGGCATTTTGCAGTTTTTCTCCATCTGCCGCAGAGCCAATATTCCTGCCCATATATTTAAGTGCCGAGGTGAGGAAGCCTCCCGTTCCACTGGTGAAGTCGCCAAAGGTTTCGCCCAATTTCGGGTCGAGCATCATCACGATAAAATCAGTCAATGCACGTGGTGTGTAGAACTCTCCGGCATTTCCTGCCGATTGCAGATCTTTCAAAATTCCCTCATAAATATCTCCGAATGTGTGACGGTCGTCAGCATCGTCAAATTCGATTTCGTTTACAATGTTGACCACTTGGCGCAGAAGCGTTCCATTCTTCATATACTGGTTCAAGTCTGCAAATGTTTCTTGAACAATGCTTTTAGCTCTTGGGGTATTGGCATCTATCGGGAGATTCTTCAAGGTAGGAAACAGTTTCTCATTGACGAAAGAGAGTAGGGCTTCTCCTGTCAATGCTTCACCGTCTTTTTTATCTATTGCCCAGTTACGCCAACGTAACTCTTCCGGGATAATGGATTTATAATTCTCATCTTTGTATTCCCATGTTTCTTCTTGAGTGTCATAGACTTTCAAGAAGAACATCCAAGTCATTTGTTCAATTCTCTGTGCGTCACCATTGATACCTGCGTCTTGACGCATGATATTCTGGATTCGCTTTATGATATTATTTACTGCCATTTTTAAGCTGATTTATATATTTGATATTCCAATTCTCTGATGGCTTGTTCAAAAGCGACTTTGCCACCAAATAGTTTTATGATTTTAGTTGGTTTCCCTATGCTGTTGAATGGAGGAATCTCCAAAATATTTGCCTTTTCAAAGTCAAGAATACCATTCTCCGCATATTTGTCAAGAAGAGCCTCCAATACTTCACGAGCCTTGCCTTCGTATTTTCCGAAGTAGTTACGTTTCTTTACATTGTTAGCCCTTTCTTTCCTCGTCAATGGTGGTTGGTCAAATGCAACGTGACATATCACATCGAAGATATCGGCATCTTTCAATGCCGGATTTGCTTCACGTACTGCGTCTATCAAGATGGCATATTCCTTTAACTCATCCATAACCGCCTGTTTGCGTTCTGCTTCAGTCCACGTTTGTACGAAATCATCCAAACTTTGATAGTGTCGCAACAGTTGCTTTCTCGCAAAGGACTGAACGCTTTCCGTTCTCATGGTTTTGCCATCCTCTCCCAAAACAGATACTATCTCATGAGCAATACGAATATCCTTTCCATTGATAAGATACTTTTCACGAGGTTCGTGAGCTGTTGGAGGATTTGAGGGAACAGGCGGATATGGCTTCGGCTTTTTTTCACCGCCTTTGGGTGGTTCAGGGTCGCCGTCAAATGACGGGTCTTTGAATTTTGCGGTAGCATTGCGGAAGTCGAGGATTTCCAGATGCCACTTGCCTTTGTCTTTTCTAAGTCGTGTGCCACGCCCGATGATTTGCTTAAATTCCGTCATAGAGCCAATTTCTTTATCAATGACGATTAAGCCACAAGTTTTGCAGTCCACTCCTGTAGATAGAAGTTCGGAGGTAGTAACAATTACCGGATAAGGTTCGTCAACACTGATAAAGTTGTCTAACTGCTTCTTCCCCTCTTTGTCCTCTCCGACAATGCGTGTTACGTAATAAGGAGATTTTTTACATAAATCGCTATTCATGTTGATAAGCAGTGTTCGCATTTCGGCGGCTTCCTCAATATCTGAACAGAACACGATTGTCTTTGTCATACGACCGATGTCGTATAACATTTGGGTAATCCTGTGTGCTACTACTTTACGCCTTAACTTAATGGCAAGGTCACGACCTATATTCTGTCTTTGATATAATTTCTGTTCAATCTCCTTTCCTAACAAATCTATTTCACCTTCATCGGGAGTCCAGCCCTGCAAATCAACGTTGATGAAGTCGGCAGTAACCCGATATGGAGCCAAGAAACCATCTTGGATTCCTTGAAGAAGGGAATAGGTATATACCGGCTCTCCGAAATAATCCAAGTTGTTTGCTCCTTCATCAGCTTTCGGGGTAGCAGTCATACCGATTTGGGTAGCCGAGCTGAAATACTCCAATACTTTGCGCCATGCAGAATCGTCCTTTGCGCTACCACGATGGCACTCGTCAACGATAATCAAATCAAAGAAGTTTGGCTGCACCTCCAAAAACGGATCTGGCTTGCCCTCTTTTCCAACCAGTTGGTGGTATAACGCCATATATACCTCGTATGAGGAGTCAATTTTCTCTTCGCCTTCCCCAACAGAAGTTATCTTAGTCATAAACTTCTTGAAAGGTTTGAAGTCTTGCACCATTGTTTGGTCAATGAGGATATTTCGGTCTGCAAGATAAAGAATCTTTTTCTTTGCTCCGCTTTTATGGAGACGATGGATAATCTGGAAAGCAGTGAAAGTCTTACCAGTACCGGTAGCCATTACGACAAGTACACGCTGTTGTCCTCTTGCAATGGCTTCCACTGTACGGTCAACCGCTATACGTTGGTAATATCTTGGCTCATGGCTATGGGCATCATAATAAAACGGTGTTTCTATTATGTTAAGTTCATCCGATGTATAGTTCTTGGATGCAAGATAACGATTGTATAATTCCTCTTCTGTCGGGAAATTCTCTAATTTGATTTCGGTTTCTTTCCCTGTGATAAAGTCATGTTCCAAGAAAGCATCACCATTACTGGAGTACGCAAATTTCAAGTCAAGGATTTGGGCATAATCCATAGCTTGTTGAATACCACCCCCAACGACATGTTTGTTATCTTTAGCTTCTACTACTGCAATGGGCTTACCATTATGGTATAATAGATAATCAGCCTTTTTGCCCTCTGCTACTGAATGTTGGTTGCCAACAACAAGTACTCGACCATCCGTGAAATAATACTCTTCACGCATATTTACGCTTACAGCCCAGCCCTTTTGTTGGAGTGCAGGGGTAATGAACAAGGTGCGTATCTCTTGTTCTTTGAGTTCTTTCTTGTTTACTTCCATGATAATAAATTGTTTTAAGATTTATTACTGCTAACAATCAAATCTTTCACATCAATATCAAGAACATTAGCTATATCATTAAGGGTTTTGAGGTCTGGTTGAACAGAATTACTACACCATTTACTCACAGTGCAATTGGATTTACCAATCTGTTCTGCAAGCCATTTTCCTGTTTTTTGTTGTTCTGCAAGTACGACTTTTAGTCTGTTCAAATTAGCCATGAGGTAAAACGTTTTAATTCAAGAGCAAATTTATATAAATACTCTGATAACATAAGCAACTTCCGATAATAATTATTATTTGGAAGCGAAAAAATGGCTTAGATACCGTATTTCGACAGGATATTTTCGTCAATTTCAATTTTATGCCGACCTGTTGTAGTTCGCAGATTCTTTCTTACGGTGTCAAACGTGGAGTTAGTGAACCATTCGGCAAATGTCGCCATCACAAATGATGTAGTTACATCTCCACCTATATTATATTGGAAAGCGATGTTCCAAGCAAAGTTCTTTAAAGAGATTTGTGTGAGCGAACTATGTTTCTTAATATGAATCTCGGTCATGGAAAGCACTTGACGATTAGTCACAAAATAGCGGACAGATTCGCAAATTTGGAAAATCTCTGTTTCGTCCAAATCAAAACGCTTGAATGTGTCTCGTGTATATTTCAGGATAGCATTTAATTTCTCGTCTTCTTCTCTTTCTTTTTGTTGCTTGTATTGTTGTTGCTCATGCTGGTATTCATAATGGAATAATTCCATACGCCTTTTTTGTACTTCTACACAATCTTGGGTATGTAAGGATGCAACAGCCGAAGTCTTTTTATCTGTCACTTCATCGGCTAATGCCAAATGTGACAAAGGAGTTTCTATAATGTATCTTGCTATAGAGATGCAAAGATGATATAGAAGTTTCAGTATCACATATCCGACAGCCATAACGAACGGAAGCAAACTCATTCGTATGCTAAGCATATTGCATATTTGAAATGCAATCATTGAAGCCAGCAACACCGCAATGACCTCTATTGTCAAAGAATGGAGTATATATTGTTTTTGCTTCATGCCTATTGTTTTTTATTTCTCAATGCAAAGGTATAACACTTTTTCATAAAAAACGAAAGGAAAAAATAGATACCGTTTTGCAAATCAATAGCTTATGAAAAGAAAAGCATAATAAGAGAAAATATCGAAGACTATCTGAAAACAAGAGAAAATAGAAATCGTCAAAAACAGTATAGTTAAACTAAGTTAAAGTTTTTTTGCGGTAGCTTTTCTATTCTCGCTAAGGCTGAAATATGGAGTAAACGAAGTAAAGTAATCATATTTGTACCAAGTTATATATAATACACTGATATACAGTAATAATTATCTTTGAGGAAGTCAAATGATTCCGATAAGTAAACAAATAATAAACAATAAGCAAAAGCGTGCAGCTCAACGAGTTGCACGCTTTTTGCGTTTATAGGGTTCATGGTTTCTATGTGTTTTCTATGGGCTTTTTTATCTCTTATTTGCGACATATTTGCGACAAGACAAAAAAGTAGATAATGTGGAACTAAATTCTACTTATCTATACTAATACATACTTAAAAGTAGATAATATGCCAACAATCGGATTTGAAATCAAAAGGAAGTGCAAAGTCTGCGGCAAGGTTTTCGTCGCAAAGACACTTGACAGTTATTATTGTTCCCCCAAATGTGGTAAAGTAGCTTGGAAGCGCAAAAAGGATGTAAAAGATAGAAATGCAAAATTAGAAGCCATTGCCCAACAAGTACCAGACATCAGAGAATATATTTCTGTAAAGGAGGCAGTAGCAATGTTTGGGGTAGAACGTAGTACTCTCTATCGCTTAATCAAATTGGGACGTATTCCAGTCATCAATTTGGGTACAAGGCTCACGCGTATCAAACGCTCCGAAATGGAACAACTTTTCCTAAAGAGACCGGAAAGTATTGCCGAAAAAGAAAAACCTGTTCCTAAAACATATAGCTTAGAGCCAGAGGACTGTTATACCATTACAGAGATTTGTGAGAAGTACCATATTAATGATAGTTCAGTATGGGCGCATGTTAGAAAATACTCTATTCCTTCAAGACAAATAGGAAACTATGTATATGTACCCAAACAAGAAATAGACAATCTATATAAATCAGAAGTAGAATGAAGAAAGCATTACCAAACACCAAAGTGACCGTCAAACTCAGGAAATCAAATTATAAAGATGAGTGGTATCTTATTATAGAGTCATACCCAGTTTACAAGCGAGGCTCTAAACGGGCAAGCCGTGTGGTTGAATCAATTAATCGAACCATATCCACACCAATTTGGGACAAGTCTTCCATTGCACGAATCTTGCCGGATGGAACATTCAATTACAAACCTAAGCGTGATTTGAATGGAATCATCCAATGCCGTTCAACGATAGATCAAGAGGCTTGTATCTATGCCGACAATGTGCGTAAGTTACGGCAGCATGAATACGATAGCGCAATTCTATATACAGATAAAGAGAACGAAATCGCTGCACAAAACGAGCGGAGCGAACAAGACTTTATCAAGTACTTCAATAGCATTATCAGTAAAAGGCATCCCAACAGTTCCGATTCAATTATAGTCAACTGGAGACGTGTGGGCGAACTGTTGAAGATTTATTCTAAAGGACAACCAATCCCATTCAAGGAAATCTCCGTTAAACTACTTGAAGATATTAAGATGTTTCTGTTACGTGCTCCCATGGGAGGAAATAAAAAAGGAACGATCTCATAGAATACTGCATCTACCTATTTCTCTATACTCAAGGCCGGATTAAAACAAGCGTTCGTTGATGAATATCTTACCGTTGATATAGGTGCAAAAGTAAAGGGGATAACAAACATTGAGAAGCCTCGTGTTGCGCTTAGTATGAATGAAGTGCAAATGTTGGTTGATACTCCTTGTAAGGACGATGTTTTAAAACGTGCGTTCTTATTCTCTATTCTCACAGGATTACGACATAGTGACATCCAGACTTTGAAATGGAAACAGATTCAGCAAACAAGTAAGGGTACATGGCAAGCAGTTATAGTTCAGCAGAAAACAAAAAGACCAGATTATAAGCCAGTCATACAACAAGCTCTCCAACTCTGTGGAGAACGCCCAAACGATGAAGAATCTCTCGTTTTTAAGGGATTGACAGATGCCTCCTGGATTTCACGTCCTCTGAAAGTTTGGATAGAAGCATCCGGTATAAAGAAGCATATCACCTTCCATTGCGGCCGCCATAGTTTCGCTTCGCTATTGTTGGAAAATGGTGTTGACATATATACAATAAAAGATTTAATGGGTCATACAAATGTCAGAACTACGCAGATTTATACGCACATCGTGAACGAACAGAAAGAAAAAGCAGCTAATACATTACACATCGAAAATTTGACTTTGTAGGTCATGGTGGAAACTTCCACCCTTGAGCATCAATGACTTATAATAAAGAATCATAAATATATCATAATTTACCCCTCATTAAGCACCTGCTTTTTGAGGGGTATTTTGCATCATAGATACTCTCAATGGAGAGCATTTTACTATAAAAAGAGTTTGCTCCCTCTTTTATTATCCTTTTGTGTTAATGAAAATTAAATATATCGGTGGTGAATGAGTGGGTAATTGGTGGCTTTCAAGCACCTATTTAGCACTCATAAACATCCCTATACTTTTGCGGCATCAACTTTAATACGAAGAAAATGGCTTATAAAGTAAATTCATTGGAGGAAATGCCAAATGCGTTGTCCTACCTGATTGAGTCCGTAGAAGTACTACAATCCAAAGTAAATGCCTTGCAACATGAGCAGGCAAGTAATTCACCCAAATGGATGGATATAGATGAACTTTGTGCTTATCTGCCATCACATCCAGCCAAACAGACAGTTTATGGATGGGTATCTACCAAACAGATTCCCGTACATAAAATAAATAAGGCTTTGGCTTTCCTGCAATCGGAGATTGACGATTGGTTGAAGAACAAATCGCACAAGACCCAAGTCGACTTAATGGAAGAAGCCAGACGATTTGTCGAATCTAAAAAGATTATCAGATGATGGGAACGACAGATTATTGCTTTTCGTTCTTTCGCAAGCCCATTCAAAACATCGAACCGATAAGGGCGGTAGGCATTGTGGATGTGTATCGCTATGTCATCGGGCATTATGCGCAACCACAAACCGAGTCTCTGCGTTCGATGCGATCTTCTCCCGAATCCAAAAGATACAAAGCCACTCATTTCGACTATTGTACTTTTTCGGGATTATTCCGCAAACGGAATGAGAAGGAACTGATTATGCACTCAGGATTGATGTGTTTGGATTTCGACCATGTGGAGAATATCGTGGAGTTAAAACAGCAATTACTCAATCATGAGTATTTCAATACGGAACTGTTATTTGTCAGCCCATCTGGTAGTGGATTGAAGTGGATAATACCTGTTGACTTGAAGGGCTGGGAACATTCCCGATACTTCAAGGCTGTCGCCAACTGTATCAAAGCAACAGGTTTGCCATCAGTGGATATGTCCGGCAGTGATGTGGCTCGTTCATGCTTTTTACCCCACGACCCACAAGCATATATTAACCCTAAATACAAAGATGATGTCGAAGAAAATATTTTCCGCCCAAGATTGGGAGAATGTCCCTTCTGAAATACAGCAAATACATACGCCTGATATTGCTCCTATATATAATAAGGTAAAAGACGATGTAGAAAGTGTTGTTCGGGAGATAGAACAACGTGGCATTGATATAGCACCCAACTATAAAGATTGGGTGGAATTGGGCTTTGCACTTGTTGATGGATTGGGAGAGAACGGACGGGAGTATTATCATCGCATCAGCAGGTTTTACCCTACCTATCAAAGGGAAGAAACAGACAAACAATATACGCATTGTCTGCAATCCAAAGGGCAAGGTATTACTATCCGTTCTTTCTTCCATTTGGCAAATCAAGTCGGAATCTCATTGGCTCCATCCAACAAAGAACATTTATCCATTTTGCCAAATATCCAAAATGGCAAAACGGGCAAATGGATAAAGTCAGAGGAAGAACTTCCTGCATTTCCTGAATGTGTGTTTGAGCATCTTCCTCCTTTTCTAAATGAGATTGTCAACAATTCCATTTCGGTGGATGACCGTGACACGATATTGATTGGAACTATTGTGTGTTTGTCGGTTTGCTTTTATAATGTTTGTGGTGTGTACGATGAACGCATTGTTTATCCGAATCTATATCTGTTTGTTGTGGCAGATGCAGGCATGGGAAAAGGGGCATTGACCCTATGCAGAGAACTGGTAGTACCCATTAATCGCAATTTACATGAACTTTCCAAACGATTGGAGCAGGAGTACAAGGAAGCAATGAATGCTTACATCAAAGGTAAGAAAGATGGTGGAATGACCATACCAACTGAACCGCCTA